>Ga0209949_1001057_pt1 | contig 13738 bp, 10 predicted proteins | sample SalPonC_black_MG_FD_185711 | JGI IMG/M metagenome (GOLD analysis project Ga0209949, IMG submission 185711) | Salt pond soil microbial communities from South San Francisco under conditions of wetland restoration - Salt Pond MetaG... | ecosystem: Environmental > Aquatic > Marine > Intertidal zone... | reverse complement strand
AGTTCGGCAAGCCGGTTTCGCTGGCCGAAGTGGCCGCCGAAGGCCAGGGAGAGGAAAAGGACCTGCGTCGCATCAGCCGCCTGTTGCGGGTTCATTTCAAGCGCGTTCGCACGGCGGCCATCGGTCCGGACCGTTCGCACCGGCGCACCCTGGTCGACCGGGTGGCACACTCCGATGCGGTGCGCCAGGCGGTTGCGGCCAAGGCCCGACGCGACAAGATCGAGATCTACGAGGCCGAAGCCCAGGCGAAGAAATATGCACGGGAAATCGCCGCCGACTATTCCTACTCGTTCATACGAATCGCCGAGATTCTGCTCAGCTGGTTCTGGAATCGAATCTACCGCGGCATCCAGGTTTTTCACTTCAGCGAATTTCGCGAGGCACAGCAGGGCCACGAGATCGTCTACGTGCCCTGCCACCGCAGCCATATCGACTACATGCTGCTGTCGTTTCTGCTTTATCGCCGCGGCTTCGTGCCCCCGCATATTGCTGCCGGCATCAACCTGAATCTTCCAGTCATCGGTCGCCTGTTGCGCTTCGGCGGCGCATTCTACCTGCGACGGAGTTTTCGCGCCCAACCGCTGTACTCGGCGGTGTTCAACGAATACGTGCGGACCATCATCGACAAGGGCGTGGCACTGGAGTATTTCGTCGAGGGCACGCGGTCGCGCACCGGCCGCTCGCTGCCGCCCCGCGCCGGGATGCTGTCGATTACCGTGCGTGCTTTCCTGCGCGATCGAAAGCGTCCGCTGATGTTCCAGCCGGTCTATATCGGCTACGAGCGGCTGGCCGAGGGCAGTTCGTATATCTCCGAACTCTCCGGCAGCCACAAGAAGACCGAATCCTTGTCGGACTTCCGCAATGTGATCAATATCGTGCGCAAGAACTACGGACAGGTCGCGGTGAGCTTCGGCGAACCGATACGCCTGAACCCGTTGCTCGACGAATACGCACCCGAGTGGGCCGATCAGCCGCTGGACCCGCAGGCCAAGCCCGAATGGCTGGTGCCGCTGGTCAACGATCTGGCCCAGCGCATTGTCGTCAACATCAACGCCACGACCCACTGCAATCCGGTCAACCTGCTGGCCGCAGCACTGCTGGCCACGCGCAAGCAGGCACTGGACGAGGAAGATCTGGAGGCGATGATCGGCCTGTACCAGCGTTTGATAAGAATGACGGCGTATTCCGACCGGATCACGATCACCGACCTGACGCCGGGTCAGGTCATCGAATACGGTCTGGACTTGGGCATCATCCAGCGCCAGGCGCATGCGCTGGGCGACATCATCCACGTCGATCAGAAGAACGCGGTGCTGCTGACGTATTTCCGCAACAATATTTCGCATCTGCTGGCCATGCCGGCCTGGATCGCCTGCTGCTTCCTGAACAACCAGCGCGTGCGCAAGTCGCGCGTCAGACGTCTGACCGAAACGATTTATCCGTTCCTCAAGAAAGAGTTGTTCCTGCCGTGGGAACCGGAAGAAGTGCCGGTCATCATCCAGCGCTGCACCGATGCACTGGTTCGTCTGGGACTGCTCGGCATGACCAACGAATACCTGCAGCGAACGCCCGGCGGCTCGGACCAGACCTATTACCTGCGCCTGCTGGGCAACGCCATGCTACAGACCTTCGAGCGTTACTACATCACCATCGCCGTATTGGCCAAGAATGGTTCGGGCCGCCTGAGTCGGCCGCGGCTGGAGAAGCTGTGCATCCAGAGTGCACAGCGCATATCGTTATTGCACGAGTTCGAGGCGCCGGAGTTTTCCGACCGTACGCTGTTCAAGCAATTCATCGAATCGCTGCAGGAAATCGACGTTCTGGATCGCAATGACGAAGGCAATCTCACCTTCGATCGCCGCCTGGAAGTGTTCGCCCGCGACGCCAAGCTGGTGCTGGACAAGGAAGTGCGCCACACCATCATCCAGATCACGCCCCGAGTGCGCGACTTCGAGCCTGAATGACGCATTGCAGCGCCTCCGCGGGTGACGCGTCGACTGTTACAATTCAGTGAATGAGCGTACCCACAGCCGTAGCAACCACTGAAGCCGCGCCCGAAAAAGTCACGCTTTCGGCGTCGGACTGGGAACAGGCCGCGCTCGAACTGATCGCCGAGAAAGGTGTGTCGGCGCTTGCGGTGGAGCCCCTGGCCAGGCGTCTAGGGATCACCAAGGGCAGTTTCTACTGGCACTTCGGCAGCCGCGACGAGTTGCTGGAACAGGCCTTGAAGCGCTGGGAGCGCCGAGACCTGGAACACCTGGCGCGTTCGCTGGATTCGCAACAGCCGGCCGCCGAGCGACTGGCCGAGTTCATTCTTCGCACCAGCCGCCAGAACCGGAGTCACCAGATCCACGCTGCCTTGTGCGCGGCCAGCGATCACCCGCGCGTCAGGCCTTACATCGAGCGAATCACCCAGAGGCGACTCCGGTACCTGACCAAGGCGTTCCGTGAGCTGGGCATGGACGACGACGCGGCGCGTCATCGCGCGCGGTTGACCTATACCAGCTACGTCGGTTACATCCAGCTGCAGATTCGCGGCATGGCGCCCGAGCGCGGCAGCGACGAATTCGAAGCCTACGTCAGGCACGCCATCGAAGCGCTGATCAATCCCGCGATCGAATGACCTGAAGTTCCGGTGCGACCTGAATAAGCTTTTCCCCCCTGCTGCGGGTCTTCAGCTTACGTCTTCAGGATTGCCGGTGCCGGCGGCAGGTTCCGTCACGCGCTCGGCCGGGCAATGGGAAGGTGGCCTGCCGTTTGCACCGTGGTAATGGTGCAGCGCGCCGTCGGCGCGCAGGCGGATGCGATAACCCGGCACAAGCGCCTGGGTATACATCATGTCGGGTTCCGGGCAGCCGAGCGCGCTGTTCGGCCAGGTCACGAATTCAGCGTCGATCACGGTGATTTCCGCCTCGTCGATTTCGATCCGGCGGGCAAGATCGTTGCGTGCCTGCGACACGAAGGGTTCGAGTTGCGGATCGACACTCATGATTCGTTCCTCCTTGGCACCGGAAGCTTCGCCGGCAGTGCTCGGCGTGTCGCTGCTGCATCCTGCGATGCCCAGGGCAAGAGTTGCAATAAACAGCGTCAAATATCTCATATCGGTTTACTTACAGGGTCTTGAACAGCGCCAACCACGCGATCGACAGGAATGCTGCCAGCGCGGCAAGAAACACCAGGACGGCCTTGCCCTGGTGGCGAATGCGGAATGCGGCAATCCCGAGCCCGATATAGACCACGATCATCAACAGCTTGATCCCGAACCATCCGGCGCTTAGCGGCGAGAGCCCGAGAATCATCCACAGGGCGACGCCCGAGGCCAGCAGCAGCGTATCGACCAGGTGCGGCCCGAAGCGCACCAGCGGGTGCGCCAGCGGCCTGTTGAGAACCAGCCGAATGAAGCCGCGCAACGCGAATCCCAGCCCGCTGATCAAGGCAAGGCAAATATGCAGCGTCTTCAGCAGTTCGTAGATGCTCATGGATGAAATTCGGGACCGGAATGGGTTGGTAGTGTACCCCGGTGGCGGGCTTACCAGCCGTGCGTCCGGGACCAGAAGCGGCCGGCGGCAAGGTCTTCTCCGACCAGCCAGTAGCCGTCGTGCTGGGCTGCCGTGGCGCAGGCATGGTTGGGCAGAATGCGCAGCCGCTGGCCGACCTCGAACCGGCCCGGCTCGATGGCCTTGCCGTCGCGTCGGGCCAGGATGCCGTGTTCCTGGCTTGTGGCACGAACGATGATGTCGTCGACGCGCTGGCCGGATTCATCGCAGACCACACCATAGCCGTAGTCGATCTCCTGCGACGCTGTGCCGCGGTCTCGCGAAAGCGCCATCCAGCCGGCGTCCACCAGCCATTCCCCGGCGTGATGGCGAAAGCCGATGACCTCGGTGAACACCGAGATTGCAATATCGGTGATTGCGCAAACGCCCAGGCCGGCCATGACCAGATCCATGAACACGTGGGTGCCGGCGCGCACTTCGGTCACGCCGTCCAGGTTGCGCGCGAACGTCGCCGTAGGTGTGGAACCGACGCTGACGACCGGCGCCTCGAACCCGGCCCGTCGCAGCCGTTCCGCTGCAGTGACTGCGGCCCGCCTTTCCGTCTCCGCGGCGCGCTCCAGGCACGCGGCACTGCGGCAATCGTAGGAAGCGCCCATGTGGGTCATCACGCCCAGAACTCGGCAACCGGCATCGGCCAGTTCTCCGGCGGTCTCGACCAGGCCGGGGTCGTCCGGCCGAAAGCCGCCGCGCTGCCCGTCCGAGTCGATTTCAAGCAGCACCGGAAAAGGACAATCCAGCCGCGTCGCCGCCGCGGCAACGCGCCGGGCCGAGGGGTAATTGTCCAGGATCAGTTTAAGCGCGAGGCCATTCCGGTAGAGTCGGGCTATACGGTCCAGTTTGCCGGAGGCGACGCCAACGGCGTAGAGCTGGTCCTCGATGCCGTGACTGAAGAAATATTCGGCTTCGGCCAGCGTGGAGACCGTGATGCCGGGTGAATTCGACGCCATCATGCGCCTGGCGATCTCGATGCTCTTGCAGGTCTTGACGTGCGGACGCAGCGGCACGCGGAGACGCTCGAGCTGCGCTTCCAGGGCCTGGATATTGCGCGTCATCCGGTTTACGTCGAGCAGGAGACAGGGCGTTCCTTTATCATCAAAACTGGGCTGAATCATTCGAATCGGCTGCCGGCGGTTTCGGAAATCGACGATAGATCAATCATTCTCGCACGGATTTCGCAGTGAAATCCGAATCGACTGGAGGGCTTTGGCTTGACCAACCAGGCACAATTCGACAATGTCATCGAACGCGTGGTCGGCGAGGTCGGCAAACACATCATCGTCGGCTTGCCGCTGGGGCTGGGCAAGCCCAACCGCCTGATCAACGCGCTTTACCGTCGGGCCGTGGCCGATCCGGAGATCACACTGGAGATCGTGACCGCGCTTTCGCTGGACGTTCCGAAGCCGGGTCACTGGCTGGAGGCGCGCCTGATGGAGCCGATCGTCGAGCGATTGTTCGGCGCCGATTATCCGCGCCTGCAATACCTGGTGGATCTCAAGAAACGCACGTTGCCCGATAACGTCCGCGTTACCGAATTCTACTTCCAGTCGGGGGCCGCACTTGGCAACCCGGACATGCAGCGCCATTACGTATCGTCGAACTACACCCATGTTGCGCGCGACCTGATCGATCGAGGCGTCAACCTGATGTTCCAGTTGGTCGCCCGCGACGACCAGGGTCGGATAAGCCTGTCGTGCAACCCGGACGTGACGCTGGATCTCGTTCGACGCGCAAGCAACGAACGCGACTACTCGCTTTACAGCGTCGCCCATGTGCATCCGGACCTGCCGTTCATGCACGGTGACGCGGTCGTCGAATCGGATTATTTCGACGAGGTTCTGGACTTCGATCCGGACCAGCGCCTGTTCCCCCTGCCGCGTCCGCCGATCTCGATTCAGGACTATGCGGTGGGTTTTCATGCCGGCCAGCTGATCGCCGACGGCGGCACACTGCAGATCGGCATCGGCTCGCTCAGCGATGCGCTGGTGCACAGCCTGGTCCTGCGCCATCGTGAAAACGACGGCTATCGCAACGCGGCTAAGGCACTCGGTCGTTCGATGCCGCCCGGGATCGGTGACGAGGCGCCGTTCGACGAAGGGTTGTACGGCGCCAGCGAAATGTTCATGGACGGTTTCATGCACTTGTATACCGCCGGCATCCTCAAGCGCGAGGTGTTCGAGGACATTACAGTGATGCGGCGCGCGAACGCCGGGATGAGCGTCGACGACGCCGGCTCGGGTGCAGTGATGGACGGCGGTTTCTTCCTCGGTTCGCGCCCCTTTTATGATTTTCTCAACGGTCTGGATGAACGCGAGCGACCGCGTTTCCGGATGCACGGCGTTGGCCGCATCAACCAGCTTTACGGCGGCCGCGAGGCGCTGGAAATCGAGCAAAGGCGACACGCGCGCTTCGTCAATACCTGCATGATGATGACGCTGACCGGCGCGGCCGTCTCCGATGGACTGGAAAATTACCAGGTGGTCTCCGGGGTCGGCGGGCAATACAACTTCGTCGCCATGGCCCACGCGATGGACGACGGCCGTTCGATCCTGATGCTGCGCGCCACGCGTGAAAGCAGCGACGGCAGCCCGTCGTCGAACATCGTCTGGCAGTACCCGCACAACACCATTCCGCGTCATCTGCGCGACCTGGTCGTCACCGAATACGGCGTGGCCGATCTGCGGGGCCGCACCGATGAGGAGTGCATTCAGGCGATGATCGAAATTGCCGACGCCCGTTTCCAGGACGAACTCGCCGAACAGGCCAGGCAGGCCGGCAAGCTCGATCCCGACTGGAAGGTTCCCGATCGGGCCCGTAACAATACGCCGGAAGCGCTGGAGCGCGCGCTGGCGTCTTTCTCGGCTGACGGCATGTTTCCCGACTATCCATTCGGCAGCGATTTCACGGAAGCCGAGCAGCGCTTGATCCCGGCGCTGCAAAAACTCAAGACACTGAGCAAGAACAAGCTCGCGCTGGCAAAAACCGCGTTTTCAGGCCGGCCTGCCGACTTCCCGGAGGAACTGGCCCGCCTCGGCCTCGACGCGCCCGCCGGCCTTGCCGAGAAGCTTTACGCCAGAATGATCGCCGCAGTGCTTCGAGACTGATCGGCAACGGCAAATTGCAGCGGCGGTATCGAATTGCAATAGTGGTCGTCATCTGAACCAGACGCTGGAGGATTTCATCGATGTGCCGATTCACCTATTACCTGGGCGCAGAGATCAGCGTGGCCGACCTGGTCACCCGACCGGAAAATTCGCTGATCCACCAGAGCACGCATGCCAAGGAGCGGCCGGAGCCCCTCAACGGCGATGGCTTCGGCCTGGTCTGGTACGTCGACGACGATCCCAAGCCGGCGCGCTTCCGGTCGCTGACCCCGGCGTGGAACAACGCCAACCTGGCCGAACTGGCGCGCGTGACCGAAAGCCGCTGCATCATGGCCCACGTGCGCGCGGCGACCAGCGGCAAGTTCGACGTGGCCGAAGACAACTGCCATCCGTTTCGCTGCGGCCCGTTCGCGTTCATGCACAACGGCGATATTCCGGCATTCTCCAAGATCCGCCGGCCGCTGATGGAAAGCCTGTCCGACCGTGGCTTTGCCGTTGTCCGGGGCAACACCGACAGCGAGCACATGTTTTCGCTGGCGCTGGAACACCTGTACGGCCATGAACACGACAGCAGCTGCGAATTGCTGGCCGAAGCATTGCACTCGACCGTAACCGCAGTACTCGAGCTGCTGGATGAACACGCGCCCGGCACGCACGCCTATCTCAATCTGGTGCTGACCGACGGCAAAAACGCGGCGGCCTGCCGCTTCAGCACCAACCCCGACTACATCGACAGCCTGTACGTCAACCAGGGCTCGCGCTATCGCTGCCAGGACGACGTGTGCTGGATGGCCGAGCCCGACGACTCATCGCGCGCCGTGCTGATCAGCTCCGAACCGCTCAACAAGGGTCCGCGCTGGAACGCCATCCCGCGCAATCACGTCGCACTGGTGTCATCCGACCGCTCGGTGTCGTTTCGCGAACTCTCGGACTGTGCGGCCGCCTGACCGGACGCGTCACTGCTTTCGGGCGCAAAGTAAAGCACTTGCCAGTCCTCCTCGGGTTCGAACGGGAGCTCGTCGGAATACAGCCTTGGCCGGCCGTCGGGCGAGACCGCGCCGAGCAGCAGCCAGTCGGTACCGGGCTCGCCGAGCTTGCCGGTGGCGTCTTCCATCGAAAATGCCTCCGAGATCCGGGTACGGTGGATCACCCAGCCGTCATCCAGACGCTCCTGCAGCCAGTCGTAGCAGCAATCCTCGCCGAAGGCCAGGTGGCCGCGCTGGTCGGCGGCCAGACGCCTGGATTCCTTGTCCGCTTCCTCTGCGGTGGGCAGCTGAAGCGATCGGTGGCGTCCGAACTCCGGCCCCAGCGCATTGCACACCAGCGCGTTGTAGAAATCGTTGGGGGTGGCGCACAGCAGGTGGCCCAGGTGGTGGGTTTCCAGCGTATGTTCGGCGTGTTCGGACAGAATCTCGCCGTAATAGACCTCGATGCCCGCCATGCGCGCCGGTTTGAGGCGGCGGTAAACCCCGTCGACCAGCAACACCTCGACATCCAGCGTCTTGAGCGACTTGGCGAGTTCCAGTGACCACGGCGACGCGCCGATGATCAGCACGCCGTTGTCGTCTTCGGCGGCCAGGCCCAGCCGCCGGCCGAGCGGGCCAAGCGTCAGGCCGTGCAGCAGGACGGTGGCGATGATCACGGCGAACACCAGCGGCAGCATGATGCGCGCATCGTCGTAGCCGGCGGCCACCATTGCAGGTCCGAACAGCCCGGCCGTGGCCGCCGCGACGATGCCGCGCGGCGCGACCCAGCCCAGCAGCACGCGGTCGGCCTGGCGCATCTTCGCGCCGATCGTCGACAAGCCAACCGCCACCGGCCGCACCAGGAACAGAACGGCTGCGATCAAGACCATGGCGGGCGCATCGAGCAACAGCAGCTGGTCGAAATCCAGACGCGCCGTGATCACGATGAACAGCACCGAGACCAGCACGATGGTGAGGTTTTCCTTGAACCGCTGCAGGTCTTCCCGTCCGGACATGCGCACGTTGCCCAGCACCACGCCCATGATGGTGACGCTTAGCAGGCCGGCCTCGTGCTGGATCTGGTTGCTCAGCGTATAGACCACCAGCACCAGCACCATCAGCACCGGCGGCTTGAGGTGTTCCGGCACGCCGCCACGCAGAAAAAGCTTGCCGATCAGCCAGCCGCCGCCGCCGCCGAGGGCCAGGGCAGCGGCGATCGCGCCGCCCAGTGCGATCATGGTGTCGGCGAAGCCGTCGCCGGCAATCGTGAAATACTGGAACGTGAGTACCGCAAGCAGCACGCCGATGGGATCGTTGGCGATGCCTTCCCACTTCAGCAGCGAGGCCGATTCGTCGTTCAGGCGGGCATAACGGAGGATCGGCTGGATGACCGTCGGGCCGGTGACCACCAGGATCGCGCCGAGTACCAGCGACACGGGCCAGCTCAGGCCGACGATCCAGTGCGCCGCCGCCGAAGTCAGGACCCAGGTAATGGGCACGCCGAGAAAGACCAGCCGACCGACGCCGCGCCCGGCCTTCTTCAGCTCGCCGAGCTTGAGATCCATGCCGCCTTCGAACAGGATGATCGCAACCCCCAGTCCGATCAGCTCGGTGAGCTGTTCGGACGGCGTCTGTGGATCCAGCAGGCCGGTGATTGGGCCGAGCACGAGGCCGGTGGCAATAAGAATCACGATGCCGGGCAGCCGGAGCAGCCAGGCGACCCACTGGCTCGCCAGTCCGGCGGCCAGGATCATCAGAACGATAGTTGCCGCGTGCATATTTATTTCCGAAGTCCTGTTTTGTGGTGTGCGTCACGGTTTCATGGCTCGCTCAGACGTCCGAGCCGTATCCGCGGCCCCGGATTGCCGTTGCGTGACGGCCCGGATCGCTTAGAATCATACAGTTATCCAACCAGTGAAAAAACCATGCTCAGAATCCTGCCCGCTTTTCTCGTCGCGTTCCTGATGGTTGCCTTCCTTGGAAGCTGCGGCGGCGAGCAGCCCGCCGACAGCGCTGAATCATCCGCCCAGGCCAATACCGGCGACAGTCACATAGAAGCGCCCGAGGCGGTCGATCCGCCGCCGCCCGAACTGTTGATTGATCGAGATCGGCTCACGATATATCACCCGGTGGAGCTCAAGCCCGACCTCTCAGGACTCTCGGAAAACCAGCGTGAAATGCTTCGCCTGCTGATCGATGCCGGCAAGATCATGGATGCTCTTTTCTGGCGCCAGTCCTACGGTGATCCGGCATCGTTGCTGGCGTCCATCGACGATGCACAAGTGCGCGCATTCGTCGAACTCAACTATGGTCCCTGGGACAGGTTGAACGGCAATGAGCCGTTCCTGGGCGGCTATGTCGCCAAGCCGCCGGGCGCCCAGTTTTATCCGGAGGACATGACGCGCGAGGAATTCGAAGCCTGGGACAACCCGGACAAGCGCAACCCGTACAGCATGGTTTACCGGCTGGATTCGGGCAATCTGCTGCTGGTGCCCTACAGCGCGGCCTTTCGGGAGCCTTTGATACAGGCCTCCGGTCTGCTGCGGGAGGCTGCCGGCCTGGCCGAAAGTGACGCCTTCGCCGAATATCTGAGACTGCTGGCCCGCGCGCTGATGACCGGCGATTATCGCGAAAGCGACATGGCGTGGATGGACGTGCGCGACAACGATATCGAGCTGGTCTACGGGCCGATCGAAAGCTACGAGGATCAGCTGTTCGGCATCCGCACCGCGTTCGAGGCCTTCGTGCTGCTCAAGGACCAGGCTTGGTCCGAGCGCTTGGGACGATTCGCCGCGCTGCTGCCGGCGCTGCAGCGGGGTCTGCCGGTACCCGGCGCATACAAGGCCGAAACCCCGGGCACCGACGCCGACCTGAACGCCTATGATGCGATCTACTATGCCGGCGACGCCAACGCCGGCGCCAAGACCATCGCCATCAATCTGCCGAACGACGAGAAGGTGCAGCTCGAAAAGGGCACGCGCCGGCTGCAGCTGAAGAACACGATGCGGGCCAAGTTCGATCACATTCTCGTTCCGATCTCGGAGCTGTTGATCGACGAGGCGCAGCAGAGCCACATCACCTTCGACGCGTTCTTCGCCAACGTCATGTTCCACGAAGTCGCCCACGGGCTTGGCATCAAGTTCACCGTCGACGGCGAACGGTCGGTACGCGACGCGCTGGCCGAGCATCAATCTGCAATAGAAGAGGGCAAGGCCGATATTCTCGGGCTGCACATGATCGGCCAGCTGATCGACATGGACGAATGGGACGGCGACCTGCACGACCACCACGTGACCTTCCTGGCCGGTATCTTCAGGTCGGTGCGCTTCGGCGCCTCGTCGGCCCATGGAAAGGCAAACATGGTCGCGTTCAACTGGTTTCTGGAGGAGGGCGCTTTCGAGCGCGATGCCGAGACTGGACGTTATTCGATCGATTCCGAGGCTTTCGGTCGAGCGGTCGACACTCTCTCGAACCGCCTGCTGACGCTGCAGGGCAACGGCGATTACGCTGCAACCGGGGTCTTCCTCGAGGAATATGGCCAGATGCCCGAGTTTTTATCCGATGATCTGGCGCGCGCCGGTCAGGCGGGCATCCCGGTCGATATCCGCCTGGTGCAGGGCAAAGAGGTGGCGGGCCTTTGACCGGCCGCCGAAACCCATGCGGGACGAGCCTTTGCGGGCGCTCCGCTTCGTTTGGGCTCGCTTATTTGGAACAACCAAACCGCGCTCCCCCAAGCCGAACCGACGCCTCCCGCAAAGGCGCCGTCGCGCCCGTGCCGAGTTATTCAGAGGTGCCTTAAGCTGCGGCCATCCCGGTCGGACCGGGACGAGCCCTGCGGGATTCAGCCCGTCACAATCTGTCTGTCATCACAAGCGGTCCATCCATGCCGCCACCGCCTCGGCGGTGGCGGCGGGCACCTCCAGCCAGCCGAAATGATCGGCGCGTTTGCCCTGGGCCTGCGTTGTGACGACCCGGCGCTCGATGCTGCACCCGGGCAGCTTGGCCAGCAGCCACTCCAGCGATGCCGGCGGCACCCAGCCGTCGGCTTCCATGCGCATGGTCAGCACCGGCAAGTCGAGCCTCTCAAGGGCCGCCTCGGCTTCGAAATCCAGTGTATCCAGGTCGTAGCGCCCGGTTCGTCCGGTGCGCGCCCAGTCGGCCATCACGCCGTGCGCCTCGGTGCCGGCGAAACCCATGCGCTTGCCGGGGAAATGGCCGACCAGGCCGGACAGCATCGGAAAAACGCGATAGACGATTACCAGCGTCAGCCGCATGCGCCAGTTGAACGCTTTCGCAAACGGCGCGCCGCCGGCGATCAGCACCAGCCCGGCGGCCGATTCCGGCCTGCGCGCCGCGGCCAGGCAGGCCAGCTGCGAGCCCAGGCTGTGGCCGCCCAGCCAGAGCGGTGATGCCGCACGCGCGGCCACCGCGCGCTGCGCGGCTTCCAGATCCATCTCTATCAATTCACGATAGCCCCAGTCGCGGCCCTTGCCGGCGCGCAGGCTGGACGAGCCGTTGCCGCGCCATTCGTGGATGAACACGCGCGTCCCGCGTTCGGCAAGGCACTGGGCAAACGCGATGTAGTGGCGGGCGCTGATGCCCATGCCGGGCAGCAAGAGCATCGTGCGCGTCGGCTCGGGCGGTGCCACTTCGATCAGTTCGAAACGGTGGCCGTCTTCGGCTTCGACTTGTACGACCGGGCGATCGTGCGGCATGGCTGAAAATCCCTTTGTTCGGTGACTACTGGACCAGCGAGACGCCCAGGCCGATCGTGGTCTGGCGGTGGTTGTAGTCGATCAGGGTTTCGCCGTAGCCAGTGAAGATCTGGAGATAGGCCTTCAGGTCGCCGACCAGCGGATAGTGCCAGTCGAACTGCAGCGCGCCGCGATCGTGGCCGGGCGCCCAGCGGGCGGTCAGGCCCAGGTCGTGCTTGTTCTTGCGCCACTTCACGCGCACGTCGCCGTGGCCCAGGAATTTATCGATATCCGGGTTGTCGTCGTCGCTGGACGGGTCCACGCGCAGCCATGGACGAACAAAGAACTGCCAGTCGCCGCGCTCGAAACCGAAATCGGCATAGACCCGGTTCCAGCTGCGCGATCGTGGCAGGCTGCGGCCGTTGGACTGGTGCACGAAGCCGAAATTCACGAACTGCCAGCGAACGCCGGGCAGGTCGATACCGGTCCGCCAGGTCGACATGATTTCCGGCTCGAAATTGTTCTCGCGGAAAGGCGAGGACTCGTCGCCGTTGTAAGCCTGCCAGCTCGACTGCTGCGTATAGCCGAACCAGATATCGCCGTTGTTGAATATCGGATCATCGACCACCTTGGTCTTGAAGCTGATCTGGAACTTGGCTTCGACTTCGTTCAACTCGTCGGACTCGGTCACGGTCCTGTCCGGCGCGGGGGACGACGGGAAGTTGTTCTTTCTCGTGGTGTAGCGCACCGGCAGTGCATAGACCGAACGATAGGTGCGCACGCGCAACAGACCGCCGTGCGTCGCGTCGTCGAGCTCCCAGTTGCGCATCATCCGCGACCGACGCGCCGCGGTCTCGCCGCCGGGCGGCGTCACCAGCGCCCGATCGGACTCGGCGACCGTCACGTCGTCGTCGCGTCCGGTCACGTTTGCGCCGGGAATGTCGTCGTAGCATTCCAGCCGCTTCAGCCGATCTTCAAGAACCCGGCAGGCATCCAGCGCTTCCTGCGCATCGAAGACGTTCGGCGTTTGAGCTGCGGCCGTGGCGGCGACGCACGATGCGGCGCACAGCAGGGCAAATCGGTTCATGGTCATGCTCCCGGGCATGGACGAATAGACGAGCGCGCAGGATACACCGACGTCGATTACCGTTGCGTGCGGCGCTGCACCCGCCTTGTCAATACGCGCCCGCAGCTTCCCGACATCCCCGTCCCGCAACCGCGATCCGCGAGCTAGAAGCGCCGCCCCAATCAGCAATCCCCAACAAACCCGTGCATAGTCCGCGTCGCGTGCGTGAAGCCACACGCTCGGTCGCCATGCCCGGCATCTTCGCGCGCTGAAGACCTCTCGCTACGACCGGGCCACGAACACGCGGGGTGCTCGGGTACTCGAGGATTTCGAGCAGCGAACGACGCCTCACGGG
>Ga0209949_1001054_pt1 | contig 13748 bp, 11 predicted proteins | sample SalPonC_black_MG_FD_185711 | JGI IMG/M metagenome (GOLD analysis project Ga0209949, IMG submission 185711) | Salt pond soil microbial communities from South San Francisco under conditions of wetland restoration - Salt Pond MetaG... | ecosystem: Environmental > Aquatic > Marine > Intertidal zone... | reverse complement strand
CCGGCCCCCAGGTTGACCACCCAGCCCAGACTTCCGTGAACGGCTGCCGCATCGTGGATCTGCTGCAGCCCCCCGGCTAAATCCAGCTCGAGGCCTCCGTAGCGGACGGGAACGAACAGTTTGAATGTTTTTTTCCGGAAGAGTTCGTCCAGCCAGGAGGTCGGTAACACTCCCTTGCGGTAAATGGTTAGTAAGGTGTTCTTATCGCGCTTAAACTTCATCTGAAAAATGGTTCTTCGACAAATTTGCTAGATTTAATAACGTTCAAAAAATAAATCCGACATTTTGCATTCAGGTGAAAGCTGAACGACTGAAGGGTAGTGAAGATGAGCCTGAATGCAAAATTTATAAGGAGGATTTATTTTTTGAACAATACTAAAAGGTAAAACGGCCTTGATTTCAACCTACCATTATTATGAAAAAAGAAAAAGAAATACCCGGGATTAAAGTAGAAAAGCAATCGGAATTCATCGACCTTAGCCACATCATCGAAGACGGCCTGGTCACCTACAAAGGCCTGCCGGCGCCGGTGATCTGCGACTATCTCAGCCGGGAGGAATCGCGAAAGTACTATGAGGAGGGTACGGAGTTTCAGATCGGAAAAATCGAGATGGTGTCGAATACCGGCACTTATATCGATTGTCCCTTCCATCGTTTTGAAGGCGGCAAAGACCTGTCGGAAGTGGGGCTGGAGGCTTTTGTGGATCTGGAGAGCGTGGTGGTTCGCGCGCCGTTTTCAGAAACGCTCGCGGTCACGGAAGATCATTTCAAAGGCCTGAAAATTAAAGGCCGCGCCGTTCTGGTGCACACGGGCTGGGACCGGTACTGGAATACGGAGCAATATTACGAGGATCATCCCTTCCTGACGGAGGGAGCAGCCGCGTATCTAAGGGACCGGGGGACGAAACTGGTGGGCATCGACTCCCATAATATCGATGATACGAGGGGAGGACGCCGGCCGGTGCACACCATTTTGCTGGGAGCGGAAATTTTAATTGTGGAGCATCTCTGTAATTTGCAATCATTACCGGAAAAGGGCTTTACTTTTAGCGCTATACCTCCTAAATTGAAGGGTGTCGGCACATTCCCGGTCAGGGCAATGGCCAAATTGAGGGAATAGTATCTAAAACAGCAATTGTAAAAACTATGCTCCGTAACTTTTTCTTCTTCGTCCTGCTCTGGTCCGGCGTCTCCGGCGTCATCAAAGCGCAGTCTTCCAACACCGCCTTCACCGTCCTGGTCTGGAACATCTGGCACGGTGGCAATGATGAGAGCCTGCCCGAAGACGGGCGCCCGCACGTGATCGACATCATCCGGGCCTCCGAAGCCGACGTGGTGCTCATGATCGAAACCTACGGCTCGGCGCCCATGATCGCCGAAGCGCTGGACTTCGACTACCACCTCATTTCCAGCAACCTCTGCATTTTCAGCCGCTATCCGATCACCCGGCATTTTGCCTTCGAAGAGGCGATTGCGCCCTTCAATTTCGGCGGGGTGGAGATACAGGTGGAGGATTCCATCCCCGTTCTCTTTTTCGATACCTGGCTGCACTACCTGCCCGATACTCGCCTGGCGCCCACCGACAGCACCGGGGCGGATATGATCGCCTGGGAAAAGCGCGGCAGCCGCGAAGAGGAGATCGAAGCCATCCTGGGTGCTATTGAGCCGTTTATAGAAAAGGCGGATGAAATGCCTATCATCATGGGCGGTGATTTCAACAGCCACTCGCACCTTGACTGGACGCCGGCTACGCGCGACACCTTCTTCCACGGCGGTGCGGTGGTCGACTGGCCCATCTCCCGCGCCATGACTGATGTGGGATTTAAAGATGCCTTCCGGCAAATGTATCCCGATCCGCTGACCCATCCCGGTACGACCTGGCTGTCGGTGAATGTGGATGGAGAGCGGCAGTTCGTCCGGAAAGACCGCATCGATTACCTGTATTATACGGGCGAAAAGCTGCAGCTGATCCAGGCCGAAAGCCGGGTCGCTCCCGACGGGCAGCCATTCACCTTCCGGGGAAAACAGCTGATGTATCCCTCGGACCATGGTTTTGTGCTGGCGACTTTTGAAATACAACCGGATTAGCGCCTGTGTCGCCGCTACGCGGCTTCGGCGTGGTTGTCACGAACAGTTCCTATGGCTGACGCCATAGGCTATAGTATTTCGCCGCGATGCGGCTTCATTTGGGGTTACCTCCAATCCCTCAGTCCTGAGCCCTCTCCGAAAAAGTGCTTTTTATTACACAAAGCCACACCAAGAAGACACTAAGGCCCACAAAGCTTAAAACCAGAAGGCCCTGGGAAAGGGCCTCCTGGTGAGACACGGCTTATCCTGCCGGCGCCGCGCCAGGGTGCGCTTTCCCAGCGCGCCCTGGATTGCTTCAGAGCCAAAGGAAGCAATCGGATTACCTGTGACTCGGTTCCCGAAAGGAATTTTCTATATTTGAAAATGCCGGAACAGCAAATCGCATAAAAAACAACTAAGAACATGAAACGCGTTTTCGGATTACTATTCGTCCTTCTCTTTTTTCAACTCAATTCCTCGGCCCAAAAACAAAAGGTCATCTTCGACTGCGACCTGGGCGGGGATATCGACGACGCCTTCGCCGTAGCCCTGCTCCTGTGCAGCCAGGAGGAGTTCGACATTCTGGGCATCACGGTCGGTCACGGCAATACGCCGGGCCGGGCGGAGCTGGCTTGTAAGCTATTGTACGAGACCGGCATGGAGCATATTCCCGTCTACATGGGCGATCATACGCCTACGGTCGTGGGAACCGACACCGAGCCCGAAGGTCGTTCCACGCAGATGCGCTGGTCCGAAGGTTTTGACAAACTACAACCCCGGGAAGAGCACGCCGCCGACTTCATTATCAGAAGCTTAAACGAATACCCTGATGAAGTGATCCTGTTTACCGTCGGGCCGGTGGACAATATCGCCTCCGTTTTAGACAAAGATCCGGATATCCTGAAAAAGGCGAAGCGGGTGGTGTCCATGTTCGGATCGATCCGCACCGGTTACGGGGGAGGGGAGCCCTCAGCCGAGTGGAATGTGCGGGGCAGTTTTGAAGCCGGTAAGCGGCTGATGCAATCCGGTGCTGACCTCACCCTGGCGCCGCTCGATATTACCGATCACGTTATCCTGGAAGACGATTACCTGACGGCGATAGGCATGCGGAAAACGCCGCTGACGGACGCGCTCGGCGCCCTGTACGCGCTTTGGTACCGGCATGCAGAATGGGCGGTGGCGGCCAAAATGTTCGATGGAGTAGCCGTCGGGATGGTGCTCTGGCCGGAGTTGTTTACTACCGAACCGGCCCACGTGTATGTAGATGAGGAAGGGTACACCAGAGTTGACGAGGATAAGGAGCCCAATTGCAGCATTGGGGTGACGGTAAAGGACGAGGAATTCATCAACCGGATGAGCAGGCGGATTTTGCTTCAGCATTTTGGACGATGATGGTTCACCGGGACATCTACTCCTCAAAAATTTATTCCAGTAAATTTTGCTTGCTTGAAGATCATCCTCCCTTAGAAGCGGGTGAATACAGGACCGGTTTTACCAGCGCGTTTTACTTTTTTAAAGGGGAAGAAAATTTCAATACCGAGGAGATCTCCTCTCTATTGCTGTTCAAACAACACCACGGCTAACCTGGCAAAGGCCGGCAATCCCCTGCTAATGGTCGCCTCCACTACTTTACCGTTCTTGAACCTGCCGTATTTTGCCACATCCTCATAAGTCCAGCCCTTCGCTTCCATCATTTTCCGGAAGCGCATGGCCCAGTCTTTTCGAATCCGCTTCTCCATTAACTTTTTGAAGTGCTCCCAATGCGCGGGCGTCATTTTACCCGCTTCCCAGTACATCAAGCGGACAAATTCCAGGCGCACCTCCAATTCGCTGTATTCCGGATGCTTGGATCTGATCCAGGCAAATGTCTGATTCACCCCCATATTTGCAAAATCGAGCGCGATTTTGAAGCGCTTCTCCGAAGAAAAGTTGTTGATAACGGCCACCTGCCGCCGGGCGGCTTTTTCGCTTAGGGGCCGGAGAAAAATAAGTTCCTCGTTTCAGGCGAGCTATTTTTTTGCCAGACAAGGCGCGAGGAGGGAGCCTAGCAGCGCTAAGTGACCGATCTCGCAACGCAGTATGGCGGAAAAAGAGCCGCATCAAATGAGGAAGTTATTCTTCGCCGGTCCCTTACGTTGATTTTTTTACCCCAGTAATCCATGATGTAAAATAGAAAAAATGAAACCATCTTGAAAAGGTCAATTGGCATTGAGGGACCATGTCCGTAGGAATAATTTCGAACCTCTGACCATCCTTCTTCAACTGCGGCCTCCTTCTTTCGAAACCCCCAGTCCGTCGGGAAAAGTGTTAAAACCCGGCGTGCTTCTTGTTTTTTTAATAAAAAGATTCTATTTTTCAATATGTATACGAGGCGTTCTAATCTAGTTCTAATCTAGTTCTAATCTAGTTCTAATCTAGTTCTAATCTAGTTCTAATCTAGTTCTAATCTAGTTCTAATCTAGTTCTAATCTAGTTCTAATCTTAAGGGGGAAGGAAACACAAAAACGGCTCCGCTTTCCGCGGAGAAAAAACAACCAAGCCCGGTAAAGTTGACCGTTCGGCCTTGTCGGACGGGGTGTTAAATCATTGTTTTAATCGAACAAAGTACTCTACACATGGTGCTTTGAACGGGTGAAGTATGTGTACATGAATAAACCTATTAGGGATAAAAAACTCCCGAAAGCCTTCCGGCGCTTTCCCTTTTACCGGCAGCTCGACGCGATGGACTGCGGGCCTACCTGCCTGCGGATGATCGCCAGGTACTACGGGCGGTACTATACGCTGTCTTACCTGAGAGAGCAGTGCTATCTCGACCGGGAGGGCGTCAGCCTGAAAGGCATCAGCGAAGCCGCGGAAACCATCGGCTTCCGGACGATGGCGGTGAAAGTGCCCTATGGAGATAACAAAGATACGCCCTGTTTGCTGGCTGCAACCTTTCCCTTGATCGCTCATTGGAATCAGAATCACTTCATCGTCGTATACAAAGCAAATAAGAAATATGTGTGGATCGCTGATCCGGGCGCCGGTAAGTTTCGCCTGACGCGGGAGCAATTCGAACAGGGATGGCGAAGCGACGGCGATAGGGGCATCCTGCTGCTGCTCGAACCAGGGCGTGAATTTTATCTGGAGGAGGGAGAACAACATAAAAAGACCGGATTCTCCTTTCTGATTCCTTACCTGAAGCCGCATCGGAAATTGATCATCCAGTTATTCCTAGGTCTGGCGGCGGGTTCCGTCTTTTCCCTGCTTTTCCCCTTTCTGACCCAGGCGATCGTCGATGTCGGCATCCAAAACCAGAATATCGGTTTTATTTACCTGGTACTGTTCGGGCAACTGGCGCTTTTCGCCGGACAGACCACCGTACGATTTATCCAAAACTGGATACTGCTGCACATGGGCGTCCGGATGAACGTTGGACTGATCAGCGACTTTTTATCCAAGCTGATGCGCCTTCCCCTGGGCTATTTCGACGCCAAGATGACGGGCGACTTGCTTCAGCGCATCGGCGATCACCGGCGGATTGAATCCTTTTTGACCCAATCTACCTTATCGGTGATCTTTTCCACCTTCAACCTTTTTATTTTCGGGATCGTATTGCTGATCTACTCGATTCCCATTTTTCTGATTTTCGCCGGCGCGGCGGTGCTCTACATAACCTGGATCCTGTTCTTCCTGAAAAAGCGCAAAGAAATCGATTACCGTTCTTTCCAGCAGCTTTCGAGCAATAACGATACGCTGATCGAGATCATACAGGGCATGCCGGAAATTAAACTGCAGGGCAGCCAGCAGAAACGCCGCTGGCGCTGGGCCGAAATTCAGGCCAAATTGTTCCGGGTGCAAATCAGCGGGTTGGCGCTTTCACAATACCAGGACGCCGGGGCGCTCTCCATCAACCAGGTCAAAGACATCATCATTACCTTCATCGCCGCCAAGGCCGTCATCGACGGTCAGATGACGCTGGGGATGATGCTGGCGGTACAGTACATCATCGGACAACTCAATGCGCCCCTTCAGCAACTGGTGGGCTTTATCCGCTCGGCGCAGGACGCCTCCATCAGTCTGGAACGTTTGGGAGAAATCCATGAACAAGAGAATGAAGAACCGGCCGAGGCCAGGTTGGCCGAACGAATTCCGCCCGGCGATATCCACATCGAAAACCTTTCCTTTCGGTATACGCCGATTGCCGGTTGGGTATTGGAGGACGTCAACCTGGTAATTCCCCGTGGAAAAATTACGGCCATCGTAGGTATGAGCGGCAGCGGGAAAACCACCTTGGTAAAGCTCTTGCTGGGCTTTTACAAACCGGAACGAGGGAAAATAAAAATCGGTCCTGCCGATCTTCAGCAAATCCGGCCCAAACGCTGGCGGGAACAATGCGGCGTCGTACTGCAGGACGGCTATATTTTTTCCGACACCATCGCCAACAATATTGCCGAAAGCGATGACCGGGTGGATTACCAGCAAATCCGGCACGCGGAGCACGTAGCCAATATCGAGGAGTTTATCCACGATCTGCCGTTAGGTAACAACACGATGATCGGCGCCCGCGGGAACGGGGTGAGTCAGGGACAGCGACAACGGCTGCTCATCGCCCGGGCAGTATATAAGGATCCGGAATTCCTCTTCTTTGACGAAGCCACCAACGCCCTTGACGCCAATAACGAACGCGTCATCATGGAGAACCTGAACCGTTTTTTTGAAGGTAGAACGGTCATCATCGTCGCGCACCGGCTGAGTACGGTCAAAAATGCCGACCAAATCGTGGTGATGGACCAGGGGCGAATCGTGGAGATAGGCACGCATCCCGAGCTGGTGGACAAAAGGGGAGACTATTACACATTAGTGAAAAATCAACTGGAACTGGGCTAAGGAACGCGGAGCTCCAGCTCCGCGACGCGATGGAGCGCGGAGCTCCTGCTCCGCGATGTTATAGCGGAAACTTGAGAAGAACAATCAATCATCAAAGTCTGACCCCGAAATTGCTGGGTCAAAAAATGCTTTTTCATGGGGAGTCAATTGGAAATTTTTATTTGATGTCAAATCCACAATCCAACCATCAAATTGACATCGCGGAGCAGGAGCTCCGCGTTCCGGCGCGGGAAGAGTTGCAAGACATGCTCGGCCCGCCGCCCGGCTGGATACTGCGCTCGGGAATCAGCGTGGTGCTGTTGGTGCTGGTGCTTGGCTTAACCCTCAGCTGGTTCATTCGCTACCCGGACAAGCTCGAAGCCGGCGTAGTGGTAACCAGCAAAGCTCCGCCGGTGGAGGTGATTGCGCCGGTAGGCGCTTATCTGGATGTACTGCTCGTGGAAGAGGAGGAAGAGGTGGAGGCCGGACAATTGCTGGCTGTGCTGGAAAATCCGGCCGGATGGAAGGACGTGCAGCGCATGGAGCAATTTATAGCGGCTTTAGATATTGATGGATTAGCAGACAACCATAAACGCAGCCCTCCGGAACAGCTTCAGTTAGGAGAACTACAGGCGCCCTACGCCTCCTTCCTCCAGGCTTTCAAAGAATGGCGCTTTTACCTAAGCCGGACGACTACGCAGGATCAAATCGAGGCGATAGAGCGGGAGATCGCGCAAACGAAGCGGCTGAATGATTCCTACCGGAAGCAATTGATCTTAATGGAACAGGAATTCGACCTGATTCAAAAGGATCACCGCCGGACGGTGCAATTGCGCGAAGAACGGGTAGTCAGCGATCTCGATTTGGAAATGAAAGAACGGGAAGTGCATCAGGCCGGGCGGCAAGGGGAGCAGATGCAGACCAGCCTCATCCAAAATAAGATACGCATCGAACAACTCTCCAGCCAGCAGCAGCGCCTTCGGCACGAGCGTACGGAGGGCATCGCCGCCCGCCGTCTGGCCCTGCTGCAATCTCTGGAACAGCTGCGGGGAACGCTGGATCAGTGGAAGAAAAGCTACCAACTCCGGGCGCCGGTAGAGGGAAAAGTGACGCTATACCCGGGATTAGCGGTGAAAACTTTTTTACCTGCCGGGGAAATTGCTTTTACGGTTTTGCCCTCGGAAGAAGCTACTGTCATCGGCCGGTGCCGGCTTCCCATGCAGGGAGCCGGTAAAATTGAGCCGGGAAGCCCGGTGCAGATACAATTGGATGCTTACCCGCATAAGGAATACGGTATGCTCAACACCACCGTCGATCGTTTACTGCCGGTCCCCGTGGAATCCCGGGAGGGGGAACCCAGTTATTTCGCCGAAGTGTCGCTCGATCTTCCGTTGACCACCACCTACGGCCGGCAACTTCCTTTTCAGCCGGAGATGACGGGGCGGGCTTTCCTCATTTCGGAGGACCGGCGACTGCTGGAGCGGTTTTTTGAGGAGGTCGTTAACCTTGTTAGAAAATGATAATTTTTTCATCTAAAATAATTTGTCATGAAGTTGCTGGAAAAACTGAACACTCTGGAACGACTGGATCAGCTGATTCGGATGAAGGCGACCGGGACGCCTCAAGATTTGGCGGATCGATTAGAGATATCGAAACGAAATGTCTATAATTTATTGAATGATCTTCGTATGCTGGGCGCGGAGATTTCTTACGATTCCAATCGTCAAAGTTACCAGTATGATGAGCAGATATATTTTGATTTTAGACTAGTGTTGAGTGATAATGAGAGTGTAAAAACTAAAGGAGGCATTTTCCCATTAATTTTTTTTGCCGATGCAGAAATATTGCACTCAACCAATGTATTTTGTATTAAATATTTTTAACAAAAAAATTCCTATTATGAAAAAGAAGAGTTTTATTCAAAAGGCCAGAAAAGTTTCGATTGTTGACGAACAAGAACTTAAGAAAATAATTGGTGGATATGATAGTAATTGTGATAGCATGGATGTCACGAGTGAGTTAGCATCAGGAGGAGGAACAACTGATACCTACCAATGCCCCAATGATAGTATGGATGTTACCAGTGAGTTAGCATCAGGGGGAGGGACGACTGATACTTACGAATGATAGGTAAGAAAGTAAGAGAGGTTTTGTAGAAGGAATATTCAAGAAATCTCTCGGTTGGATTCTCCCTTCATTAGTTTGAAAAAACGGTTGGAAGCTTGAGGACATGGCTCAAGCTTCCGGTTTTAATTATTACCTATTTGCTGTAGGTCTTGTGTTCTTAAAGTTAAAATACCATTTACGTTGCTTTCGTATCTATAGTTAGGGCCCTGCGAAGAATAACTTCCCCATTTGATGCTGATCTTTTGCCGCTGCACTGCGTTGCTCCCCGACCCTTTGGGTACGGGGCAGGCTATCACTTGCGTAGCTAGGCTATGCGCGTTCTTCGCGCCTTGTTCAGCGGCAAAATATCTAACCTGAAATGGGGAACTTATTTTGCGCCGGCCCCTTAGGTTATTTAAAGATTTTTTTGTCTTAAAAAGTCAAATGGTTTGCTAGATTTTGGCTCCTACAGCCAAATATAAGCTTCGATATCTTGAACACCGAATGATAGCTTACCCTGTACCCGTAGAAATTGGGAGCACGAAATTTTAGGTAATGAGGGTTAAGGTCACAATTTCAAAATTTTATAATTCTGTACAGTTATGAGAGTATTTGGCTTAAACCACCTTAGCAGGAAGGTGCCTGAATTATTAATGAAGGAAATTGAAAATAAGTATGATCCTGATAAATGGGATTGGGTTCCTGCTAAACCTGAGAAAATTAAAAATATTATAAAAATTGTAGACGAAGAAAAAAAATCTGTTCGTTTTGCAGCTATTACAAATTACCAGCCGAAGGAAGAAAAGCAGAGCCTAGTTTTAATGTTTTATATGGGTAACTTGAATTATGGATTGCTAAAGAACTTAGAAGAAGAAGGAATTAAGTACTTTTTCATCGATTACCCACAATTGATACTCCAAGGAAAAGTATCCATTATTTTAGATGAATCTCAGAGTAAAAAGTTAATTAGGGTTGGTGATTTAGAAGCTGATTTGGAAGATGTGAAGATCGTTCTTTGGAATCCCCCCCGGTTTCCTAATCCAATTTTTGATTGGGATGTTATTCCCAAGAAAAGAGGAAGAAATGCATATCTGTTTAGAAAAAGATGGATGCAATTCTTAAGAGATTTACAACATTTAATTCCGCAAGACGCAAAGTGGATACCTGGAAATGTATTTAGTGGGTCTCAAGAATGGCAAAACAAGGTTGGGGAATACTTTCTTGCTAAGAAAATTGGATTTAAGGTGCCACCGATTATTTGTACTAATGATATTGATGAATTGAAGCGTTTTGCATCCAATCATGGTTCGACTTTACTTCTTCGAGAGTTTTCAACTCCCCCCTTTTCCTTCCCTCCTATCAAGGTAAATATAGATAAGACCTCACTGAAGTTTCTTAAAAACGCTCCTTGTTGTTTTCAAAAGTATATTGAAAAAATTTTTGAATTAAGAATCATTGTGTTATTTGACAAAATTTTTCCGTGCAAAATTTATTCTCAAGATTCTGAATTGGCAAGATATGATTGGAGAGTACATGACGATGCAAAGGTAAAATGGGAATTGACCGAATTACCTACTGAAGTGAAACAAAATCTAATTGAAATGAGAAAAAAGCTTGGTTTAAATTGGATTAGTGTTGATATGATCTTTGCTACAGATAAGCAATATTATTTTCTTGAAGCTAATCGACCTGGAGCCCACTATTGGCTTGACTTGTTTATTGGATTGGACATAACAGAGAAAATTGTCAATGAGATAAAAATGATCCTTCGACCAAGTTTTTAAATTTGAGTAGTTAGGACTTTTAAAATGGTATTAAAAAGTTATCATTAGTCAACTTTTATAAAATGCATATGAAAAATAATAAATTAACCTTGCTGTTTTATGTTTACTTTTTTATCTACTGCATTATTTTCACTTTGCCTGTTGTTAGCCAAAATGTTCAATCTCCTGAACTTTCCTCCCTTCTTAAAATAGACTCAATTACAAGAGCAACTAATGATTTGCCTAAACAGGCAGAGGTAAATGAAAAAATAGCTACATATTATTTTGAAATTGATCCTAATAAGAGCATTTCTTATTTTGAGAAGGCTTCGAAAATTTACGATCAAATTAATAATTCGAAACACCTTGGTTTTTGTCTGCAGAATATAGCTTTTTCTTATGATGAAAAATTGGATGATTTTAAGATGGCAATTAAATATGCTGAAAAAGCTTTATTTGTTTGGGAAAAAAATGAAGATCTTTATCAAGCAGCGAATATGTTAAAATATATCGGTTTGCTTTATAGTAAAATTGAAGAATTTGTTATGGCAGAAACATATATTCAAAAAGCAATTGACCAATACACTTTACTCGGTTTCGACACGGGATTAGCTGTTTGTTATTACAATTTGGCGCTTGTAAATGAGAGAATGCAAAACCTGGATTCCAGCCTCCAATATTTGAAAAAAGCCAAAGACCTTTGGAAATTAACAAATAATCATTCCTCAAGAATTTTTATTGTTAATAATGCTCTTTTTAAAATTTATCTAACAACAGAGGATTTAAGTAAAGCATTTGAAGTTTATTTAGAAAACAAACCTAATGCCAGGAGTGTGCCTTGGCAACATGAACTGAATTTTTATGAGCATTCAAAAATTTACTTCAATAAAAAAGGTGACTCTGATAGTGTTACTTTATATAAGTCAAAAATTGCAATGTTGAAAAAACACTTAGCTGAAGAAGGGATTTACATCGAGAAGTAAAGTGTTTTCTTTATGAAAGTTCTTCAAAGTTTATTTTCTAGGCATTAGTTGAAGAGAAGTCTGACATCTAAGTACATGACAAAAAATTTATCACCCATTTTATTTTGCGATGATTCCTCGACCAGAAAGCCTCTCTGACCGTATCCAATCCAACTCGGAGGATGGTGCTTCTGTTGTGTAAGGTATAGTTGAACAGTAAGGAATTGAAGGTGATTGAGCTTCACATCGCGCAAGGGTACAGCCAGGACAATTGGCGAAATCGTTTACGTAGTATTGGAATTTTTGGTCGACATCTCAACAACTCAGGTTCGTCAAGCTTCTGCGCTTGGATGAGGGGCGCTATATGCCAGTTTGATTCATTGAGCTAAACGTAAAAGAGATTACTTTTTCTCATGAAATGGAACTTCAATTGATTATTGTCCAAAGCTTATGGTCAAAACCTCTCTTCAAAAGAAATTCTAGTAGCATCAATGACCGCTATTCTGGTGGTTGGCTTCATAACCGTTATCACTATTTGAGCTGGACTCTAAGTTGTTTACTATTTCGAAGATATTATGACGAGGTTCATTTAATTACAGATCAGAAAGGTAAAGAAGAATTAATTGATCATCTCGCACTACCCTATACAAAAGTAGAATCGTGCTTAGATAAGCTTCAGAAATACCCTCCTGAACTCTGGGCAGTCGGTAAGATTTTTGCCTACCAGCGTCAGAAGGAACCCTTCCTCCACGTCGATGGCGACGTATTCATCTGGCGCAAGTTTCCCGCTGAGTTTGAAAGTGCCGCCCTCTTTGTGCAAAGTCGGGAAATCGGATTTAAGCATTATGGCGCCGTATTAAATAACGTTCATCGTCATTTTGATTATATCCCTCCGGTGTTCGCTCGCCATAGAGGGGAGGCCATACAGTCGGTAAACGCCGGGATTATTGGAGGAACAAACGTTCCATTCTTCCAGCATTATGCGAGCGAGGCGCTGACGTTTATCGAACGCAACCGGGAATGCCTTCATAAAGTGAATATGGGGCTTTTCAATCAGATATACGAGCAGTACCTTTTTACTTGTCTGGCGGCTGAAAGAGGGATAGATATCCAATACTACCTTCCGGAAATGGATGAAGAATTCACGCAGGTATTAAATTTTCATCGCCTTCCCTCTATTGAATCCTATGTTCACGTCGTCGGCAGCGCCAAACGCAACCCCCTGGCCTGCCGCCAGGTCGAGTACCGCCTCCGCTACGAATTTCCGGAATACTACGAGCGGGTGCTGGAGTTTTTGAGGGAAAAGAAAAAAGTGCCGGTTGCATCTCCTCGCCGGCAACAAAACAACGAAGAAAAAGAAATCTTGAGCGCTTTTTTTCCCCGCACCTTATTCCTGTTAAGTCACCTAAACGGGAAGGAGCAAGCGGTGACAGCGTTTGATGAGTTGAAGAAAATCGTCCATACCAAAACAGGCATGGAGCAAATGGCCGGCAAAGCGCTGAGCAATACATACCTGCTTGAAAAGAAAAAATACCAGGTCTTTTTAGAAAAATCCGAGTCTCCGGCATCCGATCCCTTTTGCGATGCGGAGCAAGTGTACCGGTTGATGGAAGAAAAGGATGTAGACGAACTGCTGGAGGCAGCCCTGGTGCTTCATCCCGGCGCCCAACTGTTGGAGCTCGACTGGTATGTTTCCAGGGAACAAATAAAAAACCTGGACCAACTGGTTGACGATGCATTCGAAGAATTGCTCCGTTCCGGTCATCAGGAAGACGCCGATGTATTGGTTTACTGGGATGCCGACACCTCCAAAGTGGAAGAAATCTTATTGGAGGGTTGGCATGCGCTTTTGCTGGAGTTTACCACTCCTACTACCGGTAAGGAAGTCTTTGACGCCCTGCTGGAGCACTTCGGGGAGGAAATAGAAGACCGGGAAAAATTTAAGTTGAAACTTGTCGATTTTTTAACGCAAAGCTTGGTTTATCACAGGCTTTTGATGCCG
>Ga0209949_1001047_pt1 | contig 13805 bp, 9 predicted proteins | sample SalPonC_black_MG_FD_185711 | JGI IMG/M metagenome (GOLD analysis project Ga0209949, IMG submission 185711) | Salt pond soil microbial communities from South San Francisco under conditions of wetland restoration - Salt Pond MetaG... | ecosystem: Environmental > Aquatic > Marine > Intertidal zone >... | reverse complement strand
ATCCTGCCAGAGTCTTAAAAATGGAGCGTACCCGACTCATTTCTTATTATTTCCGTAATTAATGCGATGTTCCAGACGCTGACAGGAGTCCGGAAATTACCAGCCACGCTCAGGTCTGATTTCTGAAACATGGCATGTCTTGACATTGCACCGTAGGTCTTTTCCACCACAGAACTTATAAAAGAGTGTGTACGTGTTTGTCATAAGAGACATGCCATGTTTTACTCCGAGCCCTGTACCCTGCACGCAGACTCTGGCAGGAGCGCCATAAGGCGGCGCACTCTGCCAGGTCTTTTCCTTCAACTTGAGCCTTGAATGCAGACGCTGACAGGAACTCTCCGCCAGCAGGCGGATCGCAACGCTGTCAGGTCTTTTAGAAAGGCACCACGGCCCTTACTCTGTAGTACAAATCATAGTCGGCATCGGTGAATAACTCTTGCGTGGGCTGAGCGATGCCAAGGGCGTGGGTAAACCCAATACCCAGAACAGAGATTCGGTTTTTGATTTCAGCACCGGCGCCCCAGCGGGTTTCGGTGCCTGTGGTGCCGTCAGACAGGCGCGCATCCCATACGGCTCCCGCATCGGTAAAGAGAGCCAGTGCGGTTGAACCAAGAGATACCAGACCCAGCACCTCGGTCTCAAGTGATGGTAAAAACGGCATGCGGTATTCCAGGCTGCCAAATGCCACCTGTTTTCCGGCGGCAAACTCGCGGTAGCCACGGACCCGCTCTGCCTCATTGAACAGCACGAACGGCACTTCTCCGGGCAGATTGATATCAATATTGTCGTACTTCGAAAAGCCTATGAAGTTTTGTGGAAGAGGATCCCCCCACTGCGCCTGCAGGCGAATGTGGGTGTAAATACGGTGCAGTCCTACTGCGGGAAAAATGTTGTAGGAGTTGATATCTGCTGTGAGATAACGCACATCAGAACCCAGAATTTTCTCCGAGCCGGTCAGACTCATGCTGATTCCGGACCCATCAAGCGGGTGGATAGCATTATTTCGCCAGGGCCGCTGCTGTTTCATGCTCCAGCCAAGCCTGAGGTCGGTCTGGCGGCCTCGCCGGGGAGCCGGAATGGCAAATGAGCCATCAAATTCGTCCCGGTCGTAGGGTTTGATCAGAACGTGACGCAGGCGGGCAAAAACGTTTCCGGACTGATAGGGGGCTTCAAGTGCATCCAGCGGCCACCGTGCATTGATCTCACCCCCGACGGCCTGTTCAACCAAATACCGGTCGCCATAAAACCTGGCGCTTTCAGGTAGTTTATAGAGGGTGAAGCCCAGGAATGGGTAGAACTGATTATTCAGGTAGGCGAGAGATCCGTAGGAGTCTTTACCGGGATCAGCTGCTGATAACCAGCCCAGCGCAGAGATAGTGTGCTTGCCCAACGGTTCCACCCAGTTCGATGTGGCAAAGATTCCGTAGTCATCAGAACCGGTGTAGTAGGGCAGGGCGATGGTGGCTGCATGCGTGATGTTGTCGAAGGAGTTATAGGCATACCGGTTTTGAACAAGTGATGCATCTGGCTCGATCATTGAGGGGATATCTGATGGCGGCCTGTGTCTGGTCCATTCCGTGTAACTCTCCGGCACGCTGATGTCTGTGGTAAACGGTGTGCGGTTGGCATCGATCCACCAGGCATGATCGCGACGTTTAGTTTCGCTGGCGTGAATAAGCATTTTTTCGGATTGAAGCGAGTCGTTTTCGCTGATCCAGCCATACACCTCGCCGCCAGTAAACAGGTTGGTCACACGCTTCTCTTCGCCACTCTTAAAATTGTATCGAAACACGTTGGGAACGTCATCACGAAGAGACGTATACGCGATCGACCGGCCATCCGGGCTTAGCACCTGTTTGCGGTTGTCGATTTGGCCGTCTCCCAGAGCAGTTTCTTCCCCTGTCTCCCGGTTGATAAGCACGAGGTTCCGGCTGCCGTCCGCATCAAACCGGTGCACCAGCCAGCTGTTCTCTTCCGGTACTTTCATCAGCCAGAGAAGCTGCACGTCGCCCATGTAATCAGTGATGCGGGTCTCTTCGCCGGATTCTATATCCATCAAAAAGATATTGCCGGTCCCGCCTTCGTTGACGATATAAGCCAGGGTACCGTCATTAAATCCCTCAACCGGAAAGCGTGCCCGCCGGCTGTAGGTCAGTCGCTTTTCATAGCCTGATTCTGCATCAAGGGAGTGAAGGTCGTTTATGATGGAGGAATTCTCACCGCGAACTTTTCGCGAATAATAAATAGTTCGGCCATCGTTACTCCAGCTCAGGTCAGAGTTAATAGCTCCTTCAGCAAGGATCTCCGACCGGCGGGTCGAGTCGTTAGCGACTTTGTAGACCCGGCGTACAGGGCGTGCCAGTGAGGTGAGAGACAACACAGCGATGCTCTCACCGTCCGGGCTCACCGCCATGTCGTAGTATACCTGGCCGGGCAGGGAAAACGGATCGGTACCAAGAGAATCGGTACGCTCCATTTGGCCGGCTATGGTGTTGTAATAGACATTCATGTGTTTGCGCCATTCGTCACGAAACGAGCTGTAGTCTCCGTCGATCGTTTCGCTAAAGGCGGTATAAAAATCGTGACGCTCCCAGAACTTCAGAAACGGTTTGCGATGGCTTAGAAGCTTGGCCAGGGTGCTGTCGCCGTAGGTTTCCGTAAAATAGCGAAGCTCAGAGTTGCCAACCGCGTACATCAACCGACCGTTTTCGGCTGACCGCCCATCGTTAAAATTGGGGCTGCTGTCGAAGATTGCTTTTCGCAAGTAGCGGTCGCCCCGCTGCGAGTCCCATTGTTCTGTTTGATACTGCGCAAGGCCTTCGGTCCAGGCCCGCGTAAACGGTGAGCCGACGGCAAAGTTCCACATCCCGAGATTGGTCCAGATGGCATTGTAGTGAAAAATGTGGCCCAGTTCGTGTGCCACAACTTTGCGAAGCCATTTTTCATCGCCGGTCCAGATTTCGCTGTAATCGTTGGTGTTCACCCAGATATCGGTATACCCGCGGTCGATAGGGACCGCAAATCCGTTGTTAATCTCATCTTCGTCTGAAAGATAGATGCGGATCTTATCCTCGAATTTCACATTCAGATTGTGGCTCAGTACATCGTAAGACTCTTCGGCTATTGGAGCTACTTCGTTTTCAATACCACTCAGGCGCTCCGGAAACATGATACGGAAGTGCTCGGTCTCTGCTACCTGCCAGTTGAGTTCCGGATGGTTACGTCCGTTATTGGCGTTGAAGCCCTGGGCCGACAACTCAGAAATGAATAAACAAAAAAGAGAGGCGATTAATATCGTGTATTTCATAAGTGGCATCGTGGTGATGAAATCTTAGGGTGGGGGTTGTTTAAGCAATAAGATAACGTAAATCTTAATGTATCAGTTACCGGGATCGATCACGATTACGAGTCTCCGCAGACTTTGATGTCCGATCAATTTCATTGCCTGTATCATTGAGTTCAATATCATCCAGAGAAGAGGATGGTTGATTTTTATCTGATGCAGATTCAGTATTAGATTCCTTCTGAGGCTGGCCTATCAGACCGGCAAGTTCCTGTGCAACTGATTCTACTTCACTTCGATATTTCTGAATTTTGTTGGATTTTGAATCTGCAAATTTCTTCTTGATCAATCCTGAATTTTTTGAAATCAAATATTTTGTACCGAAGAAGACGGTTAACGCAGCTATTGAATTTACGAGATAATTAATAGGTAAAGCGAAAAGAGTTATAATGGCGGCCAGGTAAGGAATGTATGGCAAGAAGCCGGAAACAGAGTCCGTATCTTCAAAATTTCTGCCATACAAATTCTGCTTTGCTACCCGAACCCTGATTTGATTGTCCCTTGGCTGAATAAGTACCCGTATCTCTTCGGTTCCCATTTCACTTAATTTTTTCCACTCCAGGCTTTTTCCCGTTCGCTTAACGTTACTCTGCTGACTGGTTTCGATCGATGCGTCATGCATTATATTATCCATCCAGTTCACTTTTTCGTGAGTAGTATTATACCGATGGTTCAGGTCTGCAACCACAAGGTCGGCAACGTCATCCGTAAAAGTTCCGGTGACCCACTGCTCAGCAATTATCTCATTTTCCCTGACCGTTGTTGACTCGTTGTCAGATTCTGATGATGGTGATATTTCACCGGCTGCTCTCCGGACATTCTTGGGGTCGAGGCCTGCATCGATAGCTATTTGGGAGAGTTCATCAAGGCTCAGGCCGGGACCGCCTTCTATGGAGTCGAAGTCATTTGATTGCTTGGATTCAAGCTCAGCGGCGCGTTTGAAAATCCGGGCAACTTCTTTTTCACTGTAGTTTTTTTTGGGCATTGTTTAAAAGTATTGAAACGTGAGCCATAGGTGGACTATAAAGGTAATAAGCTACGATAAATATCCAACTCTGTTGCGGGGATATTTAGCTGGGGGCTTTGAGTCTTTGCAGCTTCGAGGCAGAAATGGATGAGGAGCTTATCCGGAAATCGGATGGTTGGCAACGGAGTCACGTTGACCCGAAGAGCACAAAGGAATGGGTGCTTTTAAGATTGAGTACACCTTCGTGTACTTCGCGCCTTCGGAGTTTACGAAAGATCTGTTGATTATAGAATCATCCTTTTTATTCCATCCTTTATCAGAGGAACATTGAAATTGATAAGATACCCGAGATTCTTTTTAGTCAGTTTCATATGACTAAGTAGTTGTGCCTGCCATACCGGATGCACATTTTCCAAAGCTTTGAGTTCGCAAACCACAAGGTCATTCACCATGACATTCAAGTCTCAGCCCCTCATCAAATGTTTTATCTTAAAAGTTATGGGTATATCAATCTGCCTTTGTACGTTATAGCCATTTTTTGATAAAACATGACAAAAACAAACCTCATAAACCCGCTCAAGCAGTCCTGGTCCTAACGTCTTGTGAACATAAAATGCTGCGTGAACGACTGCCCTGCCAACCTCTTCCTCTTCGCTAGATAATTGTGATTTAATTTTTAATTGGTGCTGATCATTTTTATTCATGATATCCTGTTAGATTTCTTACCCTTGATATCTGTATGAACTCAGATTACAAAACGCCTTACAGTAAAAGAAGAAATAACTTCGTGTCTTGGTGCTTTCGTGGTAGAAAAAAGGTTTGTTGCTTTTCCGGACGTCGAGTGAAATGCCACGAAGACCCGAAGGAGCACGAAGAGTTTGGATGCTTTTAAGGGTGGGTACCTCTTCGTGTACTTTGCGTCTTAGCGCCTTCGTGGTAGAAAAAATGAGCGTCCTGGTTTTCCGGACATTGGATGGCTGGCCACACAGTCACGAATTTTTTTATTAACGGTCAACCAAACGTAGACACCATTTCCATCGCTATTATTCGACACTCCAATAAATCCCCACTAAACGAATTAACGATTACACCAATAACCAATACACCAAGAACCAATCAACCAAATTAATGAATATTACCCATCAGCTTTTTAATTGGCTTGTTGAACAGCAGAAGCACCAAGCCACCACCCACGGTAGTCATTACAATGAGCCAGAAGAGATCGGGCAGGAGGGATGGGTCGGCCTGTATCGCTTCCTGGTCGAACTGACCGGCAATACGGCCTGCAATCAGGTTTCCGAAGGCGATTGACATAAACCAGATCCCCATCATTTGTCCGACAAGTTTCTTGGGGGAGAGTTTGGTAACGGCGCTCAGTCCCACAGGGCTCAGGCAGAGCTCGCCACAGGTGTGAAGCAGGTAGGTCATAATTAGCCATGTCGGCAGTACTTCATTGCCGTCCACAACGTAGTAAGAAGCAAACATCATCACGAGAAACCCTAATCCCAGGAGAATCAGGCCAAAAGCGAATTTTACAGGTGTTGCCGGTTCCAGGTTTTTCTTAGCAAGCCAGACCCAAAGCCATCCAAATACCGGCGCAAGGGTAATGATGAAAAATGCATTCACCGACTGCAGCCAGCTTGCGGGCATCAGCCATCCAAAAAGATCACGATCGGTGTATCGCTCAGCGAAGAGGTTAAGTGATGATCCGGCCTGCTCAAAACCTGACCAGAATATAGCTGAAAAAATAAAAAGAGCGGCAATTACGCCGATTTTCTTTTGCTCATCGGTTGTAAGGTCTTCCGCGATGTAAATGTACGCAAAGTAGGCAAGCACAAGCAGGAAGATGATAAATCCGGATGCATCGGCAATGGCAACAGGATTGATCGTAATCCACCCTGAGCTGATGGCCACAAAAGCCGCAACGAAAAAAAGCCCGGTTATCCAGAGCCCGGCCTTAATGCGGCTGAATAATTTTTGCTGTTCTTCGGGGGTGCCAGTCATTTCTGGTTCTGCTCCCACATCACCAAGGTATTTTTCTGTAAGCTTGTATTGAATCAGCCCAAGAAGCATTCCTACTCCTGCAGCGCCGAATCCGTAGTGCCAGCTGATGCCTTCCCCAAGATAGCCTGTGATCAGCGGGGCCAGGAATGCGCCAATGTTGATACCCATATAGAAGATGGAAAATCCCGCATCACGCCGTGCCTGCTCATCATCACCATACAGGCCCCCAACGATACTGCTGATGTTTGGTTTGAGTAATCCCGTTCCGATGACAATCAGCACAAGCCCGAGGTAAAATGTAGTATTACCGGGAATAGCCATGCTAAAGTGGCCGGCTGTGATAATAATTCCGCCGTACCAGATGGCGTTTCGCAGGCCGAAAAATTTATCGGCCAGCCAGCCGCCGGGCAGTGCAAGCAGGTAAACGAACATGGTGTAGAGGCCGTAAATGGCCGTGGCTGTGGTGTCGTCCAGGCCGAGGCCGCCACGATTGATCGCATCAACCATGAACAGAACGAGAATGGCGCGCATGCCATAGTAGCTGAACCGTTCCCACATCTCCGTAAAGAAAAGGGTTGCAAGACCTCGCGGATGACCAAAAAAGGAATATTTAAACTGATCGGTGCCGTTTGCGTCACCACTGTTATTCATCTGCAGGAGCCGTTTGATTTTTGTTCAGTAATTAATTGGATATGATAATGATTGGTATACCTGCAAGCAACAAAGGTTACGAGGTGTCAACATTATTTCATTCTCTTTATCAGGACAGGTTAGAGAGTTGTCTATTTTTTGCTGATAAAGATTAGTGCGCTGCCGGTTCCCTCAGCAAGCGTGTGAGGGATTTTGCCGAAGGCTTTTTCGCGGGCACCCGGCTTGCCCAGCCCCATAATTACGAGGTCGTGCTCGTCGGACAACCGAACCAGCTCTTGCATAACATCCCCGGCCGGAATTATCCGGACGTCTGTTTTTCCGGGAATAATTCGTCCCGCAAACCGCGAAAGTCTTGCATGGTTTTTTTTGATGGTTTCCACGGGTGTATCGGCGGGTAAAATCTGCACAAATGTGATATCAGGCTGCGACGCCCGCCACAAGCTGGCTGCCATCCGGGCACGCAGCGGATCGTTACTGTCGAGGCCTGCTACGGGGATCAGTATTTTCCTGGCATCCGTAATTTTCCACCCGCTGTGTGGCTGGCGAAATACAACCACATCAGATTTAACATGGCGAACCAGTTTTTCAAGGTTTTCGCTTATTTGTATGTCGTTAAGGTTGCTCAGGCCGAGAAGGAGGCTCTGGCAGCTGTGAACTTTTGCAACGCGTTCAATTTCCTGCCAGGGATGGTCGGCAATTGTGGTGAGCGTATCGGGGCGGAGGCCAGCCTCAAACGACGCTTTAAGAGCGTATTGGGTAACGTCGCGGCTTGAAGTGAGCCGTTTATCAATATCATCCTTTTCTGTGCTTGGTATCACAATAGAGAGGAGCAGAACGCGGCCAACCACGGGTGGAGCCAGGGCATTGGCAACAAAGACCATCGATTCTGCATTTGCCGGGTTGGATATAGGCAGAAGCACAAGCGGGCTAAGCCCCCTCAGGCGAACAAGGTTTGGATCGAGGGCCTGCTCAGACGCTTCAATTGCCTGTGCTTTTTTTACAAAAAAAGAGACGAAGAGAACGGCACCGATGATGAGCCATAACAGAGATATAAGTCCGGCCGCCGGAACAACGATAGCCTGAAAAATTGCCAGCCCGAGACAGGCCACCATCCCCGCGATGGGGAGCGCAGGGAAAAACGGTGCGCGGAATGTCTCGCTCTCTTTGTATCCCCGGTTTCTCATCAAAATCATGATGAGATGGGCCAGTGCAAAGGTGATCAGAAAAATTAAACTGGATGCGGCGCCGGCGGCGGCAACATCAGGCAGAATAATAACGAGCATGGCAACGATGGCACATGTTGTCCATATGGATGTGGTTGGGGTGCCATATGTCTCGTGAATTTTCGAAAGCTGGTGGGTTAGCGTTCTGTCGTTGGCCATGCGCAGGGAGATGCGTGAAGCCGCAAAGAGGTTCGCCTGTAGTGCTGAAAGCATGGAAAAAATACCCGCCACAAGAACCAGCCAGAATCCAAATGCGCCAAGATAATTCTGTGCTGCAACAGCTAGAACGGTCTCCGGGTTTCGGTCGCTCAGGCCGGCTATGGAGCCTCCCGGTTCAACGCCAACGGTAGACATCACGAAAAGCAGAGGCAGGTATACGGAAAGCCCCACCACGACCGTGCCGATCATCGCTTTCGGGATATTTTTTTCGGGATCTTTGATCTCTCCTGCCGCAGAACCGATGAGGTCGAACCCCTGCAGGGCAATAAAGGTGTAGCCCATCGCTGCAATTACCCCGCTGAATCCGCCTGAGAAGAAAGGGTCGAGACTCTGCGTGATCTGTGAAAATGGTGTTTGCACAAATACCGCAAGTCCGCCGGCAATCAGAATGGCAAAGACTGTAAGTTTTCCGACGTTGATGAATGTCCCGCCATCGCCTGTCCCCCGGCTCAGCGTAAAAGCGAAATAAGAAATGGCAGCCAGGGCCAGTGCAACGGCAGCTAATCCGGATTGCCCGATATCCTCAAAGCCGGCTGATGGAATCTGCTCAAGGGCAAAGACCGCAAAAGCTCCAAACCCAAGTGCGTAAAGCACAGCTGCCACCAGGGAGGCGAACCATACGATCCAGCCTACGCCAAAAGAGACCTGGAGCGAAAGTGCTTTTTTGGCGTATGTATAGGTGCCGCCCGACTGCGGGTTGGCCGAAGCCATTTCTGCAAAGCTCAATGCCGTGATAAAGGCAATGAGCCCGTTTAAGGTGAAAGCGAGAATAGCAGAGGGGCCGCTGACTGCGAATGCGACACCGGCCAGCGCCAGGATTCCACCGCCCACCATAGCACCAACGCCAATACTCAAGGCACCGATGAAGCCGATACGGCGTGCGGATGAAGATGATGTAGGTTGCTCGCTGTTCACGTATTGATTATTGGATAATTTAGGTTTTGCTGATGCGGATGAAATCTAACCGGTGCTCAGTTGCCGATGGTAACCCGAACGCCTTTCTCCTCGAGCTTTCGAATAGTTTCGTGAGAGACGCCCTCGTCTGTTATGATATGCTGAATCTTGTCGAGGTTGCAGATTCTGCTGAAGCCGCGCTTGCCGAATTTCGTGCTGTCAGCAAGAACCACTGTATATTGTGCAACATCAATACAGCGCTGGTTAAGGCTTGCCTCCAGCAGGTTGGATGTTGTTATGCCAAAATCCAGGTCGATACCGTCTACGCCAAGAAATAGAATTCCACAGGTGATATTTTCGAGAAATTGCTCCGAATATTTGCCGACAACCGAGCTGGAACTTGGCCGGAGCTGACCGCCCAGCTGTGTAATCTCTACATATTCGTGGTTGGCAAGTTCGAGGGAGACATTTAGTGCGGATGTGATAATATTGAGACGGCTGTTTGGATTGATTACGCGGGCAAGGGCCAGAATAGTAGTGCCCGAGGCGAGAATTATTGAGTCGTTATCTCCAATCAAGTTAACAGCTTCTTTAGCGATGGCCGCTTTTTCTTCTGCCATTATTTTTGCTTTCTCTTCAACATGGCGGTCGCTTGTGTACGGATTAGATTGTGTTGCTCCTCCGTGTGTTCGGAACAGAAGGTTTTTGTCTTCAAGAATTCTCAGATCTTTTCGGATGGTAACTTCAGATACCGAAAGCTCATCACTTAGATTCTGAACTGAAACCTTACCTGAATCTTTCAGTTTCTTTAGTATTATTTCGTGGCGTTCAGATATGGTCATGGGAGCGATTTCTTTTATTGGCAATATACTTTCATTTGGCTTCTGTATCAATTCATTGAATAAAACACAATAAAATGAAACACTTCTGGATGACGCCCTGTGAATACCTGGGCAGTATATGCGCCCAGGAGCTTTAAAGCCGCCGGCTTGCCCGGTCTGGATGTTTCATAATATTTTATTTTGATTTCAATACATTTTGTTTATTTTGATAACGAAACAAATCGATAGGTTTTGAACGTTAACAAATGTCCCGCACTGATATGAAAAGAGAAAAAAGCTTAGAAATGATTGAAAGCGGTTCCAAGATTGACTGGGACCTTATAATAATAGGGGGTGGAGCAACCGGTCTAGGTGTTGCACTTGATGGTGTAAGTCGTGGATTTAAAGTCCTGGTGCTTGAGCAGGCCGATTTTGCCAAAGGTACATCAAGCCGAAGTACAAAGCTGGTACACGGAGGGGTAAGGTATCTTGCACAAGGCAATATTGACCTCGTCAGGGAAGCGCTTCGAGAACGCGGGCTGCTTCAGAAAAATGCGCCGCATCTCGTGCAGAACGAAATATTTGTTATTCCCAATTACTCGTGGTGGGATAAGTTTTTCTATTCTGTAGGGCTGAAGGTTTACGACCTTTTATCCGGAAAGCTCAGCCTCGGAAAATCGAAGGGCATATCAAAAAGTGAAGCGGTTTCAAGAATTCCAACCATTAAGCAGGACGGGCTGAAGGGAGGTGTTATTTATCACGACGGGCAGTTTGATGATTCGCGGCTGTCTGTGAACGTGGCACAAACGGTAATGGAACATGGTGGCGCAGCGCTTAACTATTGTGAGGTTACCGGCCTGGTGAAAGATAACGGCAAAGTATCGGGCGTAAAGGCGAAAGATCGTGAAACCGGAAAAGATTACACTATCAAAGGGAAATCTGTTATTAACGCCACAGGTGTTTTTGTGGATGACATTCTAAAGATGGACAAGCCTGAGCACAAAAAGATTGTGAAACCCAGCCAGGGTGTACACCTTGTATTTGATAAAAGCTTCCTGCCGGGGACTGATGCCATTATGATTCCCAAAACGAGTGACGGGCGTGTTCTGTTTGCCGTGCCATGGCACGATAAAGTAGTGGTGGGAACAACCGATACCCCACTTGATGAGCACAGCCTGGAACCCACTGCTCTAGAAGAAGAGATTGAATTTATCCTGGAAACGGCCGACCGGTACATGACAAAATCACCAACCCGCGGTGATGTCAAAAGCGTGTATGCAGGGTTGCGGCCGCTTGCTGCACCGCAGGAGGGATCAACAAAAACAAAAGAGATTTCGAGAAGCCATAAGGTAATGGTATCCGACACAGGGCTTATTACCATAACCGGCGGTAAATGGACCACGTTCAGAAAAATGGGTGAAGATACGGTCGACAAAGCGATTAGTGCCGGCGCACTGCCCAACAAAAAAAGCACATCAGAACAGATGGCTGTTCACGGCGCGATGGAACCGGAGAATATTGATTTTAGCAATCCACACTATTTCTTTGGGGCCGATGAAGAGAAGATTCAGGCGCTTATCGATGAAGATCCATCGCTTGGGGAGGCGCTTCACCCCGACTATTCGTACAGAAAAGCTGATGTGGTTTGGGCCGCACGGCACGAGATGGCACGATCAATTGAGGATTTCCTCGCACGACGGGTAAGGGTTCTTTTCCTGGATGCACGAGCTGCGATTGATATGGCCCGAGAGGTGGCGGAATTAATGGAAAAAGAACTTAATAAAAACGCCGACTGGAAGAAAAAGGAGATCAGCACATTTGTAGAACTGGCAAATCGCTACTTGTTGGAGCGTTATGAGCCATCTTCAAATAGTAATTAAATAACCAATAATTAAAATCATACAGACTTATGAAACAATACATATTAGCACTTGATCAGGGTACAACCAGCTCGCGGGCCATGCTCTTCGACCATAACGGTTCGATTGTATCCGTGGCACAAAAAGAGTTTCGCCAGATATATCCTAAAGCAGGATGGGTAGAGCATGATGCCCAGGAGATTTGGTCAACTCAGGCGGGTGTAGCTGCAGAGGCGGTAGCGCAGGCGAGTATAAACGGAAAGGCAATTGCGGGAATTGGAATCACCAATCAACGGGAAACCACGGTGATTTGGGACCGGGAAACCGGGAAGCCGATTTACAATGCCATTGTATGGCAGGATCGCCGGACATCAGAGTATTGCGATAAGCTAAAGTCAGACGGCAAAGCTAGTATGATTCAGGAGAAGACAGGCCTGGTAATTGACGCTTATTTTTCCGGTACCAAGGTGAAATGGATCCTCGATAATGTAGAGGGAGCAAGGGAACGTGCCGAAAAAGGAGAGCTTGCGTTTGGAACCATCGATTCGTGGCTGATATGGAATTTTACGCAGGGTGAAACGCACGTAACGGATGTGACCAACGCCTCGCGTACGATGTTGTTTAATATCAATAAAATGGAATGGGATGAGGAAATTCTGGAGATGATGGACATTCCTGAAAGCCTGCTTCCGGAAGTAAAACAGTCGAGCGAAGTGTACGGGCATTCCAAGACCACTCTTTTCGCAAGTAAGGTGCCAATCGCGGGGATTGCAGGCGACCAGCAGGCCGCTCTGTTTGGCCAGATGTGTACCGAGCCCGGTATGGTGAAGAATACATATGGCACGGGCTGCTTTATGCTGATGAATGTGGGCGATAAACCCATCAAATCAAAGAATAATCTGCTAACAACAGTTGCCTGGAAAATAAACGGCAAAACCGAATATGCTCTTGAAGGGTCTGTTTTTATTGCGGGAGCAGTGGTGCAGTGGCTGCGGGATGAGCTGGGAATTATTCGCGAATCAAAAGACGTGGAGTACTTCGCCAATAAAGTGGAAGACTCCGATGGCGTGTACCTGGTGCCTGCTTTTGCCGGCCTCGGTGCGCCATACTGGAACCAGTATGCAAGGGGCATGATGGTTGGGATGACGCGCGGTACAACCTCGGCACATCTTGCCCGGGCGGCACAAGATTCCATTGCATATCAAACACTCGATATCCTGAACGCTATGAATGCCGATTCAGGTATCGATATTAAGGAGCTTCGGGTTGATGGCGGAGCTACTGCAAACAATACGCTTCTGCAGTTCCAGAGTGATCTCCTTCAGGTACCTGTCATAAGACCGCAAATTACGGAAACAACCGCCCTTGGCGCAGCTTACCTGGCAGGACTTGCCGTAGGCTACTGGGATGATATCGAAGATATCCGTAAACAGTGGAATGTTGACAAAAAGTTCGAGCCGGCAATGGATCCGGGTAAGGTTGCCGAACTACGAAAGGCTGGAAACGGGCTGTAAAAGCAGCCATTACGTGGGCTGATGACAGATAGCTTGCTGAACAGGTTTAAAATCAGGGAGATACCCTCCCTGGTTTACTTTTTTAAAAAATTAAATATCAATTAAAAGGAGATATAAATTATGAGTCCATACGTAGCGGAAATAGTTGGAACAGCTATTCTTATGCTTTTGGGTAACGGAGTAGTAGCCAACGTGTTATTAAGTGATAGTAAAGGTAACGGAGGCGGCTGGATTGTCATCACCTGGGGGTGGGGAATTGCTGTCTTTTCGGCGGTTTTTGTGGTAGGCCAGTTTAGCGGTGCCCACATTA
>Ga0209949_1001045_pt1 | contig 13827 bp, 8 predicted proteins | sample SalPonC_black_MG_FD_185711 | JGI IMG/M metagenome (GOLD analysis project Ga0209949, IMG submission 185711) | Salt pond soil microbial communities from South San Francisco under conditions of wetland restoration - Salt Pond MetaG... | ecosystem: Environmental > Aquatic > Marine > Intertidal zone >... | reverse complement strand
AAAGGATTTACACTTGGGAATCGTGATTTACAGGAAATCGGAAGTGGGGCGGACGTTTCGCGTAAGAAAAATCAAGCTTTGCCTAATGAGGGATATTTATAGTCTGCCAACCCAAGATTTGTGAATTCTGACTTGCTCTTTTTCCACCTCGCTGCGTTAAAAAGCCTCGCCGTAGCTACGGCTATGCCTGCGTTTTTTGCCTTGCGAGGTGAAAAAATAACGGCGTCATATTTTCACAAATCCTGAATTGGCAGACTATAGCTATCATAGTGGAGAGGTAAATATTATCGGAATCCACCCCCTAAATCCCCCGCCGGCGGGGGACACCGCGCTAACAGGCGTCCTCTGACTCCGGAATGGCGGGATGAATGTCAAAGCCGGGCCCAAGCCTGCTAAAGCAGTACGTTAGAGCGGCATGTCAGAGCGGTATCCCCCGCTGGCGGGGGCGCAGGGGGTGGACAAATAATGGCCCAGTGTAACCGACGATCTTCCTGTTTCCCCGATGAAGTTGTTTTCCCCTTACACAAAATAGCTATCGGAAATCGGAAATCGGAAATCAGAAATTTTTATTCGTGCGGATAAAATTGACAGCTATGAATGACAGATTTTTCCGGAATGAACAAGAGCGAAACTATTTTGTCAAAGGTCTATTGAAAAAGCATCAGGCCACGCTCATTATCCAGGCCCGAAACCTCTGCCGTGATAATAAAGTGGAGGCGGAAGAGCTGTTTCAGGAGTTTACCCTGAAGCTGCTGGAGAAAGCCGATTGGGTATACAAAGGCTATGAAAAAGACGGGAAAGGCGTAGCCTACCTGAGCGCTATGCTAAAAAATACCTACCGGGATATGCTTCGTAAAAAAAACCGTAAAACGGAAAACGAGCACCAATACGGATCATTCACCCGCTCCCGGCAGAAAACTCCGGAGGACATCTTCGTCGAACAAGAGACGGAGGAACTCATCAACGATGCACTTAAGTCCGGTAATTTCAATGCCGAAGACCGCGAAATATACCACATGAAACTAACAGGCTGGAAACAATCCGAAATCGCCGCGCACAAGAAAATGAATGACAATACGGTATACACCAAGATTTACCGGATGAAAAACCACCTGATGAAAATGTTTACCTGAATTTTCAGAGTTGCCTGGGCCCGGCGTGGGTTATGCGCTGCCATTGCTGGTGCCAGCTCCGTCTCCGCCCGGCCCTGCTGCCAACAGCGAATGGCGAAAAGCCCCCGGGTACCCAGTACCGAGCATCCAGCATCCAGCATCCAGCATCCAGCATCCAGCATCCAGCATCCAGCCCCCCCCTAATACAACCCACTTGTCCTTCCCACCCGCTCCCTTACCTTCTCCCGCAACCACCTTGGAGAAAGCACCTCCGCCCTTTCCCCAAACGACAAAACCAGGCGTTCCAGCTCATAATTCGGCATCAGCCGGAAGGCGAAGACTGTCCGCTCCGGGCTTTCCTCGACCACCCGCTGTGTAGGGTGCAGCGGCTTGGTGCGCACATACTTCGCCTGATCGCCGTAGACGGCCAGGCGGACCTCCTCCACCTTTCCCTCTTCCGGGATGCTGACGCCGATGATGTCGTTGAAATAGGTGTCGGGCTGGAAATAAGGATACCTGTGGTATTCCTGCAGACTCTCCCGCAGCTCCAGGATGCGATCCAGTGCAAAGGTGCTGATCTTCTTTTCTTCGTGGTTGAAGGCGAAGAGGAACCAGCGCTTGTTGTACTCCTTGAGCAGGTGCGGGCTGACGACCACGCCGAAAGGCGCATCGAAGTGGAAGGGCTGGTAGGTCAGACTGATCGCCTGCCGGTTCCGGATGCTCTGAAACAGCTGATTCAACCACTGCTGGCCGGGCGCGTCTACCGGGTGGTCAAACTGGATGAGCGGCTCTGTACCCCCCTCACCTGACAGCATCGAGTGCTCCAGCTTGGTGATGATGTTATCCAGTCCCTTCAGATGCTGAAAGCCGCGAAACTGCCGCAGCATATTGATGGCGTGCTGCAGCTCCACCAGCTCCTCCCGCCGCAGGGAACTTTGAAAGATGCTGTACTGCGGATTGGTATACCGGTAGCTCTTCTCCCGCCGGATGTATTTGATCGGCGCGCCGAAGCCCTGCTCCGGGTCTTTCATAAACTTGATGTCGTAGAAGATCATGCGCCGGGAGGGATCGTCGACGTCCTTGTCGTGGTACTGGCGCAGCGCCTGCCCGCAGGCCGCCGCCAGATCGTCGAGCGCCCAGCGACGGTGGCGCTGGTGCAGGCATTCGTCAATGGTGCGGTAGCGGATGAGGGCCTGTAGGTTGGCGGGCATGTGGTGTGTTTTTTCGTCGGTTTTGTAAGCAATCTTTCTGATCTGGTTTTCGGGTGGAAGATGTTCTCGCATTTCGCTTTTCGCGGGCTTTGGCTGGGGAAGAGCAGGGTTTGCCATCCCTCTGCCGGGGCTGCCGGTGAGTACGCGCTCGCTATTTGCATTTTGCTATTCGCCGGCTCTGGCCAGCGGTAAATCTCGGCACGGAGAAGCTTACCCCGGCGCATTTGTTTGCTAAGCTGGCGAACAGCGAACAGCCAATCGCGAAAAGCGGCTAAAAAATAACAATTTCTTTTCTCCGTGCAAATAGGTTGCAGGGTGTCCCTCCATATTTGTGTGCATCAGGCGGCGCCTTCAAGGGCGCCCCCTGAATTTGGGCGAGGGTGGCCATTGAGCCTCCCATTGTCTGAACTGGGATGACCAGGATGAAGGGATGGCCCGGATCGGGGCGGATCAGTAAGGTTCCACCAGGAAGGCCTTTCCCCGGCCCTCCTGGTTTGCCGGGTGAATGTCTGAACCGGGATAACCCGGATGTTGGGATGGCCCGGATCGGGGCAGATCAGTAAGGTCCCCCCAGGAGGGCCTTTCCCCGGACCTCCTGGTTTGCCGGGTGAATGTCTGAACCGGGATGACCCGGATGTTGGGATGGCCCGGATCGGGGCGGATCAGTAAGGTTCCACCAGGAGGGCCTTTCCCCGGATCTCCTGGTTTGCCGGGTGAATGTCTGAACCGGGATAACCCGGATGTTGGGATGGCCCGGATCGGGGCGGATCAGTAAGGTTCCACCAGGAGGGCCTTTCCCAGGATCTCCTGGTTTGCCGGGTGAATGTCTGAACCGGGATAACCCGGATGAAGGGATGGCCCGGATCGGGGCAGAACAGCCAGGGGGAAACCTTTCCGGCAAAGGAACAAATACCGGATTTCTTAAAGCCCCTCCCAACCATGAAACCATGAGACCATGACCAAACCCCCACCTCCGCCCACCACTTGTACACGCCTCTCGTATGCCCCGGGCGGGGTGGGGGCTTCTCAGAAGATGACTCTGAGCTCAGCTCCTGAGTTTGCGTTTGGCCGGGCTGCCGGTGTAATAAGGAGGCGGGCGCCTGGTGGAACAGATACGCTAGGATAAGACGATTTTGGGCGACCTCGGAGAGGTCGACTATTGGTAGAATGAAAGATTAAACGGATTGGCATTCACGACCTCGGAGAGGTCGCATATTCGGCACCAGTATTGATACATGCGGCCTCCCTGAGGTCATAAATATCGCGATTGATCCTTTTGTGCTACAAAGATCAGGCCTTTCCGAGGTCTTCCAAAAAATCACAAGGATAATGAACGGACACAATAATTGAATTAATGCAATACCATCTACGAAACCCGCTTCACGCCGGTGCTGGTTTGCTAATACTCAAAATCTAAGCCATGTTAAAAAAGCTATTGTTTCTCACTGTATTAATGTCCATGCTGTATTCCTGTGCGGTAAGCTCGAAAGTCAGCACCGCCGAGACGTACCGGGCGGCTGATTTCAGTCCCGCGAAGATGGAGGAAGCCGGAATGGCGATCCTGCCGGTAACCGCCGGGGCAGACCTGGAAGGCTACCGCCGGCCCTTCGGCGATGAACTGAACCGGGTGGCGGCGTCTACCTTCGAAGGGGTGGTTCCCTGGGACCGGACGATGAACCTGCTGAATGAGAAAGGATTGGTGAAAGAATACCAGGAAGCCGTGCAGGCTTATAACGAAACCGCCATTCTTGATAAATCCATTACCCGTCAGATGGCGGATGCGCTCGGCGTCAGATACCTGCTGTACGTGCGCCTGGCGCCTCCGGAATCTTCCAGCGATATGCGCTACGATTACGTCTCCGGCGGCGCCTACCAGCAACAGACGAAGGCGGTTTTTGCTTACGCAAAAGTGTGGGACGCCCAGGGGGATATCGTCTGGGAAGGCAGCAGTGAGGCCAGGGCGGTTAGCGGGGCTTATTCCTATATCAATGAGTCCATCCAGGAGCAATGTGAGAAAACGGCCAATGCCCTGGTAAAGCGATTGGCGGGGTTGCCGGTGGAATGATGAACGAACATAATAATCAAACCAATGCAATACCATCTACGAAACCGGCTTTACCCCGGTGCTGGTTTGCGATTACTCCTTCGGTAATTATAAACCGCTCAAACCGGGCTACGTCTGGCGACAGGAACGCGGGCGGTTCTTCGCGGCGAAGGACTGCCCGGAAGAATGGGCGAGGGGGGAAGTGGAGGTCAGGGTGTCGGGGGTGGTGTTTTTGGAGGAAGAAAGCTAAAAAAATCCTCCCACTATTTTGTTAAAACAAAAAAAATACTATCTTTATCTATATGAGAGGCTATCGTTCCGTACAACGGAGTGGATAGTCTTTTTTGTTACATATCGCCGCAGCTATCCTCCAAATCAGTATTGTAGAGAGAAAGTCATTGCATATCTGTTCGCTTCCCCGGACTTTCTGAGCGCTAATTACGTACGATTCTGAAAATCGAAGTATTGCTTGATATAATTTTGGACATTGAAGGTGCTTTTTGCAAATCAGTATCCAGAAGCCTCATTAAAAACCTATCCCATGATTGTAATCCATCCCTCAAAAACTTTTCAGGAGGAGTTGATACAGGACAACTCCATGGTCGACATTGTCCAAAAAAAGTTGAAAGACCTCCAACTCCGGCATCAAATAAAAGACAGTAAAAACCCCAAATGTTACGACCGCGGCAGCGGTATCTGGGTGCTCAAGCTGCAGGGCAAAGGCAAAAACTCCCGAATTATCTTACAGGAGCTGGTCACCGGTCAGGAACTACACCAGTTATTCATAGTGCGCGAGTACATTTCACAGCGCGCCTATGAGCCTAAATGGCGTACCCGTGTGGAGCCCATGATTGAACGAGGTGAATACCTGGACCACTTCCCCTTGGCATCTGAAGAGGAAAAAAGGGCTCGCCTTCATTTCGAAGAGAGACTGGCGCCTGAAAAGCAGATCAAAAAAGCCCTTCCCAGGGGGCTTAAAAATTGGCTCTACCATTTTGGTGTAGACCATCAGTTCACCGTCTACGAGTCCAATGCCTGGCCGCTTTATCAGGCCGATATGGAAAAGTACAAAAGTGAATTGTACACCCTGATTCGCGACATTGTCGACGAGATGCCCAACCTGGAGCAGGAGCCGGTAGAGCACCACCATCGCAACATCTACGTTGCCACGCAGGGAGGCGTTAAAATCGTATACGAGGATACCAAGATACCGGTGGAGAAATATTACCGCGTCATCCTGCTGCACAACTGGGCGCCCGTGGGTATGCCAAGCCGCCTGGAGGAAATCACGAAAGCGGCGCTTCAGTATCAGCCGCTCCAGAAGGTTGAAGATGGAATATACGACCTCAGCACTGTCACCCACGGCGCCTACCGCGGTTATCCCGCACTCCTCTTCAGGCGCGAAGGGCGGGACCAGTGGTTTGCCATACAGAGTAATTCCAATAAATCAAACCTCGCCTTGTCTTCTGAACAGGTCGACTTGTTGAAAGATTTTCATTTTCCAGTATTCATCAATGGGCAGGCCGGCAGCGGTAAATCCGAGATGCTGATGTACCTCTTTGCGGAGTTGTTCTTCCTGCGAGAACTGGGAGAGTACCAAGGAGAGCCTATCTTCCTTACCGAAAATGCGGAGCTGCTCGAACGCTCGCTATATGATACCATTGAAAAGCTGCGCTTCAATTCCCGCTATTCGGAGTATAAGGACCTGCCTGCCGAAAACATCAAAAAGTACTTCTGGACCTTCAGGAACTTTATCATCAGCAACTTCATCGATAAGGAGGACGAAGTTTTCAAGGTTCTCAAAGATTCGCGCTTTATTAACTTCTACCGCTTTAAGCAGCAATACGAAGATTCTAATATTCCCGATTATTTTAAGCGTCGTTATCCGGCTGAAATCGCCTGGTTTGTAATCAATACCTTCATTCGAGGGTACCGTCTAGGCCAGGAAGAACTAACGCCGGAAGAATTTGAAGAACTGCCCCGCCGCGATAAATCTTTCATTAGCAAGCCCATATACGAAGAGATTTTCCAGACCGTATGGCGCAGCTTCTATAAACGTCGTTTGGAAGAGGAGGGATACTGGGATCGCCTGCAGCTTGTGCGAATGGTAATGGACAAATACGATGACCTTCCCGAGGAGAAGAAATTTACCGTCATCGTCTGTGACGAGGCACAGGACTTCACCAGGGTGGAACTACAATTCCTAATCAAGGTATCGAAATATTCGGAGTACGACCTGCGCGACGCACCCGGCGTGCCGGTCACCTTCGCCGGCGACCCCTTCCAGACCGTCAACCCCACGGGATTTAACCTCTCCCAAGTCAAGCGGCTGTTTACCGACGAGATAAAGGAGAAATTCGGCATTGAGCTGAAGCACGACCTGACCTCGTCGCTTCAGAACAACTATCGCTCCACGCCCGAGATTGTCAATTTGGCTAACCTGGTTCAATACGTCCGCTACAAATTTCTGGACCACAGCGATCTCACCCACCCGCAGAACGCCAAACGTATTGAAACTGAAGTGTTGCCTAATTTGATCCGTTTAGAAGAGACGGACCGCCAGGATCTGCTGGATAAACTGCAGTATGAGGTATTTATTGCCCCTTGTGATAATGGCGGGGAGGAAGACTTCCGCGTAGAGGAAGGCTGGTTGCCGGAGGACATTGTCTTGAAGAGCGCCGCCCGCTCCAAAGGTTCGGAATACGAAACTGTCGTACTCTTCAAATTTGGCGACTACTTCGTTCAGGAATTCGGTGAATCCTTCTTGAAACGTCTGCTGGGCGAAGACAACTTTATTAAAAATAGCATCTCTGAGGGAAATCGCTTCCGCCTCTCCTTTTTCTTCAACAAGCTTTACGTAGCCATTACCCGCGCCAAGGAAGAGCTGCATATCGTCGACACCCGTGCCGGTGAAGAGCACTTTTGGCAACTGCTGCAGGAACATCCGGCATTGCTTCACATCAATGATGAAGACTGGCAATCCGTCAAAGCCACCAGTGCTTATGACCTGGGCGGCATCCGGCAGCTGGAGCCCGCCGATTTTCAGACGGCGCTCAAAAATGCCATAATGGAGATGGAACAGGGCGAAATCCACGAGGACCCGGAAAAGATGAAAGAGGCGACCAAGTGGTACCGCAAGATCGGCGATCCGGAGCGCTATGAGGGACGCATTCTTTACTGTGAAGCCCGTGCCTTCGAATACGCAGGTGACTGGATGCGGGCCGGTGACCGCTTTAGCCAGTGTCGCTCCCTCGGCTTGCCAAACAGTCGAAATCCTGTTGAGGAAGCTAGTCGCTGTTACTGGATTGGCGGTTACTGGAAAAAATTGCTCGACCTGCACGGTGAAGCCGATCGCGGGCAGCAGCGCATTCGTAACGTTGTCGCCCGGCTCATGCTGGGCCGGGAAATCGATGTACAGGCCATTATCAATTACGGCGCCCGCCTCCAGGAAGTGATCACCGGCGATCCGCGCATCCGGAGTAGTATCGAATGGGAGGATACCTTCTACGATCAGCTGGTTGATTATATTCGCCGTCACATTCACGAGCTGGCCGGCCGGTGGACCGAAACGGCCGCTGCCCTTGATACCTTCACCAATAAAAGCCAGGCCCTCAATCAGCTCATCGCGGAATTGTACTTCCGCGACAATAATTATAAGAAGGCCTACGAAAAATGGCAGGAGATTGAGTTTATAGACCACGAGGATTACTGGGAGGCCGGTGTGAAAATACCCGGTGATCCAAACAACAAAGTATACTACCTCCAGCGTCTGGGGCGCCCTTTGGAAATCCTCGAACTGTTCCAGCAAAAGCGATCGGAATTCGATGCGGATTCACTCCAGGTAATCCAGGAAATCTATTATCGAAACAGCGAAATGAAAAAGCTGCTGGATATCCAGGATAAGTATCTCAGCGACTGGCAGCACCTATGGACCCTTTTTAGTGAAGATCCGGAAAACCGACGGGCAGCGCTCTTTTTCTGGAATACAGCCGATGTACTTATTCAGCAGGCGCGCACCAACGACAAGTCGACCATTCACGAGGCGGTGGAAGTGATCCTCAAGCGACTGGAAGAACAGGGAAAAGAACTGGCTATCCATCTCAATATCGACTATGACCGGGACGCTAAAAAGGGGCGCCGTGAAGACAAGAACGAGCGTAAGCGGGACCGCCTGCGCACACTGATCAAATCTTCAAAATTTGAATGGTTCGGGGAGCTTATCCAAAGCCTCATCCGTTTTATCGCGCATTCCAGCCTGACCCCCCAACAGTCGACGGAAAAAACGGAGCGCTTTATCTACAATTACCTCGACAATATCGGCGCCGACTACTACAAGAACCTGGACCCCATCGAAATCAGCGTCTGCCTCGACCGGGCCTTTATGACCGTCAAACGCAAGCAGTTTCTCTACGCCGACCACCACGGCCTGCTGTTACGCGACAATAATCTCAACTTTTTCGAGAAAAGCACCCTGGAAGACCGCTGGTGGAAAATCCGCTACGACATCAACGCCCGCGAAGGACACCCCGACCAGGATATCCTCGCCGAACTCAACAATACGTTCCAGAAGTACAGCCGCAAGGTGAAATTGAAAAAACGCACCTTCACGCAGATCGATCTCGCTGCCCTGGAAGCCTTGCCGGACTACCCCTCCGTGGAAACCCTGCGGCAGGAAATAGAGAAAAAGGAAAAACTTTTCCAGGAAAAGAAAGAAAAGACTGCGCTAGGTAGTAAATCACCCACTCCTTCCGGCAACGGCGAAACGGGCAACCAGCAACTGCTCCAAGAGATGAAAGCGCTTGGGGAACAGAATAAGAAGCTAATTAGCATGATCGAAGAACTGCAAGCGGATAATAAGAAGCTGCAGAAACGGAATGAGGAGCTACAGGAGAAGTTGTTGGGGTTGTTGTAGTATGGGCTTTTAGTCTGTTCGACTCTGAACTTCACCAGCCTTTTAGGCGGAAGTGATGCGTCGGGTAAGTCGACAAAACCACTGTATTTGTCTGAAATGAAGTGAGTGATGAGCAAAAAATAGCTGCTGAAACAGGAGGTTCTTTACCTTAGGTTGGGAGTGTTGGGGTAGAAATTGCTAATAAAGCTTGTATAAATCTATTCCTTTTGTTAATTTTAATCAGACTATTTTAAGAGCTTTCCATCAGACACTATTCTACCTGCCTGAATTGATTCCCTTTATGGATTAATTTACTTTTTCCATAATAATTCCTGTTTGCATCCTTAAGCATCAAGGAATAGGAATTGGTTTCCCCCGCTACATAATGACAGCATACTATGAATAAAAACTACAACCCCGATGTATCCGGAAGGGCAGGCGACGTTCGTCCGGATGATTCCGGCAAATCAACCCAGCTCTCATTTGAGTGGATTCTCAACGAAGACCTCCTTCGTGATGAAGGGGCCATCTACGGCCTGTCGGAAAGTGATCCGGCCGAGAAAGTAGAGACGATCCGGCGTTATTTTGGAGAGAAAATTTCCGAGCTGCAAACCCGGATCGAAGTGCGGGAAGCGCAGATGATTGAGAACGAGGAAACGGGGACGAGGCGCCGGATCAGAGCTGCTGAACTCAAGGAACAATATCAGACAGAGTTCACCGGTATTGACCGGCAATCCCATCTTTTTTACCGGCATCTGGCGGGATTGATCGTCTACGGTGCGGTCATTGTCCTGAGTTTTTGGCTGGTGTTCCAGTGGATGGCGCCGCGGGTGGCCTATCCGCTTCTGATGACCCTGGGCGTGTATATGTTCGGCAGCCTGAGCCTTTTCAATAACGTAGCTTACTTCTACCAATCGAGAGCAGAACTGCGAACCGCTTCCCGGCGGGAGTTCTGGAAGATTTGGCTGGAAGAAATCGGCATACCGGTGATTGCCGCCGCCTTTGTGATTTTCTGGGGTTTTGAACCGGGCGGGTGGATCGATAAAATCGTTCTGTTCCTATTGGTATTGTTCGTCTTCCTTTTTGCCGGCAAAGCCTTTTTGAGTGCGCTGAACGGAGTGCAGCAGGAATATCAAATCCTGCGCAGCAACCGCCTCAAATCCTTGTTTCGCAAACGCCGGCTTCGTGAAATCAAAACCGAAATGGAAGAAGTCGAATCCGGCATCAAGCAACTGGAGGAGGAAAACACCCGCCTGCGGGAGGAAAAACGGCGCGACCGGATCAGGAGTAAGCAATACGAACAAGACCGGGAATCGAAGGTCTCCTACTTTCTGAGTGAGTACCGGCTGGCCAAAACGGCAAAAGCTTCTTTCGCTGAAGACCCTTTTTTCCGCATGATGAATTAATCCCAAAACCGAAACCCCATGGCAGAAGAATTTGACGATCAGCAGTACACCGATGATCTGCAAAAAGAGGATCAGTTCTCCACAAATAGTGGTTCCAATCCCCGGGGAGTAAGCCGGGCGCCCGTCTTCGTCTATGACCACGGCTTCACTGACGGCGTCCTGGAAATCGACCGGGAAGCCTTCGAAAAAGTCATCGAGGAAACCGAGCTGAAAAAGTTGTCCAGCGTCCGGCTGGGAAATATTCGCCAGCACATACTGAGCAAACAGGAGGAGCTCCGCCAGACCCGCGAGGAACTCCTCCGGCATAAAGAAGAAGCCATCCGCAGCCGGCAGGAAATTGAATTCCTGCAGCGACAGGTGCTCGAAAAGGAGGAGGAAAAAGTGGAACACAAGGAAGAGGTGAACCGGCTTACCGAATGGTACCGGTCGATTGATAACTTCTACGGTTGGGTGCCGGCGATTTTGTTTTTTGTAGCGGGAGTGGTATTCATTGGGACAGATGTTTCCATTACTTATGAAATTGTTTCGAAAGGATTAAACCTCGCAGGTTGGGAAGCCTGGTTTTTTGCCATCGGACTAGCATGCATGGCCTTCATCATCAAACCCGCTGTCGATCGGGTTTTTGAAAAGCCCTACTTGAACGGGGAAAAGAAAAGACGGAATCACATTTTCTTAATCATTGTGGGAATTAGCGCTCTTGTAGCCCTTGGTATCCTTGGCGGCTATAGAAGTTATGCAGTGAATCGAAACGAAGAGCTCACTAATTTGCGTGAGGAAATAGAAACTATAAATAGAGCGGTTGCTCTTGATGAAACTGGAATCAAAAAAGAAGAACGGGATCAGTTATTGGAAAGAAAAGCCCAACTTTCAGGAGAACTCTACAATCACTGGACGATCGTCATAGCCTTTATCTTAAGCAGTATGATTTTCGCGCTGGCAGGCGCCATCAGTTTAAGTATCGGTTTTCCTGCCTTAACACTTTTGTACAGGAAAGAAAAGGCGACTATTTTAAAATGGAGGGAAAACGGTAAGGTGGAAAGCCTGGAAAAAACTATCCAGGAGATCCGTCAAAGAATCGCCCGGAGAATGGGGGATGTAGAGTTGGCTGAATACCACATTGGGTTATTGTCAAAACTTGAGAAGCTCGAGCAATTCATTCAGGAATTGCTTCAAAAAGAGGATGCAGCTATTGAAGAATTCTTCCGGCGGCGAATTGAAGCAGAAAAAGCCTGGTATCTGGAAGGCTACGAACGGGGAGATCGCTATGATCTCACCGGCCGTTTACTCATCACTCCCTATCAATTTGATTCTGGGCATGGTGTAAATAACAATACGAAGAAAAGCGGTAGCGGGAACAGAAGTACTCAACCGATGCATGGAAGTATTGCACCTCCGGAGACAGATGGTAAATTCCTTTACCAGCAGATTCGCGATCGGATTCGGTACAACATCGACAAGCAATATGATCATCCAAACGGAAAATCTCATGAATAAATTCACTTATCTCTTATTTGCGACTTTTCCTTTGTTGTTCTCTTGCAACGGAAATGAAAAGGAAGCTGATTCAAGTGAAGTTGTCACTCTAGAAAAAGGCAATCGACACATCCTTATTTTTTCAGACAAGTCGCTCAGCTTGTACAGTGACAGCGCCTCATTGTCTGTATACAAAGAAAGCCTGAAAAATTTCCTGTATGACAATTATGATCAAAACGGCGACCGGGTTAAGGGATATTACATCCATGCCAACACATTAGGTGCCACCCCTTTCCTGGAAGTTAATTTTTCGGTTCCAGAACCAGATTTTGAAGAAGGAGGGTATCAAGATCAACAGAATGCAAAGACGAACTACGAAATGGCGCGCTCTGATGCAAAAGCAGCCTGCCTGCAACCGCTTATCGAAAGTTTCAAAATGAATAACGAATCCTCCACCAACCGCGAAACCGACATCTGGGCCACCTTCGAGCTCATGACCCGCTTTTTCGCCGACGCCACTCCCCGGGATACGTGCTACGTCTTTTTCATCAGCGATATGGTGGAGTCCGTGAAAGGGGAGGGGCGGCGTGATTTCCATCGCCACTCCATCAAAGACAAACAGGAAGCCGAAAGTATGGCCGTCGAAGATGCTCGGTGGATCAAGGACAACAGCGAAGTCGATCCCCAGGTGCTCTCTCGGATCAAAGCCTGGACCTGGATTCCGCCGGGACCGACAGCTGATAATGACTTCGCCAACCTGCGGTATTACTGGCGGAAGTTGTTTGCGGAACTGGGGGTGGAGAAAGTGCGGGAGGAGGTGATTTGAATTATTTTGTGTTTACAAACCTATAATAAAGATTAGCAAATGGAAAAAGAAATGAATTTCAAACAAATTGAAGAAACTTGTGAGACAATTAAATCTTTTCTAAGAAAAGACTATCAAAAAGAAGCCTTACAAGCACTTGAAGAATTTATCCGAAAAATTGAGGATGAGGATCTCGAAACTCAAGCTATCTCGTTATGGGCAAGATTTAATGCTTACAAAAGAAAAGAAAGACAGGACACCCAAGATCCAGATTCATTTAGGAGAGATGTCAATAGGTTGAGGATTGATATTGCTTATTTACTTCAGGAATGTAAGCAGACAGCTTTTGATAAGGCCTCCCTTAAAGTCGGAAATGAATTGTCCAATATAGCCAAAGAAGGGAATTTCGCTATAGAAGAATTGAAACAGTTAAATGTAATTTTAGCTGAATCCAGGTTGGTGGAATTAGAGGTAACTAAAAGAATGTTCGGGAGTATCTTTTCGGAGGAAGAGCGATCCCTAATAGACCGGAACAGCCAGGATTTAAAGGCTGTTTTGAAGAGGCACGGGATAGAAGTGGATTTAGTTGACTCTGATGCTGAAGGGAATGAGAGTATGGCTATACAATCCTCATCATCCTCTTCTAGACGCTCCCAGGATTTATCAGGAGACCAAGTTCAATTGCTCATGAGAATGGTTTCCGGAATGCTCAAAAAGAGATGAAGATGGAAAAAAAACAGTTGAATCCAATCATCCTGGCATCATGGCCTTATTGCTATTCTTAAGGTCGGGAAGAGAAAGATTTTTCTGGTTGGGCAGAGATAAGTAGCTAAATTTTTCAAGAAAATCTATTTAGAATGGAATCTGTATTTAGCAGAATTTATC
>Ga0209949_1001024_pt1 | contig 14047 bp, 18 predicted proteins | sample SalPonC_black_MG_FD_185711 | JGI IMG/M metagenome (GOLD analysis project Ga0209949, IMG submission 185711) | Salt pond soil microbial communities from South San Francisco under conditions of wetland restoration - Salt Pond MetaG... | ecosystem: Environmental > Aquatic > Marine > Intertidal zone... | reverse complement strand
GCCGATCATCAGCCCGCGCCCGCGGACGTCGCCCACGCAGGGCAGGTCGCGCAGCGCGGCCAACCGCGACCACACGCGATCGATCTTCGGTGGCAGCGCGTCCATCACCGCCGGCATCTTCGCGAGGCTCGCCAGGGCCACGGCGCAGCCGAGCTGGTTGCCGGTGAAGCTGTGGCCGTGGTAGAGGGCGCGCCGTCGTTCACCGAGGAAAGCGTCGTACACGCGACCGGTGGCCAACGTCGCGGCCACCGGCAGGTAGCCGCCGGTGAGTCCCTTGCCCAGGCACATCAGGTCGGGTGTGACGCCCTCGGCGTCGCAGGCGAACATGCGGCCGGTCTTGCCGAACCCCGTCGCCACCTCGTCGACGATCATCAGCACGTCGTGGCGGTCGCACAGCGAACGCAGGTCGCGCAGGAATCCTTCCGGCGCCGGCCGGATCCCGCCCGCCCCCTCGACGGGTTCGATGATCACCGCCGCGATGCGCTCGCCGTCGCGCTCGAGCAGCGCGGTCAGTTCGTCGAGCGTCGCGCGCCGGCACTCCTCGGGATTCGTCGCGCCGCTCGGGTGGCCGAACCAGTAGGGATACGCCACGCGCGGTTGCTCCGGGAGCATCGACAGGAAGGGCCAGTGGAACACCGGGTCGGGCGCCACCGACATCGCCCCGATCGTGTCGCCGTGGTAGTTGTCGGTGAAGCCCACCACGTGGCGCTTCTCGGCACGGCCCTGGTTGGCGAAGAACTGGATCGCCGCCTTCAACGCGATCTCCACCGCCGTGGCCCCGCTGTCGGAGAAGAACACGCGCTCGAGTCCTTCGGGCGTGACGTCCACCAGGCGTTTCGCGAGCACCGAGGCGGGAACGTTGCCCGCGCCGAGGAGCGTGGAGTGGGCGATCCGATCGAGCTGCTCGCGGATCGACGCGTCGAGGTCGGGGTCGCGGTGGCCGTGCACGTTCAGCCAGATCGAACTCGAGCCGTCCCAGTACCAGCGACCCTCGGTGTCCTGCAGTCTCCGGCCCTCACCCCCGACGATCACCGGCGGTGACGCGGCCACGTAGTCGTCCATCGGCGTGAAGGGATGCCACACGTACTCGTGATCGAAGCGCCGCACGTCTTCGGGCTCGAAGCCGAAGAGGGGATCGGAAGTGCTCACGGGTGTCGCTCCTCGTCGTCCCGGTCCCACTCCACCACCGCGGCCGCCTCCAACAGGCCGGCGCCGACTGCACTCAGCAGTACGGTCCCCGGGCGCGGCGTGGTCCGACGGTGCAGCGAGAGAGCGGTCGGGATGCTCGCGGCCGAACTGTTCCCCCAGGTGGGCAGGATGTCGACGCGTCGCGCGGAGTCGAGGCCCAGCTCGTTTCCGGCGCGGTCGAGGATCCGGCGGTTCGCCTGGTGGGGGATCCAGGCGTCGAGATCATGGATCGTGCACCCGGCGTCGTCGAGCGCCGCCCGGGAGGCGCGCACCATACCGCGGACGGCTTCCTGGAACACCACCGAACCCCGTTCGATGCGCAGGAAGTGCAGCCCCTCGCGCAGCGCGTCGGCGTCGAAGGGGTGGACGCTGCCGCCGGCGACCACGCGGATCGCGTCGGCGTGGCGGGCGTCCGAGCCGACGCGCAGCGCACGGATCCGGGCGGCCGGGCGCGCCGACCGTTCGGGGGCGAGGACGACCGCGCCGGCGCCGTCCGCGAACACGGCCCGCGACCCGGCATCGGCAGGGTCGAGCCGCCGGCTCAACACGTTCGAGGCGACGACCAGCACGGGGGCCCCGAACGCCGCGGTCCACCCGGCCCCGACGCCCAGGGCGTAGACGAATCCGGCACAGGCGCCGGCGAGGTCGAAACCGCCCGCACCGGGCGCCCCGATCCCGGCCGCGACGCGGGGGGCGGTGGGCGGGAGCAGGTGATCGGGGGTGCTCGTGGCGAGGACCACGAGGCCGACCGTCGACGGATCCAGCCCCGCGTCGTCCAGCGCGGCGATCCCCGCCTCGATCGCGAGGTCGGAACACGCCTGGTCGGCGGAGCACACGCGGCGCGACCGGATGCCGGTCCGGCGCTCGATCCAACCCGGCTCGAGGCCGAGCTCCGCTTCGAGGATCGTGCTCTCCACCGTCACGCCCGGACTTGCGTGGCCGGTCCCGACGATGAATGCTTCGAGGGTCATACCGACGGCTGCACCCCGGGGGAAGGGCGGAGGACGATGGACCGACGGACCTGGGACGAACGGCTGCGCGCCGAGGAGCAGCGGGGCTTGCGCCGCCGTCTGCCCGACCCGCGGGCCGATTCCGCGGTGCTCGACTTCGCGAGCAACGACTACCTGGGTCTGCGCCGTGATCCCCGCGTGATCGCGGCAGCCCGCGAGGCGCTCGACCACGACGGCGTCGGATCGGGTGCGTCGCGCCTGCTCGGAGGCAACGCCACCGTGCACGTCGAACTCGAACGCGACCTCGCCCGGCTCAAGGGCACCGACGCGGCGCTGGTGTTCTCCTCCGGATACGCGGCGAATCTAGGTCTGCTGACGTCGATCAGCGAACCGGAAGACGTGATCTACTGCGACCGTCTCGACCACGCCAGCCTGGTCGACGGCGCGCGGTTGGCGCGGGCCGAACTGCGATTCTACCGCCACGGCGACCCCGAGCACCTCCGCCGCCAGCTCGCCCGCCGCCGGCCCACGGGCCGCGCCTGGGTGGCCACCGACGGGGTCTTCAGCATGGACGGCGTCCTCGCACCCGTGCCAGACCTGGCCGCGGTCGCCCGGGAGTTCGACGCCACCCTGATCGTCGACGACGCCCACGCGACCGGCGTCCTCGGCCCCGAGGGCGCGGGAACCGTCCGGCACTTCGAACTCGACGCCGGAGAGGTCGTCCAGATGGGCACGTTGTCGAAGGCGCTGGGCTGTCAGGGCGGCTTCGTGGCCGGACCCGACGGCTTGATCGACTGGCTGGTCCAGCGGGCGCGGTCGTTCGTCTACAGCACCGGCCTCGCCCTGCCGGTGGCCGCCGCCGCTCGCCGGGCGATCGAGCTCGCCCGCGGCGACCCGTTGCGCGCGCGCCGGCAGCGATCCTTCGACCGTCTGCGCCACGGGCTGCGTGATCAGGGTTGGGTGGTGTGGGGTGCCTCGCCGGCGCCCATGCTGGCCGTGGTCGTCGAGAGCGCCACGGCGGCCACCACGCTGGCGGCCGGCCTGAGGAAACTCGGCGTGGCCGCTCCGGCGATCCGTCCGCCGACGGTCCCCCGCGACTCCTGCCGCCTGCGCCTCGCGCCGACCGCGTCGATGGGTGACGCGGAGATCGACCGGGCCCTCGAGGCCTTCGCCCGCGTACGGCGTGCGGACCGACCGATCAGCGGCGGGCGATCTCCTTGCAGCGGGTGACCAGGCTCTTCGGAGGATCCATGAGCCAGTCGCGGCCCACGGGCTCCATCGTGTCCTCGGACGCACGCGCCCACGCGGCGACCATGCGCCGCGACGCGCGGTGGCGCAGCAGGTGTTCGTTCACCTCGAAGACCACGGCCTCGATCAGGTCGCCGTCGGACCAGGCCACGAGCATCTCGTCGCCGATCTGCTTGTCGCGCGTGTAGCCCCACTTCTTCGGTGCCGCCATGATTCCGTCTCCTCCCGATCAGCGGTGCTGCAGCGCCGGACCGGTGGTGCGGTCCTCGTCGGTCTCCATGGTGCCCTCGCCGTACAACCGGTGGACGACCACACGCAGCAGCGCGTGCCGCTGCTCGTGGGGCATCTCCCAGGCATCGCCCACTGCCCGGATCGGCTGCAGGTAGCCGAGCAGCCGGTCGAGCAGCTTGCCTACGCGGTCGGGCGTGCCCACGCGGAAGATCTGATCGATCTCGCGCAGACTCAGCCCCTGCTCGTAGCGGAACCCGAGCATGAGGCGGTCGCGACGGTGCAGGACCCCGACCACTCGCTTCATCGCCACGAAGAAGCGCTCGCCCTCCTTCTCGAGGAGTTCGGCGTACTTCGGCTCGAGCACCGGCACGGGCTGGTCGGGATCGTCGAGTGCGATGGCCGGATCGACGGGGGGATACTCGCGGGCGCGGCGGGCCTCACTCATGACGGGAGTCCGCTGGAGGATCCGGACCAGCTCGCTGGGCCACTTCCCGTAGCCGACGTAGTCGCGGACCACCGCGTAGTCGTCCCGCGCGAGGGCCTGGAAGGTCTGCAGCGTGGCCTCTTCGGCCAGGGGGTCGCGGTTGCCCAGGCCGTCGGCCATCCGGAGGGCCATGGTGTGGACGATCGGCGCCGAGGCGTCGACGAGCTCGTCCCAGTGCGCGGCGGGATCCTTCTTCACCCGCTGCACCAGGCGCTGGAAGTCCACGTTGCGCAGGTGGGGATGCCGGAGAATCAACAGGTCGAGATGTCTCATGCCGCGGTCGCCGACGAAGCCGGTCGGCGGAACGGGTCGGAGGATCCTGGATCCGGCGCGCGCGTTGGCCCGCGGACGCGCCCGCGCCTATGATGCGCATCGGGAGGCGGCTCCGCCATGACGAAACGCCGGGAACACGACGAGGATCACGAAGATCAGGAACGCGACGCGCAGGGCCGGCGGCGTGTACGCCTGCGGCCCCGGTCGGGCGGCGAGCACCGATTCGGCTTCGCCCGGCGCTGGGAGGCCCGGCGACGCTCCCGGAGCACCCGGTCGATCTGGGCGCTCGTGGGCCTCGACATCGGAGCCCTGCTCCTGATCTACCTGATCGCCCGCGAGGTTCTGGAGAGGCTCGGGATCGACTAGCGCCGGGCCGGCTCCGGGCTGGCCAGGCGCGCGCCGGCGGTGCTAGCTTGGAGCCACGGGCTGGCCCGTCGTCTAAGGGTAGGACTCTGGGTTTTGGTCCCAGCTGTGGGGGTTCGAATCCTCCCGGGCCAGCCATTCACCACCGCCGCCACCCCGCGCGCGCGGCCCGTGTCCGATGCGGATGGTCTGCGTGCGGACCGGCGAAAACGAAAGCGCCGGAACGCCTTGACGGCCCCCCTGGTGCAACTATACTGGCTCGGTCACTCGCGGGCAGAGGTGGCCGAGGCACCCCTGGGAGCGCGTTCCGCGCGCGAAGGGGCGGGCCCGATGGCGGACCGATCCCCCGAAGACCGAGCGAGCGACTGGGTCCGGAAACGGGCCGGACAGGCGCGGGACATCGGGGTCGCGACCACGATTCCCACCATGCTCGCGGTCGGTCTCATCGGCGGTTACTTCGCTGGTGACTGGCTCGAGGGGCGTTACGGCTACGACCCCTGGCTGAGCTTCGGCGGTCTGGTCCTGGGCGGCGCGGCGAGTGTCCGGAAGATGATCATGATGCTGCGCGACGAGCAGCGCAGGAAGTCCCGGCGGAGCCGTCCCGGCGGATCCGCCTGAATGTCGAACCTCCACGTGGCAGCTTCTGCCCGCCCGATGCCCACCCATCACTCGCCACCCAGCCCGAACGGACCCGTCGAGCTCGACGAGGCCTTCCTGCGCCGTGTCCACCAGGCGAATGTCGGGCTGACCCTGCTCTTCGGGCTGCTGCTGTTGTTCGCGGTCGATCCCATGTGGGCCGCGGGCTTCACGGCGTTCGGGCTGTGGAGCGCGGCGAACCTCTGGGTGCTGGAGCGCCTGCTGCGGGCGGCGATCCGTCCCGGCGGCCGTGACCCGGTGACGATCGCCGTCGTGGCCGTCGTCAAGCTGCCGATCCTCTACGGAGGCCTGGTCGCGCTCCTGGCCCTGGGCGACTTCCCGCCGTTCTCGGTGCTCGCCGGGCTCTCGGTCCCGCTGGTCGTGATCTTCCTCAAGGCGCTGGGCCATGTCGTCGCGCGCTCGTCGACCGCCCCCACCTCGCCGACCTCCAGCGATTCGCGGAGCTGAACGATGACCCGACGCCTGCTCCTGTCCCTGGTCGCGCTCCTCGTCCTCACCATGGTGCCGGCCGACGCCATCGCGGCCGAGGGGGCGGGCGGCGACGACGGTGAACATCACTCCGCCGGCACCTACAGCAACGGCAAGGAGAAGCACCTCGAGCACTACGACATGCTCCCGCACCTCTTCCAGGTGCTGCGGTACACGGTGTTCTCCGACTCCTACGAGTTCTACAAGTACTCGAAGATGTTCGAGGCCCCCTTCTTCGCGGCCCTCGCCGTGTTGTTCCTGAGCCTCGTCGCACGGCGTCTGTACAAGAACCGCTCCGAGCTTCCGGGCCGCCTGCAGGCCCTGTTCGAGATCCTCGTCGAGCAGACCCTGAACATCACCAACACGATGATGGGCGAGAAGTACGGGCGGAAGTACGCCCCCTTCGTCGCGACCATCTTCGTGTACCTGCTGGTGCAGAACTACTCCGGAATCATCCCGCTCGGGAAGGCGCCATCGGCGGTCTTCCTGAACAACTTCTCGATCGCGCTGTGCGTGTTCCTCTACGTTCAGTACACCGGTCTGAAGCGGCAGGGGATCGGCGGGTACCTCCACCACCTGGCGGGGGCGCCCAACAACCTGGTGGGGTGGATCCTCGCGCCGCTGATGTTCGTGCTCGAGCTCATCGGTGAGTTCGCCAAGCCGATCAGCCTGAGCCTTCGACTCTTCGGGAACATCTTCGGCAAGGACATGCTCCTGGCCGTGTTCGCGCTGCTCGGCGTGGTCTCGCTGTCGGCATTGCCGACCGACGGCTGGGTCGGCCTGCCGCTGCACCTGCCCTTCTTCTTCCTGGCGCTGCTGTTGGGGCTGATCCAGGCGCTGGTCTTCGCGCTGCTCACGACCGTCTACATCAGCATGATGCTCCCGCACGACCACGAACACGATCCGTTGCACGAAGAAGAAGCGCACGCATAGCGAAGGTTTTCCGCGGGCGCGGCCCGCACTCCAGGGGTCACGGCCCCACATCCGGGACGGACGCCGTCCGTCGGCAACGGAGCTCCGGCTCCATCAAGGGCAGAAGACAAGGAGAACGTCACCATGGATCTTCTCGGACTCGCCATTCCCCTCGGTCTGGGGATCGCGGCTTTCGGTTGCGCGCTCGGCCTCGGCCGGGCCATCAGTGCGGCCATGGATGCCATGGGCCGCCAGCCCGAGGCCATCGGCCAGATCCAGACGGCCATGATCATCGGTTGCGCGCTGATCGAGGCGCTCGCCATCTACTCGCTGGTCATTTCGTTCGTGCTGCAGGGCAAGGTCGGCGCCTAGCCGTTCCTGCCCTCTCTGCCCTTGCGGATGGGGTCGGTCGGACACGACCGGCCCCGTCCGGCGTCGAACGGCGTGACAGGGGCACCGTGTCACCCAAGACTCGCACTGGAACGAACGGGGAGTCCCGATGGAAGTTCTGACCAAAGGCCTCGAGCTCGTCGACATCGGCAAGATCCTGGTCACGAACGTCATCGCGTTCCTGATCCTGGTCTGGGTCCTCGCGAAGTACGCGTGGGGCCCGATGATGTCGGTGCTCGACCAGCGCCGCGACAAGATCAAGTCGGAATACGACGCCGCGGCGACCAAGCTCGGCGAGGCGGAGCAGCTCCGGCAGGACTACGACTCCAAGCTGGCCGAGATCAAGGCGCTCGAGCGCGAGCGTCTGCAGGAAGCGGTCAAGCGCGGCGAGGAGATCGCGGGGCGCCTGGAGCAGGACGCCCGCGACAAGGCCGGCGACTTCATGACCAGGGCCGAGGCCGAGCTCGACCGCGAAGTCGGGGCCGCTCGTCTCGAGCTGCGCGAACAGGTCGTGACCATGGCCCTCGCCGCCGCCGAGAAGGTGGTCAAGGAGAAGCTCGACGAGGCGAAGCACCGCGAGATCGTCGAGGACTTCATCCAGGACCTGGGAGACGTCCGTGGCTGATCGGGTCGTCGCCAGTCGCTACGCCGAGGCCCTGCTCGCGTCGATCGCCGACCCGGGGCAGCTCGAGACCGTGCACGAGAACGTCTCGGCGGTCGCGGGGGTGGTCTCGGACAACCTTCGGCTGAAGACCTTCCTCGAGGGTCCGAGCATCGCCGAGGCCGACAAGCACGCGATCGTCGAGAAGGTCTTCGGCGACAAGGTCGACCCGACCACGCGTGACTTCCTCCGGTTGCTGCTCGACAAGCATCGCATCGATCACCTGGCCGACATCGCCCAGGAGTTCCAGCGCCTGGTCGAGGAGCGCCGGGGCCAGGTCCGGGTGCGGGTCACCACGGCCATCCCCCTGCCGCCGGACATGGCCGACCGTCTCAAACGCGCGCTCGACGTCAGTCTCGGTCTGGACTGCATTCTCGAGCCGCGTGTCGACGCGCGCGTCGTCGGGGGTGTCGTCGCGGTCGTGGGCGATCGCGTGATCGACGGCAGCATCCGCACCGCCTTCGACGAGATGCGCAAGGAGCTCATGGGAGCCCCCCTCCCCACCTGATCCGAACCCGATCCGACTCGAGGCCGCTCGAACAAGGAGTCCAGCCGTGAAGCTTCGTCCCGAAGAGATCAGCTCCGTTCTGTCGCAGGAGCTGAAGCAGTACAGCCAGGAGCTCGACGTCGAGAGCGTCGGGACGATCCTGCAGGTCGGTGACGGGATCGCCCGGATCTACGGCCTGACCGAGGTCATGGCCGGCGAGCTGGTGGAGTTCCCCGGCGGCATCCAGGGAATGGTGCTGAACCTCGAGGAGGACTCGATCGGGGTCGCGATCTTCGGTGACGACCGCCACATCAAGGAAGGCGACACGGTCAAGCGTACCGGCGACATCGCCAGCGTGCCGGTGGGCGACGCCCTCCTCGGTCGCGTCGTCGACCCGCTGGGCAAGGCCATCGACGGCGGCAAGCCCATCTCCCGCGAGAACACCCGCCTGATCGAGGTCAAGGCCCCCGGCGTGCTCGACCGTCAGCCGGTGAACGAGCCGGTACAGACGGGCATCAAGGCCATCGACTCGATGATCCCGATCGGCCGCGGACAGCGCGAGCTGATCATCGGCGATCGCCAGACCGGGAAGACGGCGATCATCCTCGACACGATCATCAACCAGCGCGACACCGACGTGTACTGCATCTACGTGGCCATCGGGCAGAAGGCGTCGACGGTTTCGTCCGTCGAGCGCATCCTGCGCGAGAACGGGGCCATGGACTACACGACCATCGTCGCCGCCAACGCGTCGGATCCCGCGCCGTTGCAGTTCATCGCGCCCTACGCCGGTTGCGCCATGGGCGAGGAGCTCATGTGGAACGGCAAGCACGTGGTGGTCTTCTACGACGACCTCTCCAAGCAGGCCGTGGCCTACCGTCAGCTGTCGCTGCTGCTGCGCCGCCCGCCGGGTCGAGAGGCCTTTCCGGGTGACGTCTTCTACCTGCACAGCCGGTTGCTGGAGCGCGCGGCGAAGCTCAGCGACGAACACGGCGCCGGAAGTCTCACCGCACTGCCCGTGATCGAGACCCAAGCCGGGGACGTTTCGGCCTACATCCCGACGAACGTGATCTCGATCACCGACGGTCAGATCTTCCTCGAGAGCGACCTCTTCTACTCGGGCCAGCGACCCGCCGTGAACGCCGGGATCTCGGTGTCGCGCGTGGGTGGCAACGCGCAGACGAAGGCCATGAAGAAGGTGGCCGGCCGTCTGCGCCTCGATCTGGCGCAGTACCGGGAACTCGCCGCCTTCGCGCAGTTCGCCAGCGACCTCGACAAGTCGACACAGGCGCAGCTCGCGCGCGGACAGCGCACGCTCGAGATCCTCAAGCAGGACCAGTTCGTGCCCATGCCGGTCGAGAAGCAGGTCGCGATCATCTACGCCGTGACCAATGGCTACATCGATCACGTTCCCGTCGAGCACGTGGCGCGCTACGAAGAGGAGTTCCACGCCTACATGCAGGACAAGGGCTCCGACGTGCTCCACGGCATCCGCCAGGAAGGCAAACTGACCGACGAGATCGTCTCGGGCCTGAAGGGCGCGATCGAACAGTTCAACCAGAAGTTCAGCTGGGAGTAGGGCATGCCCGCGTCGCTGAAGGAACTCGACCGTCGGATCCGGTCGGTCAAGAACACGCAGCAGATCACGCGTGCCATGAAGATGGTCGCGGCGGCGAAGCTGCGTCGTTCGCAGGATCGCCTGGTCGCGGCGCGTCCCTACGCGGCCAAGCTCGACGAGCTCCTGCAGGGCCTGGCCGGGACCAGCGTCGACCACCCCTTCTTCGAGCAGCGCGAGCTGCAGAAGCGCCTGGTCGTGGTCGTCAGCTCCGACAAGGGCCTCTGTGGCAGCTACAATGCGAACATCACCCGCGAGGCCGAGCTGTGGCTGAAGGGTCCCGGCGACGACGTCGAGAACACGCTCTACGTCGTGGGCCGCAAGGCGAACGACTACTTCAAGCGTCGCCGGTGGCCGATCGACACCGCGATCACCGACATGAACGGTGCGATCGACCTCGGTCGCTTCAACGCGGTGGCCGACGAACTCATGCAACGGTTCGTCGACGACGAGTTCCAGGAGATCGTCGTCTTCTACACCCGCTTCGTCTCGACGCTGAGCTACCGCCCGGCCCACAGTGTGCTCCTGCCGCTCCAACCGGCCGAACTCGAAGAGGGCGAAGCGGAGACGGCTGCGTCGACCGACTACATCTACGAACCCTCGGCCGAGGCGGTCCTCACCGCGCTGCTGCCGAAATCGGTCCGTAACCGCGTGTTCAACGCCCTGGCCGAGGCCTTCACGAGCGAACACGGCGCGCGCATGACCAGCATGGGCTCGGCCACCGACAACGCCGGGGAGCTGATCGACACCCTCACGTTGTTCCGCAACCGCGCTCGTCAGGCCGCGATCACCCAGGAGATCAGTGAGATCGTCGGCGGCGCCAACGCGCTCGCCTAGTCCGAGGTCCGAAGCCGCGGCCGCCCGGATCCCGGGGCGCCGCACGACGTTTGGAAAGGAGCCCGCAGTGGCGGACAACTACGGCAAGGTCGTCCAGGTCATCGGACCCACGGTCGACGTGGAATTCGACTCGGACAAGCTGCCCGAGATCCTCAACGCCCTGGTGGTCGAGGATCCGGCGCGCGGCGAGCGCGGCCTCACGGCCGAGGTCGCCCAGCACCTGGGGAACAACATCGTCCGCTGCGTGGCCATGGACGGAACCGACGGCCTGGTGCGCGGCATGAAGGTGCGCGACACCGGCGGCCCGATCAGTGTCCCCGTGGGCGACCAGGTCCTCGGTGGGATCTTCAACCTGCTGGGTGAGCCGCTCAACGAGCTCGAGCTGAAGGACGCATCGAGCCGCTGGCCGATCCACCGACCCTCGCCGAAGCTCGAGGACCAGGCCGGCACCGAGGAGATCTTCGAGACCGGGATCAAGGTCACCGACCTCCTCGCGCCCTACTCCAAGGGTGGGAAGATCGGCCTGTTCGGCGGCGCCGGCGTGGGCAAGACCGTGATCGTGATGGAGCTGATCGACTCCATCGCCAAGGAGCACGGCGGCTACTCCGTGTTCTGCGGCGTGGGCGAGCGCACGCGCGAGGGCAACGACCTCTATCTGGAGATGGAGGAGTCGGGTGTTCTCAAGAACACGGCGCTGGTCTTCGGTCAGATGAACGAGCCGCCCGGAGCCCGCCAGCGCGTGGCCCTGAGCGGTCTGACCATGGCCGAGTACTTCCGCGACGAGGTCGGCACCGACGTGCTGCTGTTCATCGACAACATCTTCCGCTTCACGCAGGCGGGCTCGGAGGTGTCGGCCCTGCTCGGACGCATGCCGAGTGCCGTGGGGTACCAGCCGACGCTGGCCACCGAGATGGGCGAGTTGCAGGAACGCATCACGTCCACGAACAAGGGATCGATCACCTCGGTGCAGGCGATCTACGTGCCGGCCGACGATCTCACGGACCCGGCCCCGGCCACCACCTTCGCGCACCTCGACGCCACGACCGTTCTCAGCCGCCAGATCGCCGAGCTTGGCATCTACCCGGCCGTGGATCCCCTGGCCTCGACGAGCCGGATCCTCGACCCGAAGATCGTGGGTGCCGAGCACTACAAGGTCGCGCGCGACACCCAGGAGATCCTGCAGAAGTACAAGGAACTCCAGGACATCATCGCGATCCTCGGCATGGACGAACTCAGCGAGGACGACAAGCTGACCGTGCAGCGCGCGCGCAAGATCCAACGCTTCCTCAGCCAGCCATTCAAGGTGGCCGAACAGTTCACCGGGATCCCGGGCACCTACGTGAAGCTCGAGGACACGATCCGCGGCTTCAAGGGCCTGGTCGACGGTGAGTACGACCACATCCCCGAGCAGGCCTTCTACATGAAGGGCACGATCGAGGAAGTCGTCGCCGACCACGAGAAGCAGGAAGCCGGCGCTCCGGCCTAGGTGTCCGGGCGAGCCCGCAGAAGGAGTCACCGCAGTGCCGCGCAAGACCTACCAGCTGAGCATCGTCACGCCCGAGCGGACGGTCTACGACGCCGAGGTCAACAGCACGACCCTTCCGGCCGAGGGCGGATACCTCGGCGTGTGGGCCGACCACGCGCCGATGGTCGCCGCCGTGCGGCCGGGGATGGTCACGATGTACGAGGGCACCAGCGAGCAGGAGACCGCCCACTACGCGGTGGGCGCCGGCTTCGCCGAGGTCAGCGGCGGGAAGATGGTCCTGATCGTCGACACCTGTGAGCTCGAGGACGACATCGATGCCCATCGCGCCGAGAGGGCGCTGGAGCGGGCGAAGGAACTCCTGAAGCAGGCCCTGCGGGGCGACGAGGCCGTCGACCTCGAGGCGGCCCAGCAGATGAAGGAGCGGGCCGAGGCCCGGATCAAGGTGGCCTACCTGCGCGGCAAGTAGGCGGCTCCGTCAGTCCTCACGGGTCGGCTTGCGCCGGGTGCGTTTGACGTCGCCCCGGCGCTTCTTTTCGTCCACCCGCCGGCGTCTGGCGGCCCGCGACGGCTTCGTGGCCTTCCTCGGGGGGTCGACCCGCAGGGCTCCCGCCACCAGGTCGGCCAGCCGCCGAACCGCCGCGTCGCGGTTGCGGCTCTGGCTGCGATGAGTCTGCGCGGCGACGCGCAGCCACCCCTCCCGGCTGATCCGGTTCGACAGGCGATCGAGGATCCGACTGCGTTGTGCCTCGTCCAGCGAGGGCGAGGCCTTCACGTTCCACAGGACCACCACCCGCGTGTTCGAGCGGTTCACGTGCTGGCCGCCCGGGCCCTGGGCGGTGGTCGCGTGGAACTGGAGCTCGTCGTCGTCGATCGCGAGCCGGTCGTCGATGCGGATCATGGCGATCCCGGTCAGTGCGCGTTCTCGGTCGCGGTGTCACCCTTGCGGGACGACGGGCCGTCGCGCGAGCCGGCCAGCGACGCGTCGTAGCTCGGGAGCCCGGCGATCAGCAGGGCCACGAGCAGGCCGAGGCCCATCCAGAGGGCCCGCAGCAGTGGATCTCCCAGCGCCAACCACGACGACAGGCCGAAGGCCAGCAGCACCGCCGCGATTGCCCGGGGCTTCACACGCTTCGGAATCCGCCGGTGATTCCGCCAGGCGTTCAGCGGCGGGCCCACGACCGGGTGGTTCAGCAACCAGTCGTAGAAGCGATCGTTCGCCCGGGCGAAGCACGCAGCGGCGATCAACAGGAAGGGCATCCCGGGCAACAGCGGCAGCACGACCCCCGCGATCCCGAGACCCGAGCAGACCAGCCCGATGCCGATCAGGATCCAGCGGACCGCCCGGTGGCGGTGCGGTCGGACCTCGTTCGTGAAGTCGTGGCGTGCGGGCATGTCGCGTCGGGGTGAGGGGAGACGGCCGTGGGTTCTTCCGGTGTCGGCACCCGGCGCCCTCGGGCTGAGAAGATAGTGCTCCACGGAGGATTCGCCGGAACCCGCAGGTTGGACGCCGCGCCCCGACCGGTGCCGTCGATCCCGTCCGTGACCCTGCCGCCGCGCCGCGGTACGCTCGGCACCGAGATCGATACCGACACCGGCGGCGGCACCGACACCGGCGCCGACACCGACACCGGCGCGCGCCAGCCGCGACTCGACGTACGAAGAGGGAAGAGATCATGAGCGAGCACGACCCCGCGATCCAGGGCTGGCAGCCCTTGCCCACCGTCCACCCCGACGCCCTCACCGAGGCCCGCCTGCAACTGCACTGGGCGTCGCAGGTCCTGGCCTCGATCGGCTACA
>Ga0209949_1001020_pt1 | contig 14056 bp, 14 predicted proteins | sample SalPonC_black_MG_FD_185711 | JGI IMG/M metagenome (GOLD analysis project Ga0209949, IMG submission 185711) | Salt pond soil microbial communities from South San Francisco under conditions of wetland restoration - Salt Pond MetaG... | ecosystem: Environmental > Aquatic > Marine > Intertidal zone... | reverse complement strand
TTTACCTCAATTATACCGTATCCCATAACCGTAGTACCGGGATCAATTCCCAAAATTATACGTTCTTTTTCTGTAGTATCACCCATTATTAAATTGCTCCGATCTCATCTTTAAGACTATTATATTTGATTTCAGTCTTTCTCTTAATCTCATGTACAGATTTTTTAGAAGAGAAACTACCATTTTCAATATGATAAAGCGCTTCGTTTAAACAGGCCTCATTCAAATCCCCAAAATCTTTAGTTATATCATCATCAACATAGCTGTTAGCAGGAAGCCCGTTATAATAGTCACCCTGATCGTTGGCATTAAGGATTTTAAAAGTAACCGGAACATAAGCCAGGTTACTAATTTTACTGAAAAATGAATACATCCCTACGGGTTTTCCATAGGTGTCATCTCCAACTAAATAAACATCCATATAGGGCTTAAGTCCGTTAATAATAGCTTCGCTGGCCGAGGCAGAAGCCTTTGAGGTAATAAAATACACTTTATTTAACCGAACAGAGTTTGCTTGCTGTTCTAAATAGTAACTATAATCTTCTGCCTTTCTTGCGTTATTATGAATATACTTTAAAAACACCTGTTCATTTAGTTCATCAGGAATAAACAGCCCGGTAAGATACATAGCAACATCCACTTGTCCTCCTCCATTGTATCTCAAATCAATAATTAATTCATCAATATTTTCGGAATTAAAATAATTAAATGCTTCATCAAGTTCGGCAATGGATGGCCCGATAAAACTTTTAAAAGACAGATAACCAACTTTCTTCGTACTAACTGCAATCACATCCCGGTATAGAACAGTATTCATTGCCACCAATTTTTTGGAATATGTCCGGGAAACCACTTCACCTTCGGGTGATTCCAAAACAAAATGATTTGATATGCCAATTTCCTCTGCACCCAGCATATTGGTTAAATCAGAATCAAGATCTACCACTTCACCGTTAATTTCTTTTATTATCCAACCACGAGTCACTCCATCAGCGGATAAATCTGAATCATCAAACACAAAAGTAATCCGAAGGTTTCCATCTTTATCGGGGGCAAAACCAAATCCATAACCAACAAAAGTTCCTTCCTGGTAGTATTGGTCAAAGGCTTCCTGTGTTGTAATATAACTCCAACGATCTTTCTGTTGATATCGCATAGATTCCAGAAGGTCATAAGGATCGGAATATTCATCAGCATCTACACCAGGGATTGAATCTATCCAAAAATACCAGGTTTCCATTAAACTATAAAACTCTTCTGTGGTTTTATAATCAGGGTAAACTTTCTCTTTTTCGCAGGAAAAAAGCAAAATCCCTAAAACAGGAATCCACAGCCAAATAATTATCTTATAAAAAAAAGTTTTCATCTTCTTATCTTTTTTAGTTGTTGTAACATGATACCCGTAACAATCAAAATTAATCCGAAAATAGTTGTTATATAAATTTTTTCTCCCAGAAATATATGAATAAAAATTAATGCACAAAATGGAGTAAGATAAATCAAGTTTCCGATTTTATCTGTACGTCCGGCTAATTTTAATGCTTTTAACCATAATACAAATGTTATGCCCATTTCAAACAGACCAACATAAATTGCTGTTACAATTCCTTCAATATTATTGGGGAATACTGTTGACTCTTTTATCGTTAACGCTAAGATTAAAAAAAATGCAACCACAAAGTTTAAAAACAATTTAAGCACTTCATCTCGTTGATCTTTCATATTAAAAAGCCAAAACAATGCCCAAACTATTGAAGTTCCTAATGCCAAAGTAACGCCCAAAGGATCAGCAAATCGATGATTAAACGGATCTCCCTGAGAAGAAATAAGGTAAACTCCGACAAAGCTTATGAATAAAGCCACAAAGCTTTTTATCCCTATTTTTTGTTTTAAAATAGGGATAGAAAACAAAACCAGCACTATAGGCCAGATAAAATTAAGCGGCTGAGCTATTTGCGCCGGGAGCAATGAATAGGCTTTAAATAAAACGACATAGTAAAGAAATGGATTTAAAAAGCCAAGTAACATTGAATTAAAATATTGTTTTCGGGTAAATGTTTTAAGTACTTTTAATTTTCGTTGAGCCCATAAAACAAAAAACAAGAAAACAACAGCCGTAAATGTTGAATATAATAATAATTGAAAATGATCGATATATCTCAAACCAATTTTAAAAGCCGAGGCTGAGGTTCCCCAGAAAATAATTGTTAACCCAGCAAACAAATATCCTTTTTGCTTATTATTCATAAAGAAAAACTATCCTTGCTTTAACATTTCATACCCAATAAGAAGCCGATTCATCGGTTACGGTTTACTTATGTTTTCGATTTTACGATAAAATATCAAAAAAACATGGGTTAATATTACAAATTATTTAGCGATAAAAAAAGAGCGCTCTGATTGCGCTCCTTTTACAAAAATATTTTTAAAAATTTTAATCAATGATATCAAATCCGGTATAGGGTTTTAAAACCTCAGGGATAGCAACCCCTTGTGGAGTTTGATTATTTTCCAACAGAGCGGCTAAGATTCGTGGCAAGGCCAGGGCACTTCCATTAAGTGTATGAGCCAACTTCGTTTTTTTCTCTCCATCTTCTCTAAATCGTAATTTTAAACGATTGGCCTGATAAGCTTCAAAATTAGATACAGAGCTAACCTCAAGCCACTTTTGCTGAGCAACAGAATATACTTCAAAATCATAGGTAAGTGCAGAGGTAAAACTAATATCTCCACCACAAAGTTTTAAAATACGATACGGAAGATTTAATGACTGAACAAGTTGTTCTACATGATTTAACATCTCCTGCAACGTATCATACGATTTTTCGGGATGTTGAAACTGCACAATCTCTACTTTATCAAACTGGTGTAGCCGGTTTAACCCACGCACATCTTTGCCGTACGAACCTGCTTCTCTTCTGAAACAGGGGGTATAAGCTGTCATCTTTATAGGAAAATCCTTAGCCGACAATATCTCATCGCGAAAAATATTGGTTACCGGAACTTCGGCAGTAGGAATCAAGTATAAATTATCTTCAGTTATATGATACATTTGTCCCTCTTTATCGGGCAACTGGCCGGTTCCAAACCCGGAGTCCTCATTAACCATCAATGGCGGTAACACTTCCTGATAACCTGCCTCAATAGCCTTATCTAAAAAATAATTAATTAAAGCCCGCTGTAGCTTAGCTCCTTTTCCTTTATAAACAGGGAAGCCGCTACCAGTTATTTTATTTCCCAAATCAAAATCAATAATATCATATTTCCTGGCTAAATCCCAATGAGGTAAGGCGTCTTGAACTAACTCAGGCTTTGTTCCTCCGTTACTTATTTCAACATTATCCTGTTCTCCTTTCCCGGGAGGCACCAATTCATTAGGGATATTGGGCAATTGCACCAATAATTGAGTTAACTCTTTTTCTATTTGATTTGACGATTCGGACTGTTTTTTGATATTCTCTTTAAGTTGAGTATTCTTTTCTTTAACCTGATTTGCTTCCTCTACTTTTCCGTTTTTAAAAAGCTGTCCAATTTCTTTAGAAAGTTTATTTAATTCAGCTTTATTATCATCCATAGCTGCTTGCGACGACCGTCTTTTGTTATCAAGTTCAAGAATATGGTCAATAAGTTCAGTAGCATCAAAATTTTTAATTTTCAAACGCTCAATAATAAAGTCTCTGTTTTCCTGGATGAATCGTAAAGTTAGCATACTGGTTAAATATAATAAAAGGGTTAAAAATAAAAAATCTCCATATTTTTTACTAGAATTAGCAAAAACAGGAGATTCAAAAATATGTAAAAAATATCTTAATCTTCGAAGGGAACAATCGAAACAAATGATTTGTTACCTCGTCGACGTTTAAATTCTACTTTTCCGTCAACTAAAGCGAATAAAGTATGGTCGTTACCAATACCTACATTTAGGCCCGGATAATGTTTTGTTCCTCTCTGACGAACAATAATATTACCTGCCTTAGCCGCTTGTCCACCATATAATTTCACCCCTAATCGTTTACTTTCCGATTCGCGACCGTTACGTGAACTACCTGCTCCTTTCTTATGTGCCATATGTCAAAAAATTTTTTAATTAAGCAATAATGTCTTGTACCTGTACTTGAGTAAACAGCTGACGGTGACCGTTCTTAACCTGATACCCTTTTCTTCGTTTTTTCTTAAAAACAATTACTTTATCACCTTTCTGGTGAGCCAGGATTTTAGCGGAAATTTTTGCATCTTTCACGGTAGGTTTTCCGACTTTTACCTTGCCGTCATTATCTACCAGCAAAACTTTCTCGAACTCAACTGTAGATCCTTCTTCGCCTTCTAAACGGTGAACAAAAATCTTACTGTCTTTCTCTACCTTAAACTGCTGGCCTGCTATGTCAACTATTGCGTACATCTATTTTAATTTTAACAGTTTGTTACCAATTTTGGGAATGCAAAAATATAAAAGTTTCTTTGATTTACAAAGAAACAATATTTAATTTTTCGTGTTCTGTTATTTTTTTAGGTTTTTCAACCGACAAATATAAAAAAGCTTACTATAAAAACATACATCCATTGGAATAAAATTTAATAAATGATAAAATAATAAATAACTTTGCAAAAAGTTAAATCAAATAAGATGGCAACAAAATTATTTCATACACCCAAGAATAAAAGGTTTAATTACTCTCCGCTGTATTATGATGAGAAAAAAGAAGCGTTGGAAAAAAGGGTGCGTCAAATAAAAAGAGAATTGGGCGTAGAAGATTTGTCCGAATCAGACAAGCCTTATATTCCCAACATCAAAGGGCAGATGCGTGGTGTTTTTAAAAGGAAACACGAAGAAAAAAGGAAATCTAATTTACGGCTTGCCATAATACTAGTCGCTTTATTAGCCCTTATTTATTTCTTGTTATTATATTAAACCCGGTTTTTTCATGGCAGATATCATTCAGCTTTTACCCGATTCCGTTGCAAACCAGATAGCTGCCGGAGAGGTTATACAACGACCTGCTTCGGTAGTTAAAGAATTGACAGAAAATGCTGTAGATGCACAGGCAAATAGTATAACCGTTAATATTAAAGATGCGGGGAAAACTTTAATTCAGATTATTGATAACGGAACAGGCATGTCGGAAACCGATGCCCGCTTAGCTTTCGAAAGACACTCCACCTCCAAAATACAAAATGCCAATGACCTTTTTTCCATTCAAACTATGGGTTTCAGAGGCGAAGCATTGGCTTCAGTAGCAGCCATTGCTCATATTGAATTAAAGACGAAACAAACACATCAGGAAATTGGAACGAATATCCAGATAGAAGGTTCGGAAGTTGTTAGCCAGGAACCCACCAGTTGCACCACCGGTTCAAACTTTGCCATTAAAAACCTTTTTTACAACGTACCGGCACGCAGAAAATTTTTAAAATCAAATACGGCCGAATTCGGCCATATTATTAATGAATTTCAGCGGGTAGCCTTAGCAAATCCCGGCATTGAATTTAAGTTATACCACAATGATTCAGAAGTTTACATTTTACCTAAATCCAATATACGTCAACGAATTATAAGTATTTTTGGTAAAAAAATTAATCAAAATCTTATTCCGCTGGAAACCCTAACCAGTATTGTTAAAATTAAAGGATTTATTGGCAAACCGGAGAATGCTAAGAAAAAACCAGGCGAACAATTTTTCTTTATCAACCAAAGGTATATGAAAAATCCCTACCTGAATAAGGCAATATTAAATGCCTATGAACAAATCCTGCCTCCCGACACCATCCCGTCCTATTTTTTATATTTAGAAACCGATCCGGCCACCATTGATGTTAACATACATCCTACCAAAACAGAGATAAAATTTGAAAACCAGCAGGCCATTTGGCAATTTTTACACGCATCAGTCAAAGAAAGCCTCGGGAAAAACAATATTGTTCCTTCCATTGATTTTGAACAGGAACAAAGCTTTGATATTCCTGTTGTTTCTAAAGACACCCACATTAATACTCCCAAAATAAAAATTGATCCTACTTTTAATCCTTTTAATAACAACCAATTAGCTACTAAAGGACAAAAAAGCGCAAAACAATCCTTAGAAAAAGACAATCTGGCTAATTGGGAAAATTTATACCAGGATTTTGAAAAAGAAAATGAACAGGATAATAACTTCTCCTTTGTTTCTAATTTGGAAACACAATCTAGCATTGAAGATACTTCAAATACAGAAAATGTTTTTCATTTCAAAAATAAATATATTTTAACTCCTGTTAAATCAGGATTAATGATTATTGATCAGAAAAAAGCGCACGAACGTATTTTATTTGAAAAATTTTTGCAGTCGTTACAAACTGATGCTGCAGTAACACAAAAAACTTTATTTCCTAAAACCATTGAGCTGGATGCGAAAGATCATCAACTATTACTTAACTTAAAAGACGAAATGACAGCTCTGGGTTTTGATATTGATGATTTTGGAGGAAATGCAATTATTATAAACGGCATGCCTGCCGATGCCTCAAACCAGGAGCCGGAACAGATTATTGATAAATTTTTAAATGAATATCTGAGTGGAGAAACAGATGTTAAGCAACAAGCCAAAGAAGCCATAGCAAAGGCTTTGGCAAAAGCATCTGCAATAAGCTCGAACCAACCTCTTACCACACAAGAGATGCGCGAAATTATTGATATGCTTTTTGCATGCCAGCAACCCAACTATTCACCTTTTGGCAAAAAAATTGTTACCATCATCCAAACAGAAGAAATTGACAAACGTTTTTAATTATTTAGATTGATAAAAATAAACTTATGTATACACGATTTAACAACATACCTCCTGTAGTAAAAAACATCATTATTATAAATGTAATCATGCTTTTAGCTACCTGGGTTTTAGGCAATTCATTCGGAGTTGAATTAACACGGGTTTTAGGATTACATTACTTTAAGTCTGATCTATTCGAACCCTATCAATTTGTAAGTCACATGTTTATGCATGGCGGATTATGGCACCTGTTTTTTAATATGTTTGCACTATGGATGTTTGGCCGGGTGTTAGAATCTGTTTGGGGCAGCAAACGATTTTTTATTTATTTTATGGTTACCGGATTAGGTGCAGCGGCATTACATACCTTTGTTATTCACTTACAAATGACAAGTATTTTAAATGATATACAAGCTTTTAACAACACTCCGTCACCAGATGCTTTAGCGATATTAGTAAAAGACCATTTCCCTGAATATTATTCTCAGGTATACAGCAAATTATTAGACGGATGGTATTCAAACCCGGATAATCCAAATTATATTGCCAGGTCTCAACAATTTTTAAAAGAGCTAATGAACTTTAAGATGAATATCCCCACGGTAGGGGCATCAGGAGCTGTATTTGGTGTTCTTCTTGCTTTTGGAATGCTTTTCCCCAATACGCAATTAATGCTTCTATTTCCACCTATCCCAATTCGGGCTAAATATTTTGTAATCATGTACGGAGCTTTAGAGTTATGGCTCGGCTTAACACAACCTGGAAGTAATGTTGCACACTTTGCTCACCTGGGTGGCATGTTATTTGGATTCTTTTTGATTAAATACTGGAAAAAAAGCAGGTCCGATTTTTATTAATAACTGCTAACAACCAGAAACAAAACAAAATAAAGAAAATATATGGGTATAGCAGACGAATTAAAACAGTCATTTAAAAGCGGAAATACATTAATTAAGCTATTATATATAAACATAGCTGTCTTTTTGGCAGTAAAAATTATCGGGGTAATATTTTTTTTACTTTCGGCTGAGCAAACTTTTTCTATTGCTAACTGGTTTGCTGTTCCTGCAGACTTTTCAAATCTAATTTTAAAACCCTGGACGATTTTTACCTACATGTTTCTCCATGTGGATTTTTTCCATATCCTTTTTAATATGCTTTGGTTATACTGGTTCGGGGTATTGTTTTTAAGCTATTTCGATGAAAAAAAATTATTGAGTTTATATCTTACCGGAGGATTGGCCGGAGCAGCTTTATACATTTTGGCATTTAATATATTCCCTGCTTTTTCTGAGGTTTTGCCTGTTTCGTTTGCTTTGGGAGCCTCAGCTTCGGTTATTGCCATTGTAATTGCAGTATCGGTTTATGCTCCCGATCATACTATCCATCTTTTATTTTTAGGGCCTGTAAAGCTTAAATACATTGCTCTTGTAACTATAGCTATTGATGTTTTAAGCATTGCATCATCTAATGCCGGAGGACATATCGCTCATCTCGGAGGGGCTTTGTATGGCTATCTTTTTGTTCAGCAGTATAAAAAAGGGAAAAATATAAACAAGGGTTTCGACCGGTTTATGGACAAACTGTTTTCTTTATTTAAGCCCAAACCAAAATTTAAAGTTACCTACAAACGCCCCATGACCGATATAGAATACAATAAAGAAAAAATAAAAAAACAAAAAGACGTCGACCAAATTCTCGATAAAATTGCCAAATCGGGATATGACAGCCTGACCAAAAAAGAAAAAGAAATTTTATTTAAAAACAGTAATTAAAAAAATCTTCAGAAACAGAAAGTCAGTTTCCTTTTGTTAAATTAATTAAGAAGTTGTAAATTAGATATAACAAGCAAAAAAAGTTATTTTGAAAAAAGTTATCTATAAAATATTAAAATACACCAACTTCATTTTTATAGCAGCCTTGTTGCTATCGTACCTTTCAGTTTATATAAGTCCTGTAAAAGTATGGATTTTAGCTTTTTTTGGTCTGGCTTATCCCTTTTTGCTTATTATTAATCTTTTGTTTCTGTTTTTTTGGATTGCTAAACAAAAACTTTTTTTAATCTTCCCGCTTATTGCCATCTTATCCGGATGGAATTTTTTAAATACGTATATCCAAATTCCTCTGAGCAAAAAAAAGACCAGCCAACTATCTGTCGAGCAACCTTTTAATATTCTCTCCTTTAATGTAAGATCATTTGATCTATACCAATGGAGTGAAAAGGAAACAACAAAAGATGAGATTTTCCAATTTATTAACCAGGGAAATTTCTCATTCATCTGTTTTCAGGATTTTTTTACAAGCAATAAGGGGGCACTGTCTGAAGAAGATATCCATCAAAAGTTAAATCAAAAATATCAATCACACATTGGATACGCTGTAGAAAATACGCATCAAAATTTAGGTGTAGCCACTTTTAGCAGATATCCTATTATTAACAGAGATATAATAAAGTTTGAAAAATCGTATAACACAAGCATTTTTACAGATATTATTATTGACAAAGATACCCTGAGAATATATAATGTACATCTTCAATCTATTCGTTTTAACCAGGATAATTATAAATTTATTACCAACAGCAAAACATTAAAAGAAGAAGAAAAATTAAAAGAAATCAAAGATATATCAACCCGGTTAAGAGATGCTTTTATTAAACGAGCCAACCAGGCAGAAACGCTTTCTGAACATATTCAAAAATCCCCTTACCCTGTTATTTTATGTGGTGATTTTAACGATGTCCCGGTTTCATATACCTATCATACGCTGAGGAAAAAACTCAATGACTCATTTGTTCAGTCCGGGCAAGGAATTGGAAATACCTACAGCGGTAAATTCCCTTCATTCAGAATCGATTATATTTTTTATAGCGACGAGTTGGAATGCCGGTCTTTCAATATACATAAAGTAAAACTCTCCGATCATTATCCATTAACCGGAAAATTCTATTTAAAACATTAAAAAGGCAAATGGTTCAGGTCTACATTTCCTCCTGAAATGATAACACCTACTTTTTTCCCTTTAAAGTTATATTTATTTTCCATGATGGCAGCCAGAGGAACAGCAGAAGACGGTTCAATAATAATTTTCATTCTTTCCCATACTATGCGCATAGCTTCAACAATAATATCTTCTTTTGCAGTAAAAATATCATCCACATTTTCGGAAATAATCTTAAATGTGAGTGAACTCAAAGAGGTCAATAATCCATCGGCAATGGTTTCAGGCTTTAACGAAGGTATTAGGACACCTTCTTTAAATGAACGGTAAGCATCATCAGCATTTAAAGGTTCGGCACCAAAAACTTTTATATCATTTTTCAGGGCTTTTGCTGCAATTGATGTTCCACTCATTAATCCTCCTCCACCAACAGGAGCAATAATAACATCCAACTCGGGATAATCTTCCAATAGCTCTTTAGCAGCGGTTCCCTGTCCACAAATTACATTAAAATTATGATAAGGATGAATAAAGGTAGCCCCGGTATCTTGCTGAACTTTTTCAAGCGTTTTTTCGCGGGCCTCTAAGGTAGGCTCACAAAAAGTAATCTCGGCACCATACCCCCTGACTGCTTTTTTCTTAATAGCCGGTGCATTTTCAGGCATAACAATATAGGCAGGAATTTCTAATTTACGGGCAGCAAGACTTAAGGCTCCCGCATGATTCCCCGATGAATGTGTTGCAACCCCTTTTTTTGCTTCTTTAGTAGTTAGCTGGCGTACAGCATTTGTTGCACCCCTGAATTTAAAAGCTCCTGCTTTTTGAAAATTTTCACACTTAAATAATAGCTGTAAATCTAATAAATCATTTATCGCTGATGAAGATAAAACAGGGGTCCGATGAACCAATGGTTGAATTCTTTCGTGTGCTTTTTTAATATCTTCATATACCGGCATTTTATCAATCATAACCTACGTATTATTTTATTGAATTGTATCTTTTTCTTCTGTCTCCTTTGGCTCCTCTTTATATTCTTTATACTGTCCTTTTATTTCTGAATAAAGTTCATATTCGGTAACACTTCTTACATACTCATCGGTAAAATTACAAAAATCCATAAACTCTTTGGCTTCTAATCCTTCTAAACCAGTTAGATTTTTTACTATCGTAATATTGTACTTTTCCTTTACATCTGCTCTTTCCTTAACATTCAAATATTTTTTTACCGCTTTTGCCTCTTTACTAAATGCTGAATACAGTAGCGATATCGGAGATAAAATACTTGCAGCAGGATCTTCCACTAAAGGATATTCTATTTCTACATGATTAAAAATTTTATTGATTTGAGGATTCAGCTTGTTTTCATCCGACAACTCCAAATCCAGGACCTTTTGTTTAAACTCACGGTATGTTCCCAGGTAAGAAATCGACACCTCCGGGATAGCATAGGTTTTATTAACCAATATAATTTCAACCACCGAATCGGGGTTATGCTCAGGAACCATATATTCTCTATGTTCAAAACCAATGGCCGAAATATTTAAAATATCATTCGGGTTCACCCAGGTTTCAAAATTACCCAATGAATCGGTAACAACACCTTTACGAGTTTTTACATTGATAACATGTGCAAAGGCAACAGGATACCTTTTCTCAAGGCTTAAAACTTTCCCGTACAAATAATAAGAACTATCTGAAGTTTGTCCATGCACTTTTACATAGGCTAATAATAGCAATAAAAAGAAACCTGTATTTACAAAAACGGAGCTCCGAGGCATTGAATATTTATTTTTATATACACAAATATATAATTCTTTCCCTTGGGCATACCTTCATTTAACAATCTTTAACTTAATACTGATGGCAGAAATTCTTTTTTATCAAGCTAATTTTTAGCTATCTTCGCCAAAGAATCTAAACTTTCAACTTATTAACGTTTTTTTTGAACTATGGAATATGCAGATTACAAAAAAATAATTGAAATTGCCTGGAATGACAGGTCGTTATTAAAAAGTAAGGAAACACTACATACCATCAACAAGATTATTGAATTACTGGATAAAGGGAAGCTACGGGTTGCAGAACCAACCGACAAAGGATGGATTGTAAATGAATGGATAAAAAAAGCGGTAATATTATACTTTCCTACCCAAAAGATGGAAGTAATAAAAGTTGGCCCGTTTGAATTTCATGATAAGATACCGTTAAAAACAGGCTATGATCAACTGGGTGTCCGTGTTGTTCCACATGCTATTGCACGTCATGGTTCTTTTGTTGCCCGGGATGTTATTATGATGCCCTCGTATGTAAATATTGGGGCCTATGTAGACTCAGGTTCCATGGTCGATACCTGGGCAACGGTAGGCTCGTGTGCACAAATAGGCAAAAATGTTCATTTAAGCGGAGGTGTTGGAATAGGAGGTGTTTTGGAACCGGTACAAGCTGCACCGGTAATTATCGAGGATAACTGTTTTATTGGTTCCAGATGCATTGTTGTAGAGGGTGTACATATTGAAAAAGAAGCTGTTTTAGGCGCTAATGTGGTAATTACAGGATCCACCAAAATTATTGATGTTTCCGGCGATAAGCCTGTTGAATATAAAGGATTTATACCCGCCCGATCGGTTGTAATTCCCGGAACACAAACCAAAAAATTTAATGCCGGCGAATATCAGGTCCCCTGCGCCTTAATCATTGGTAAAAGAAAAGAATCGACAAACCTTAAAACATCTCTTAACGATGCTTTAAGAGAATATAATGTTGCGGTATAAACGCTATGGTTAAATTTCTAATAATACAAACCGCTTTTATTGGTGATGTAATACTGGCTACTCCACTGATTGAAAAATTACATCACTTTTATCCCGATTCGCAAATAGATTTTCTACTCCGTAAGGGCAATGAAAATTTATTACGCAATCATCCGTATGTTGATAATATTATTGTATGGAACAAGAAGCAGGAAAAACTTAAAAACCTGCTCCGGGTTATTAAACGCATACGCCAAAAAAAGTACGATTATGTGATGAACCTGCAACGATTCGCTTCTACAGGATTCATCACAGCCTTTTCAAGTGCTAAATTAAAAACAGGGTTTACTAAAAATCCATTTTCGTTTACTTTTTCACGGGCTATTAAACACGAAATTGGCAACGGAAAACATGAGGTAGAAAGGAATCTGCAGTTAATTGAAGAAATTACTGATTCCTCTTTCTACAAACCAAAACTGCATCCTACCCGGGAAGATTTTGAGATTGTTTCGCAGTACAAGATGCACCCTTATATCTGTGTTGCCCCAACATCAGTATGGTTTACCAAGCAGTTTCCGGCTGAAAAATGGATTGATTTACTTCAACATACCGACCGGAGATATCAATTTTTTTTAATTGGCGGACCTGATGACAGAAATGCTTGTGATAAAATTATTGAACAAAGCGGATTAAATAATATCACTAACTTAGCAGGAGAGCTAACCTTTTTACAAACCTCGGCTCTGATGAAAAATGCAACGATGAACTATGTAAACGATTCGGCACCGATGCACATGGCATCAGCCATGAATGCCAAAACTACTGCGGTATTTTGTTCTACTATCCCAGATTTTGGCTTTGGTCCGTTAGCTAACCATTCGAAAGTAGTTGAAACCGAAGAAGATCTGGATTGCCGGCCCTGCGGATTACATGGATACAATAAATGCCCTAAAGGACATTTTAAGTGTGCTTACACCATAAAGACAGAACAACTAATATTTTAATGCATTATGGAAAAAATATCTGCAACGATTATAACCTATAACGAAGAAAATAATATCGGGCGTTGTATAAAATCATTACAGGGAGTTGCTGATGAAATTATTGTTGTTGACTCATTTTCAAAAGACAAAACGAAAGAAATATGTTTAAAATACAATGTTCAGTTATTTGAACGTAAATTTACAGATTATTCTGATCAGAAGAACTTTGCCGTTGAGCAAACCAAATACAACTTAGTACTGTCAATAGATGCCGACGAAGAGCTAACCGACAAACTAAAAAAGAGCATTACAGCTGTTAAAAACAACAATAATTCTAACGGTTACTACTTTAATAGAATAACAAACTACTGTGGTAAATGGATAAAACATTCAGGATGGTATCCTAATCACCAGTTACGTTTATGGAATAAAGACCAGGGAAAATGGGTAGGCATAATTCATGAATCATTATCTGTACCTAAAGAAACCACAACACATATTCAGGGAGACTTATTACATTATTCCTACAAAAACTTTTCACAACATCTGCTGAAAATTGATAAGTTTACAGATTTCCAGGCTAAAGAAATGTTTGATAACCAGGAGTCTGCAACCTATTTTAAGATTATCTGCAAACCTT
>Ga0209949_1001015_pt1 | contig 14083 bp, 6 predicted proteins | sample SalPonC_black_MG_FD_185711 | JGI IMG/M metagenome (GOLD analysis project Ga0209949, IMG submission 185711) | Salt pond soil microbial communities from South San Francisco under conditions of wetland restoration - Salt Pond MetaG... | ecosystem: Environmental > Aquatic > Marine > Intertidal zone >... | reverse complement strand
AAATACCATTACCCCCTTTTATTCATCAGAAGGCTATGGCTTGGTGCATTATTGTGCTGCGGCGCCGTCAGCCTCCTCGCCCAGGAATCCGAATCCGTCAAAGTAACCGTTACCAACGGGGAACTGATCCGCTGTATCAGCGACAGCACGGTTCAGGTGGAATTGATTCCCAATCCACAGAAGACTTTGGTCAGTATGGAGCTGTACTGGACGGAGGAACAGGGCGATCCGGTCATCATAGAGCCGGATGACAATTTCAAATTAACCCACACCTACAGTCTGTATCAGCTAAAAGAAGAATGTCTCTACGACTGCCGCAGTGAAAATGGCTTCTGCCGCCGGATAGAGGTGTTTGCCAATTACGAAGGTGGAACCGACACCCGGGAGAATAATAGTCTGCTGCTGACTTTTAAAATACCTCCCCGCCCCGGTTTTGAGCTCGATCCTGTGGTTCCCTGCATCAATACGCCGGCGGCGTTGGACAATCTGACCTGCCCCTCCAACGACGAAGCCCTCACCTTTTCCTGGGACTTCGGCAACGGGGAAACGAGCGACGAAGCCGAGCCTGAAGTCACTTACGACGCCCCTGGCAATTACAACATCCGCCTGACGGCGATTAGTAAATCATGCGGTTCGGAATCCATCACCCGGTCTGTCCAGATCATTTCTCCAGCTGAGGCCGATGCCTTTCCCGACCGGGGCATCAGCTCACAGGATGCCGACACCTTCATCATCTGCGGGAGCGGTAGCTTCAGCACCCGCCTCATCGGAAGCGAGTCGCCGGGCGCTACCAGTTTTAAATGGTCTTCCGCGCAATCCGGCGTGAATATCGCCGATCGCCGTAACGATACCACCGGGGTCTTTTTCGATGCCCCCGGCGAGTACACCGTCACCCTGGAAGTCGACAACGGATGCAATCAACCCGCTACGCAGGAGTTGAATTTCCGGGTGGTGGAGGCCGCCAACCTCGAGCTCGAACAGCAGCCGGACGCCTGCGCAGCCATCAGCTATACACCCGAGCCTTTCAACGAATCGGCGACCTACACCATCAACGGGGAGACCATCAGCAGCTTTCCGGTGGAATTGCCACCGGCGACGGAACCCTATATCGTCACCGCCGCCCTGTCCAACGCATGCGGCAATCTTTCGGCGAGAGATACTTTTTCTGTCATTACCCCCGAACCGGTGCAGGTCACCACTCCGGCGGCGGATACCAGCCTCTGCGAAAATAACCCGCCGCTGGCGCTGAGCACTTCCGTCCCCGGCGGTGAATGGACCGTCGACGGCCGGAACATCGGCGCCGAATTCGATCCGGCCAACTTCGGCGTAGGATCTTTCGTCGCTACCTACACGGTAGGGGAACCGGGTTGTGAGACCTCGGCGCAGACAACCATTGCAGTGCTGTCAGGTCCCGAATTGGATATCGGAACTGATGAATCCTTTTGTATCGACGGCGGCGCGGCCACCCTGCAGGCCAGCCCGGCAGGGGGCGAATGGCAGGGAACCGGCATTACCGACTCCCTGGCGGGCATTTTCGAACCACAGGCCGCCGGGGTGGGGGAGTACGAGCTCCGCTACACTTTTGAAAGCCCATCGGACGGCTGTGTAGCTACCGCGACGAAGACCGTCTCGGTAGTAGACCTGCCGGTGATCGACCTGCCGGATACGCTGGCCGTTTGCAATGCCGCCGAACCGCTGGACCTGACGGCCCTTTCCAATATAGACCCCAGTCCTGCCGGAGGAGAACTACTATGGGACGGCCCCGGCATTACGGATGCGGCGGCCGGCCTGCTCGACACGGAGGCTGCAGGCGGCGAGGGACTGGTAAGCATCCGGCTCACTTATACGATTCCCCCGGGCTGTGTGCAACGCGACAGCATGGCGCTACGCATCGATCCGCTGGTGACGGCCGTGGCGCCGCCGGACACCACCCTGTGCAGCAATCAGGAGCCGGTGCGGCTGGAAGGAATGCCCGCCGGCGGAATCTGGCTGAGGGAGAATGGACAAGAGATCGACAATCCCATCGACCCCAACCAGCTGGGGGCCGGAACCTTCGCACTCACCTACATGCTGAACCGCGGCACCACCTGCGAGACCAGCGATGCCACGGCATTGACCATCGTAGCCGGTGACGGAGTATCGGCGGGGGAAGACCGCTACGTTTGTGAAACGGCCGATGCCATCGAGTTGCCGGCGGTAAACGGCCAGTGGTCGGGGCCCTCGCTGTCGGCGGCGCGCACCGTCGCGGTCAGCGCGCTGGATACGGGCCGCTACGCCTACACGCTCACCGACCCCAGCCTGCCGCCCGCCTGCAACTCCGATGAGCTGACCTTATTCGTCCGCCCTTTGCCCCGCCTCGATTTTACGCCCGACACGACCAGCTGCACCGATTCATTACTAATGATCGACAACCAATCGGAGGGCGACCGCTTCTTCTGGGATTTCGGCGATGGGGAAACGAGTACGGAGGTTTCCCCATCGCATACCTATCGCGCCGCCGGAACCTATGATATCCGGCTGCGCGTCGAGACACTCAGTCCAATCAATAATCAACTGGTCTGTGAAGCGGAAGAAAGCCGGCAAATCCGCATCTTCGAGCCGCCGGAATTCGTCGGCTTCACTACCGATGTGCAGGAGGGGTGCACCCCGTTAACCGTTGATTTCAACAACCAAAGCCGCGGCGAGCGCCTGTCGTTCACCTGGGATTTCGGCGACGGCCGGACTTCGACGGAGACGGCGCCGCAGGACATCGAATTCACGGCGGGATTGTACGACACCACCTATCAGGTGCGCCTGACGGTTGACAACGGCTGCGGAGGCGAGGCCGCCACCGTGCCGGTCAACGTGTGGGCTCTGCCCAGTGCTGAGTTCGCCACCGAAGTCACCGGTCAGTATTGCTCCGGTGAAATTGTCGACATCGGTCACCGCAGTCTGGGCGACAGCCTGTACTGGGATTTCGGCAACGGACAGACCTACACCGGTTTCGAGCCGCCTTCCCAGCAGTATTTCACCTCACTGGATAACGATACCGTCCGTCTCAGCCTGGAAGCCGTCAACCGCTGCGGCCGGGATACGGCCCGCCAGGAACTGGTCATCGTACCTACCGACGCCCGCGCCGCCATCAGCGTGCTCGACGACCGGCCCTGCGTGGGAGATACCGTTTTCCTGCGCAGCCTGTCGAGACCCATCGAAGCGCCGGTGGAATGGCTTTTCCCGGACGGCTCCTCCGGTAGCGGAACGGAGACTTTCTACGTGTTTCAGAATACCGGTCCGCAGACCATCACTTCCAAAGTGTACTCCTGCGGCCTGGATTCCACCGATCTCGCCTTTGAGGTGCAACCAGCACCGGAGGTAGAACTCTTTGCACCACCGCAGACTTGTCCCAAAACCGCCCTGACTGTTGAACTAAACGGCAGCGAAGTTCGGAAAGCCATCTTTTTGGGCGACAGCCTCATCAGCAACAGCGACCGTCTCGTCATTCAGCTGGATTCCCTCGGTCCGGTGACGCTGACCGGCCAGGTGGAATCGCCGGAAGGCTGTATTGTACGTACGGAAAGAGTGGTGGAAGTCATTGAAGGGCCGGCGGCGGAATTCGCTATGGTGGACTCGGTTTGCGCCGGGGCGCCTGTGGCTCTTGAAAGCACTTCCAGCCGGGCCGCCAGTTGCCTGTGGAAAACCAGCGAGGGCGTGCAACTAGATGAATGTTTGACGCAATATGCTTTCGCAAACGAAGGCGCCCAATCGGCAAAACTGATCGTCACCAATAACATCGGCTGTAAAGATTCTATCGAAAAAACCGTTTTCATACGTCCGACTCCTGAGGCGGATTTTACTTTTGACATCCTGGAGCCTTGCACACCGGCCCGGGTCGCCTTTTCCGATGCTTCCGCCCGGGCCAATGCCCTGCGCTGGGAACTGCCGGGCGGCGCGCAGGAGGTGAGGCAAAACTTTACTTTCACATTCGAAAACTCCGGCGCCCTGCCCGTCCGCCTCATCGCCTCCAACGACGGCATCTGCTTTGATACGGTGACCCGCTCGCTGACCATTTTCGGCAGTCCGGAAATCGAAATTGAGAAAATCGCTTCCTGTACCCAGGCGGAAGGCTACGAGTTGCAGATCAGTACCCAGCCGCCCGCCCAGGTCACGGTAGACGGGCCGGATTACGGCGGTGCGGGCTCGCGGCACCAGGGATTGCAGCCCGGTGATTATTTCATCTTCGCCGAGACCGAAAACGGTTGTATCGCCGATTCGGTCACCAGCATTCCCCGGGTGGATGAGCTTTTCGTTCGCCTGGCCGCCGACACGATCCGGATCAACCTCGGAGAGTCAGTTGTCCTGCCTGCCGCTGTTAATCAGGCGGATGCGCTGATCAACTGGACGCCGGCCGAGTATCTGGATGATCCCAGCTCGGCATCGCCGGTGGCCACGCCTTTTCAGTCTGCCGATTTTGTCATTGAAGTAACGGATATGGCAGGTTGCGTCAAGCTGGACACGACGGTGGTTATCGTAACGATCGACCGCGAGCGGGGGCTGTACATTCCCAATGCGTTCACCCCTGACGGCAGCGGTCACAACGATGTTTTCCGGGTGCGCGCCAATAACGCGGCGGTTACCCAGCTGGCTGCCTTCCGGGTCTTCGATCAGAACGGGAATCTCGTTTTTGAAAGAAAAGACTGCGACCCTGGAGACCCCGCCTGTGCCTGGGATGGTACCTTCAGAGGTAAGGATACGCGTCCGGGAGTTTATGTTTACCAAATAAATGTCGAATTTGTAGATGGAAAAATAATCCCCAAAGAGGGAGATGTAACGCTCATTCGGTAAGCGCAAAGGCTTCATCTGAGATAATTTTAGTTCGACTTTGGCAAAGCGCATAGCGCAGGGCGCATGGCAGCCGGGCGCTGTCGCTTAATGTTTAGGGGCCGGAGAAAAATAAGTTCCCCATTTCAGGCGAGCTATTCCTGCCGGCCGGCAGGCGGGTTTTCGCCAGGCAAGGCGCGAGGAGGGAGGATAGCCGTAGCTACCTGACCGACGAGCAACGCAGTATGGCGGAACTCCGAGGAGCGAAGCGACGATCAGCGTAGCTAAAAAGAGCCGTATCAAATCGGGAAGTTATTCTTCGCCGGGCCCTTATAACCCAGTTATGAAAATGAATCGATCCGTACTATTACTGACCTTCGCCGTTTTGTTTGTCGTTTCATACCTGCCTGCTCAGGACGAAGCCTTTTCCGCCTATCGCTTCGCCGCGCTTGCCCAGAGCCCGGCGGAAGCGGGGCGCATCGAAACGCAGTCACAGCTCTCGGTGCTTTACCGCAGTCAGTGGAACAACGTGGCAGAGGGCGGCTACCAATCGGCTTTTGCCGGTTTTGAAAGTCAGCTTTTCTGTCCGGGCGAAAGTTTTTTCGGGTTAGGTGTTTCTGCTGCCTATGAAACCGCCGGCACTTCCCACTTTACCCGGGTAAACGGCAATATTACCCTGGCTTATCATCAAAAGCTCGCCGACAAGTTATTCCTGTCAGGCGGGGGAGAGGTAGGCGTGCTGTCTTACCAGCTGGACCAGGATAATCTGCGCTTTGATGCGCAATTTAACGGTATCAGTTACGATCCGTCGTTGCCTAGTCTGGAGAACTTCAGCAGAGCCTCTTCGGTCAAAATTGATGCGGCCGTCGGTGCACTGCTGTATCAGCAGGAAGGTCGCTTCTCGGTAGGGTTTTCGGTAAACCATTTAACGGCGCCCACCCTGTCTTTTCTGGAAGATGGTGGCTTCACAGTGGGCTTAAGCAGTACGGTGTACGGAAACTTTAGTATCCCTATAGAAAAAGGCGGCTTGGTATCGAATGTCCTGAATGTCCACCTGCTGCATAAAAACTACGGTTTCGTTGAAAACAAACAGTGGTTCATCATTTCGGGTATTGACTTTTTGATTCCCCTGGGGAGTCGCGGCGGTAATAATGCCGTCACCGATCATTTCGATATCGATTTATCCGCCCGAATCGCCGGTCGTGAATCGGTTTTTCTGATCAGCGATGCAATCATCGCCACCGCCCGCTTCAGCGTCAACGGCTGGCAGTTTGGGGCTGCCTATGATTTTAATATCTCACCGCTCTCCACGGCGACCAATTCCTTTGGTGCGCTGGAGGGGTTTCTGACTTTTCCTTTATCGAAAGCGAGCCGCTGCGTGCGATGTCCGCGATTCTAAGCAATTAAAAAGAATTTTTCGAGAAAAATTCAGCCCGGAAGTCTTTCCCGGACGCTTCACATGTGTTTGGGGTTTATAGAATTAAGCATTTGCTTTTTCTAAATAGATTGAAAAACGTACGTAAACAAACTAATTACATTTTATTTGTCCAATTACAGCTTCCTGACTGTACCTATTTTGAGTTACATAAGCTTGCAGGCATTAACCCAGCGTATTAATGGGTTAATCGTCAAAGTTTAATTACCTCCTTGTATAACCTCAACTGCAGCTTGTAGGACCAGGTCGACGCCGTCGTTCTGTCTAGTACCCGAAGGAATGAATGTACCTGACGATTGGCGGAGACTTGGTTTTTATCTTTTTCGGAGAAAAGGTCACTCTTTGAGAAAATCAGCCAAGGAATGCTTGTGGAGGTATTTGAAGATTGGATCAAAAAACGTTTAACACGCGTCTCTCCCCCATTCGGAACGCCTGGTTTACCCGGGCGCTTCCGTTGGGGGCTTTTTACTCGCCGGTATACCACTCTGACTGTATGACTTTTAATCCCTCTCCATCACCTCCTTGAGCTGCTGAAAATCCTTCCGTTGCCTTTTGGCAAAAGAACCTTTCATAAGCGGAGCCAAGAGGGAGTAGAGGAAGGATTGAAACTGCACATCGGCCGTAGCGATGATTTCGGTTTGGCTGCTGCCTTTCTCGATAAATCGGTATTCCACGCGCGTCTTCACCATGGGGTGGGTGATTTTGAGTTTGAGCTTTTCCTCCGGCGTGCGCTCCATAATTTCCTCCGTCATTTCTACGTGCCGTTTTCCTTCTTCATAGACCTTCTTGGCCTTCGCGCCTACGGCGCCGGGCTCTCCGCTGAGATGTTTGTAATCTTTGAAACCTTTCACCCATTTGGACAGATTGGCGGGATCGTCGAAGAAGGACCAGACTTCCGCGATGGGCTTGTCGATAGTGATGGTGGTGGTGTATTGCATGGGTGCTGGGTTCTTGGTACTGGGTTCTGGGTTCTGGGTTCTGGGACAGGCGATGCTTAGCGATGGGAGAGCCTGGATTTTGCGTAAGCAGGCTTCGGCATGCTTCCCCTTCCTAAACCTCGATAAACCTGCCTACACCTCCTAAACCTGGCGCCGGCGGCTTATCCCAAAACAATGAATCCATGAGATAATGAAAACATGGAACCATCCCGCCCTTTTCCCAATTAAATGTACCGATTTTACGGCAGGTATTGTATTTTAAGCGCAAAAATCCGGACAAATGAGGCAAAGGTATTTTACGGCAATGGCCATTCTTTTTTTTGCACTGCTTTCCAGCAACGGGGAAGCGCAGGTACATATTCGCGTTAACCAGATTGGCTACGCACCGGGAGACTCCAAGGTGGCGGTAGCCATGTCGAATAAATCCCTGCGCGGGTATTTTTCCGTCTGGCCGGTAGGAGGGCGGCAGCGGGCCTATCGCGGGCGTATCGAGGCGGCGGCAGGCAGCGGCTGGGGCCCTTTTGAGCATTACTACTATCTGGATTTCAGCGAGTTGGAAGAGGAGGGTGAATATGAAATATCCTTGGAGGGAGCCGTTTCGGCGCCTTTCCGCATTGGAGCGGGTATCTACCGGGAATATCCCGGTGATCTGCTCACCTTTATGCGGCAGCAGCGCTGCGGCTACAATCCTTTTCTGGATATGGTCTGTCACCAGCAGGACGGGCGGGCTTTCTACGGGCCGGTGCCCGATTCTACCTTCGTCGATGTCAGCGGCGGCTGGCACGATGCGGGGGATCAGTTGAAGTATCTGATCACCGGCAGTTTTGCAACTGGGAGTATGCTGCTGGCCTATGAATTATATCCGGAGGTTTTCCAGGACAGTACGAATGACCTGGGGCAGCCATTTCCTAACGGTATTCCCGATGTGCTGGACGAAGCGCGCTGGGGGCTCGACTGGATCCACAAGTGCCACGCTACGGAAGAAAGCCTGGTCCACCAGGTGGCCGACGATCGTGACCACATCGGCTGGAAGTGGCCGAATGAGGATAAATCAAATTACGGCTGGGGTGAAAATTCTTACCGGACAGTCTACTTCGCTAACGGAGAACCGCAGGGACTGAACAAATATAAAAGTTCGGCTACCGGTGTGTCGAATGTAGCGGGACGTTCCGCCGCCGCGATGGCCATCGGCTACCGGGTCTGGGAAAAACAGGGGGATGCCGACTATGCCCAACAGTGCCTGGAGGCAGCCCGCGGGCTTTATCGCATGAGTAAACAAAAAGAAGGCTACCAGCAGGGCAATTCCTACGGCGCTCCCTACCGCTACAACGAAGACACCTGGGCCGACGATATGGAATGGGCCGCCGCCGAGCTGTACGCCGCCACCGGCGAGACCCGCTACCTCCACGAAGCTAAAGGTTACGCCCGCCAGATCGCCGCCACCTCCTGGATGCCGCTGGATACGGCTGATCACTACCGCTACTATCCTTTTATCAACTTTGGCCACTATGCGCTGTATCCTCACGTGGAAAAGTCTTTTCAGGACACGCTGGCGGCTTATTACCGCGCCGGCATCGAGGCCTGCCTGGCGAGGGCCCGGCGCAACGCTTACGAGGTCGGCGTGCCCTTCATCTGGTGCTCCAATAACCTGGTGACGGCGCTGATGACCCAGATCATCCTCTACGAGCGCATGACGGGTGATACCCGCTACCACGGTCTCCTCCTTGCCCAGCGCGACTGGCTGCTGGGGCGCAACCCCTGGGGCACCAGTATGTTTACCGGCATTCCCCGCGACGGAGAATATCCGCTCGATGTGCACACCAGCGTCTGGGCGCTTACCCAGGAAATGGTTCCGGGCGGGCTGATCGACGGGCCGGTTTACGCGACCATATTCAACAGCCTCCGCGGGCTGACGCTGACCGAACCCGACGAGTTTGCCGATTTCCAGAACGACTACGTCGTCTATCACGACGATATCGGCGACTACTCCACCAACGAACCGACGATGGACGGCACGGCGGGGGCGATACTGATGATGGCCTATTTTGGAGCACGAAGTTCTGCTTCGCGTTAAGACTATCAATGAGTTTATCTTCTGTTTTTTTAAAAAATCCTATACATCATGAAAAACCAGTCTTCCTCCCGCCGTCAATTTCTTAGCCAATCCGCTTTAGCCGGTATCGCCGCGATAGGGTTGCCGAAAATCCTGCAAGCCGTCAAACCAGATCGCCCCGCACCGCTCGCCATCCCCGACGGCGCCACCATCCTCTTCCAGGGCGATTCCATTACGGATGCCGGCCGTAACCGGGCGCGCTATTACCCAAACGACGCCTCGGGCATGGGCGTGGGCTATGTCCACCAGATCGTCACTTCGCTGCTGGGCAAGCATCCGGAAAAACAACTGGAATGCTACAATCGCGGCATCAGCGGTAATAAAGTCTATCAGCTGGCCGACCGCTGGGAGGACGACTGTCTGCAGCTTTCGCCTGACGTGCTGAGCATCCTCATCGGCGTCAATGACTTCTGGCATACGCTGGATAATAACTACGATGGAACAGTGGAGATCTTTGAGCGCGATCTGCGCGCACTGCTCGATCGCACCAAGGAAGCACTGCCGGAAGTGCAGTTGGTTATCGGGCAACCCTTTGCCGTCAAAGGGGGGACAGCCATCACAGACAAATGGTTCCCGGCCTTCGAAGGTTACCAAAAGGCGGCCAGAGCTATCGCCACGGATTACCAGGCGACCTTTATCCCATACCAGCATATCTTTGATGAGGCGCTGAATCTCGCGCCGGTCAGCTACTGGTGCCCCGACGGGGTGCATCCTTCGCTGGCAGGCGCCTACCTGATGGCGGAGGCGTGGATGGAAGCGGTGGGTGGATAGGCAATAAGCAGGTGGATAGATTTGGTTCCGCTTAAACCCTGATTTTTTTGAGAAAAATGGCCGGCGTTTTCCCCTTGGATCAATGCTGATCCTGTGCGATGGATGGCGGCTCTTCTATTTATGCATCATCCCACACCGGACAAAACAGAAACAACATGAAAAATCTACATTTCATTACGGCCACTTTGCTTTCCCTGCTCTTGCTTTCCAACTGTGATTTTACGGAAAAGAATGAGATGACAGTTCAAAAGCGGCATATCCTGACGCTTTCCTTCGAAGGGCCCCCATCGTCGGAATCGGACGCCGACAATCCATTTTTGAATTACCGGCTACTGGTGGAGTTTCAGCATGAGGGGACTATGAAAATGGTAAGAGGATTTTATGCGGCGGACGGCAATGCAGCGGAGACCGGCGCGGAGGCCGGAAATGTCTGGCAGGTTCGTTTTACCCCCGACCGGACAGGTGAGTGGACCTATGCTGCTACCCTCTACAAAGGCGACCGTATTGCCGTGCAGGACGATTACTCGTCCGGAGAACAAATCCCCATTTCCAACAGCACGGGCGCCTTCACAGTAATGCCTTCCGATAAATCGGGCAACGATTTCAGAGCCAAAGGCAGGCTGATCGCGTACGAAGGTTATTTTAAATACAGAGATTCTGATGAGTATTTTCTGAAAGCCGGCGCCAACAGTCCCGAGAATTTTCTGGCCTTCATCGGTTTTGATGATACTTACCGGATGACGGCCGAAAGCCGGGAAGGAGAAGCGCAGACGGACCAGGGAATACACGATTACCAAGCACACGTTTCGGACTGGCAGGGCGGCGATCCCACCTGGCAGGACGGTAAGGGAAAAGGTATTATCGGAGCGATCAACTACCTGGTATCCAAAGGTATGAACGCCGTATATTTCCTCACGCTGAATATCCGGGGTGACGGAAACGATGTATGGCCGTATGCCACTCCCGATGATTTTACCCGGTTCGATGTCAGTAAATTGGAGCAGTGGGAGATCTTGTTTCAACATATGCAGGCAAAGGGTATGCTACTGCATGTTGTTTTGCAGGAAACGGAAAATGAAACCTTGCTTGACGATGGCGACCTGGGGCCTATGCGGCGTTTGTACCTGCAGGAACTCATTGCGCGCTTCGGCCATCACCTGGCATTGGTCTGGAACATGGGTGAAGAAAACGGGCCGGCTCCGTGGATGGACGGCGTCGGGCAGAATGACGTCCAACGCAAGGCCATGGCCAAATTCCTGAAAGAGAACGATCCCTATAAGCATCCCGTAGTTGTACATACCTTGCCTGACGAAAAACTGAAGGTAGACGTGCTCAGCGACTTACTGGGCTACGAATACCTGGACGGTATATCCCTGCAGCATCACGATCGTTCTGATGTGGCCAGCGTTGTGACCCATTGGAAAGCCAAATCAAAAATCGCCGGACATCCGTGGTTGATTACAATGGATGAGATCGGGATGTGGTACACAGGCGCAAAAGCCGATACAGCTGATATCAACCATCCCACCTTGACCCGCTATGTACTCTGGGGTTCCTTATTGTCCGGCGCGGCGGGCGTCGAATGGTATTTCGGGGCAAGAAGCGTTCACAACGACCTGACCTCGGAAGATTGGCGTCAACGGGATCGGTTATGGGAAATCACCAATCATGCGAAAACCTTTTTTCAGGATTATTTACCCTACTGGGAAATGCAAGCCCAACATCAGCTTATCGGTTCGGAGCAAGGGTATTGCTTAAGTAAAACGGATGAGGTGTATGCGCTTTATATTCCGGATTATACCGATGCTACTCTTGATCTGAGCAAAGCTTCCGGAAAATTTCAAGTTCATTGGTATGACCCTTTCGATGGCGGCGCATTACAAACGGGGGCAATAGAAGAGGTGACAGGGGGAAAAGAGCAATCGTTGGGAACGCCTCCTTCGAGAACCGGCGAAGACTGGGTGATATTAGTGCGAAAATCGTCATGATAATGGAGCATGCTGGGAATGTAAGTCTTCCGTGAGCTGTTATGCTTTCCGTCCGCCTCTTTTTACACCGGGGCGGTTAAACCCCCGCGGAATTCGCGAATCGACTATTCCACAGGGAAAGCTTTCTGATTTCCTGCTTCTGATTTGCTATTTCCCTACGACCTCCAGGCTGTGCGCCCTCAGCGTCTCTGCGACATAGCCCAGCCGGCCTCCGGGGAATGCGCCACGATCGCGGGCCAGGAGATCACCGAATTGAAGGATGGTCAGACTGCCTTCTACGCCCGCCATTTTGTCAATGACCCCGTCGGCATAAGCCGTGCCGATCTGGTCGGCGTCGGAGGCGATGAGTAATTTGCCGTTAAAATGAAACGATTCGACATCTCAAACCGGCGTTACATTGGTTTGGGCAAAGGCGTGCGTTAAAATGAACCAAAGAATAATGAGCGTGAGCAAAATTTGAAATGAACGCTGGAGTATGATCATGGCTACTGGTTTTTCTTTGAAGGGTTACAGACCTGCCAGATTTCAAAAACCTGGCAGGTCTGTACATCAACAAAAACTTATGTTAAAAGACACTAATAAATAAAGAAGACTAAAGAGAAAAGTTCTAAAATTGTAGACATCATCGATAGGCGGGCAAGAACTCAAGAACTCTTTTCCCTATAATCCACCGACCTCATCCGTCCCTCTTCATCGGCAATAATCGTCTCCTTCCCCGGTATACGGTCCGTATTGTGCGCAGAGACACAAATCCAGCCTTCCGGCTTTCTCTGCACCACAAAGCTGAAAATATTCTGCCGCATCCCGGGCGATTCGACGTCACCGTGGGCGCTCTGCCCGCTCAGCCGCATCCGCGCGTAGACGACGGCGATCTCATCCGAGAGCTGCCGCACCTTCGTCCGCCGGATTTCGAGGGTGGATTGATTGAAAATAGTACGCAACCCATAGTCGTGGGCTTTCCAGATCGCCTGCCGGTCGTGCCACCACAGCCCGACGACGTTGATGAATTCGGCATCCTCGGCGAAGAGGCCGGCGATGCCTTCGGCGTCGCGGCGGTTCCAGGCTTCGGCGAAGAGATTTGGAATATCTTCAGGGGCTTTAGCGTAGATGGATGTAATCGATGCCATATTTTGATAATATAAGATGGTTTTCACTTTAACAGGAAATGCTGGGACGCCAGCATGATATCGCGCCAGGCATAGTGTGACAATGAATCTTCATCTGCAATCCTTAATCCCTCGCGATAAAAAAGGCGGCAGCAGCGATCGTAGATCTCCTTGCCAATGCCTCCTGAGGGGATGCCTACCGGTTGCTTAGGGTCCTGATAAAGCCGGCCGGCGTACTGGAGCACCTCTTTGAAATATTCCTCTGTTTCCTCCCCCAGCTGATGGGAAAAATCCAGTATTCGCTCATTGTCCTCAAATTCAGTTTGAAGGTGACGGCAAAGTCCGCTGACCATACCCAGCATGGCAGCCGTCATGCAAAGCCGGGCAAAGGCCTCAAAGGGAACTTCGCCGATCGGATATTCAGTATGCTCATTTCGAATACGGCCGATTTCAAAACAGTAACGATCCGGCACAAACAGGTCATTGACCTCTATAGCATAAGACGAGGTGGCTTTGAGGGCAAACAGGTTCCAGGAAGGCTTAATCGTAACGTCCTGGCGGGGAATGGCAAAGGAGCGCACCCGGCCGTCCTGCAGCGTAGCGTTGACCGTGAACCAGGTGGCGTGGGCGGCGCCGCTGCATTTATCCCAGGCGCCTTTTAGATGATACCCGCTTTCGGTTTGCCGCGCTTCTCCGGTAGCTGCTCCGCTGCCGGCAATCACCGCGTTTTCGGGACTGAATATCTCACCGGCGGTGTCATGATCAAAAAACGACCAGAAGTACCCGGCGCCGGCCCCCAGGTTGACCACCCAGCCCAGACTTCCGTGAACGGCTGCCGCATCGTGGATCTGCTGCAGCCCCCCGGCTAAATCCAGCTCGAGGCCTCCGTAGCGGACGGGAACGAACAGTTTGAATAATTTTTTCCGGAAGAGCTC
>Ga0209949_1001004_pt1 | contig 14151 bp, 10 predicted proteins | sample SalPonC_black_MG_FD_185711 | JGI IMG/M metagenome (GOLD analysis project Ga0209949, IMG submission 185711) | Salt pond soil microbial communities from South San Francisco under conditions of wetland restoration - Salt Pond MetaG... | ecosystem: Environmental > Aquatic > Marine > Intertidal zone... | reverse complement strand
GACAGCCACGACGACGCCAGCGCCCAGAATGCCAGCATCACGGGTTCGGGCAGCACGGCCGTCAGCGGCTGGTCGATCAGGCCGAAAACGATGCCCGGCCAGTCCAGCAGGCCGCGTTCCATCAATGCACCTTGCCTTCGGCCAGCGTCCAGATGTCCTTGATCGAGAGTACGTCGCGGTCGGGCTTGAAGCTGGTGAACAACACGCCGGGCACCAGGTGCGGGTCGATGCAGTGGTCGCCGGACCATTTCTGCGTGTTGGGTTCGATCAACGCTGCCGGCACCGCGCCCAGGGTGGTCTGCCAACTGGCCCGGTAGCCGCTGTGATAGCCGATCACCAGGTCCGGCGTCTCGACGTTGTCTTCGCCGCCGGGGTAGATGTCCAGGCCGTCGAATACGCGGCGAACGACCGGATCGCCGGTCTCGGCTTCGGTCCAGGATTCAAGCGCCGCGCTCAGTTCCTGCTTAAGGGCCGCGACTTCGCCTGCGGCCACGATGCCCTGGGACTCGCGTCCGGCGCGGTTGATGAACAGTCCGTTCAGACCCAGCGCGTAGGCGCGTGATCGGCGCCAGTCGACACTGGAAAACACCACGTCGGAATCTTCGGCGTCGCCTTCGAGCACCAGGTAGCCGTTCTCGACCAGCCAGCGGTTGAGATGCACCGCCTTGCGGAACGGCGCGAACCCGTGATCGCTGATGACCAGCAATTCGTCGTTCGGACCCAGGCGCTGCATGGTCTCGCCCAGAATGCGATCGGCCTCGGTATAGATCCATTCGATGGCATCGCGATGCTCGGGCGCGGTGTCCGCGTAGCGTGGATGTTCGGGATCCAGGCCGCGGTAGAACATATGGCTGACCCGGTCGGTCTGCACGAATACCCCGACCACGACTTCGCTGTCGTTGCGGTCCAGCGTGTCGTACCACATCGCTTCGCGCTCGGCCAGGATGGTCGTCAGCATTTCCAGCCAGGCCGCGTCCGAGATATGTTCCTCGTTGAGCGACCAGGTCTCTTCCGGCATGCCGATGGTGTGATACAGCCCGATGCGATCGGCCAGTTCGGCTGCGTAGCCGGGTGGCGAGGAGATCGGTACCGCCGGCCTCATCGGATCGATCTGGATCGGCGAGACGTACAGGCGTGGTCGCGGATAGCCCTGCACCAGAAGCATGCGCACGGTGCCGGTGACGTTGACCGGGCCGGTCACATCGAACTTAACCCGCACCCAGTCGGACCACTCGCCGGGCAGCAGTTCGGCCTCGGCGTCGCCCAGGGTGATCTGCGCACCGGATTCCGTCGGCGCTATGGTCAGCGGCACCTGCATCGGCTCTGCCTCCGACCGCAGCGGGTCCGGCGGACCGTCCAGCACGCTTTCGATGGTGCCGTCGCGGGCCGGGCGCACCCTGACCACGCGCGTGCTGGAACCGGACTGCTCCAGGCGCGTGGTCGTGTAGAAGGTGTACGTGCCCTGGGTGCCCAGCAGGTCCGGCACGCCCATGCCCGAAAGCATGCGATGGATGTCGTCGGGCGGGTAGGTGACCGGCACGCGCAGCACCGAGGCGCGCTTGCCCTGCTGCTCGGCTTCGGTCCAGAACGGCACGCCCTGCCGGCGGTTGACAACCTGGCCTTCGTCCAGCGGAATGCTCAGGCCGAACAGATCGAGGTGGCTTTCGGGCGGTATGTTTTCCGAAATCGAGAACTGGGGGCCGTAGGTCTCGGGATCGCGACGCAGGAAATCGAAAATGCCGTGCGACCCGGCGTGTGCGCCGGTCGCGAAATCCGACCAGGCCACCGGAGACTGGGGCGGATTGCTGGTGCCCAGCGGCTGGAAATGACCGGATTCGGCCAGCCGGCTGAAATTAGGCAGCTTGCCTTCGTCCATCCAGCGCTGCGCCAGCACCGGATCCATGCCGTCGAAGCCGAGGATCACCACGCGTTGCTCGACCGGCTCGGGTTCGGCGCTGCAGCCGGCCAGCGCGAGCGTCAATAGAAACGACGCCGCGGCAACGAGAACGCGAACCGGTGTGTCTTGCAATCTGGATTTCACGCGTTTTCGTCTTGCGCTATTCTCGGCCATCTTTCGGCGCGGTGGACGATCCTGATTCGTCGCCTGCTGCATCGAACTGGGGCGCTTTCTTTTTTCGGCGCATGCGCTTGATCATCAAGCGGATCGGCCAGAACAGGATGGCGGCCAGAACGAGCACGAAGCCGACCAGCACGGTCCAGATGCCGCCGAGCAGGCTGATGCCGGAGCCGGGACCGATGTACGCGGCGGCCGGCAATGAAGCTGCGGCAAGAAATACAAAAAGGATTATTCGTGTCACTGGTATGAGCGGGTTTTTGCCCGTAACGTGCTGCGGGAAGATATGGGATCATAGCACTTCGATTATCGGTGGCGGTCGCGTCCATGACTGAAAACCGCGCCCCGGGACGACGTCTTGTGACCGCCGGGCTGTACTGGAAGACCGCATTTTTTGCCCGGACCCGTCCGCTCTGGCGCGCGCTGGCGCGTCTGGAAAGCACCATCGTCGGCGATCTGATCGCTGAGCATCCGGTGGAGGCGCCGGTGTTCATCGCCGGCGTGCCGCGCGCCGGTACGACGATACTGGTCGAGATCCTGTCGCGACATCCGGCGCTGACCTCGCACCGCTACGACGATTTCCCGAACGTTTACACGCCTTACTGGCGGAACTGGCTGGCCGACCGCCTGGGTCCCGGCAAATCCGAACCGGTCGAGCGCGCGCACGGGGACCGCGTCATGATCACCAACCGCAGCCCGGAAGCGGTCGAAGAGGCGATCTGGATGAATTTTTTCGACCACTTGCACGATCCTGCCCGCAACCAGGTGCTGGACGCGGACACCTCGAATCCGGAATTCGAGCGATTCTACCGCGAGCATGTCTCCAAGCTGCTCGCCGCTCGCGGCGCGCAGCGCTACCTGGCGAAGGGAAACTACAACCTGACCCGGCTTCGATATATCGCCAGATTATTTCCCGATGCTCGGTTCATCGTGCCCTGGCGTGAGCCGATAGCGCACGTCGCCTCACTGGTCAAGCAGGACCGGCTGTTTACCCGGATGGCGCAACAGGACTTGAGAGTGCCGGTTCAGCTCGCCCGCTCCGGGCATTTCGAGTTCGGTCCGACCAAGCGCGCGATCAATCTCGGCAATCAGACGCAGGTCGAGACAATCGAGCGCGACTGGGCCGCCGGCGACCTCGCGGCCGGTTGGGCCCGCTACTGGCACGCGGTCTACACCCATGTCCTGGACGCTCTGGAAAAGGATCCGCGCCTGCGCGACGCCGTGCTGTTCATCGATTACCGTCGGTTGTGCGAACAGCCGCCTGAAACCCTGAATGCCGCAAGAGACCATTGCCGGCTGAATCCGGAAGAATTCGATCCGATCGCAGCCGAATATATACCCCGACTAACGCTCCCCGACTACTACGCACCGGATTTCGGTCCCGACCAGCTGGCATCGATCGAGGAAGTCACGGACGAGACCTTCGGACGCCTGCGTTCAGCGACCGGAGCGGTCACCTGATAAAATTCGACCGTCACGATTATTCGGCGGCGTGCGGACGAAACTGGCTATGCCGGTTCCGATTGCGATCAGTTCTGCGCGGCCGGCACTGTGCATTCGTGCGCGCCGGGAGGCAAACGCCCTGCCAACAGACCTGGCAGTTTTCAGCGGCCTGCGGATATTGCACCGCACCGGCTTCGGCGGCTGTCGCCGAGTCTGGAATTCAGGAGCATGACCATGAAGAAGATGATCAAACAGGAATATCTTGAAGCGCCGGCCACGCAGTTCGAGCGCTACGACAATGCGAAACCGTTTCGGCACCTGGTTCTGGATGATTTTTTCGAACCCGACTACGCCGAATCATTGCTCGACGAATTTCCGGCTTTCGACGTCGGGAAGGCGATGAACGAAAACGGCCAGATCGGCGCCAAGTGTGTGCACGATAACCTGCAGAAACTGGGGAAACCTTATCGTGAACTGGATGAATACATTCAGTCTCCGGAATTTCTGGGCTGGCTGCAGCGTCTGACGGGGATAGACGAACTGATATACGACCCGGATTACTTCGGCGGCGGTACCCACGAAAATCGACACGGGCAGGATCTGGATCCGCATGTGGATTTCAACAAACACCCCAAAACCGGATTGCATCGCCGGCTGAATCTGATCGTCTATCTCAACCAGCAATGGGAGCCCGATTGGGGCGGTGCGATCGAGTTTCATCAGGACCCGCGTCTGCCCCCCGAGCAGAACGAGATTGAATACGTGCAGCCCAGGTTCAACCGCGCGGTGCTGTTCGAAACCACCCATTGGTCCTGGCATGGCTTTGAAAGAATCAACCTGCCCGGCGGTGATGACGATACTCGATCGCGCAAGTCTTTGGCGTTGTATTTCTACAGCAAGACCCGACCGCCGGAAGAACAGACCAAACCGCATTCGACGATCTATGTAGAGCGGCCGTTGCCCGACCACATCCGTCCCGGGACGACGCTCGGCGAGGAGGATTACCAGCGCCTCCGCATCCTGCTGTCACGCCGGGACCAGCATCTCCAACGCCTTTACAACAACATTTCGGATTTGAGCGCCCACGTCGAGGAACTCATCGAACAGCGTGACAGGGCCATGGAGATGGTGCGCGGTCTCTCCGGCGAGGACGGGACCGAAAATCCGACGTTGACGCGTCGGGCCCGACGCTGGATGGCGCGCAAACTCTAAATGATCCTCGGCCGGTGCAGCGGGCCTTTTGCGAGATGCCCCGGGTCGAGCTAGCAAAGCGGTACGGGATTATTCGGTGCTGGACCGATCAGGAAGCGTCCGGTTCGACCTCTTTTGGTCTGGTGATGCGTGCCTGCACAATGTGCAGCGCGTTTGCAATTGTCCAGTACAGCACCATGCCGGAGGGAAACGGATAGAACAGCAGGAAGAAGGTCAGCGCCATCAGACCGAGAAAAATATTCTGTCGCCGGCTGTCGGCATCGGACGAAGCCGGCGCGGGAGATAACTTGATGGTGATCAGCGTGGAGATCGCCATCAATACCGGAAGCAGATTGAAGTAGGCGCCGAAAAAAGGTAACTCAACCCCGAATGCAAAGAGTCGGTCCGGTTCCGACAGAGATTCCATCCACAGAAACGACGCCTGCCGGAGTTCGAACGCCTGGCCCAGAACATGAAACAGGGCGACAAAGACCGGAATCTGGATCAGTACGATCAAAAGCGGTTTAAGGCCTGCCAATGGACTGACGCCATGCTTCTCGTATAGTTTCAGTATGCGTTCAGACTGCTTTCCGCCCTTGTATTTTGCCTTGATTCGAGCCATTTCCGGCTGAATCCGGCGCTGCACGTCGCTGAATTTCTGCTGGCTGGACAAGGCCCAGCGCGCAAAAGGGTAGAGCAGTATCCGAACCAGGACCGCGAGCAGACAGATGGCAATTCCCCAACTGTGCGCAATGGCGTAAAGCCATTCAAGAACCCGCAACAAGCCGAACGACAATCCGCGCATCCAGCGCCAGAGGCTGTGAAACAGCACCCCGGTATAGTCCGAGGCATCCGGACCGCCGGCCAGCGCGGCGCGCGATTTCGGGCCGGAAAAGATTTCGAATTGCCAGCGAGCCGATTCTCCGGGCGATAGTTGCGGTACTTCGAGATCAACCGCAAGTGACGGCAGGTAGCGGTCGGGCAGGCGTTCGGGGTGCGGCGATACCGCCAGTCGAAATTCGACCTCATTGATGCCTGTTTCGCTGGCAGGCTCGAGCAGAATCGCAAAATACCGGCTGTTGAGACCGAACCAGGTTTCCCCGGTTGCCGCACGAAGCGGCACGGTCGGACTCTGACCGGGTTCGGAGAGCTCGATGCGTTCCGTCGAATCGCCTATGCGGATAACCGGTTCCACGTATGAATAAAGGCTGGTCGCTATGCCCAGGCCTTCCATCGGTCGCTCACCGAGGCCAGGTCCGAGCAACAGACGAAGCGGTGCAACGTTTGACGCCGGCAGACGCGAATTGCCTAAACGCGACAATTCGATGGATAGCTCGAGCCGGTAAGCGGTCTCCGATTGCCGGAGTTTTCGCTCCAGCTGCCAGTTGCCGTCGGCGCTGACCCAGCGGTCGCTGGCCGCGCCCGGCGGGTGGGATGCTTCCGGCGCAACGGTTTTCGGCAGCCAGGAAATGCCGGCGGCGGTTTCCAGGCCGAGATGCCGGCTGATCCGCTGATTCTCCCCGGTCCGGCTGACCAGCGATTGCCAGTCGCCGGGCTCGGGTTGCGGGTGCTCTTTCACCTGCCATTGCGCGATGCCGCCGATGTCGCCGGTCCCGTCGAGCTCGAGCTCGCTGGAAGATATACCGCCCTCGTCGGCAATCGCAATGCCGGTGCCGGCAAGGAGCACGCACAGCCCCTTGCCCGCCCGCTGAAGCATTGACGCAAGATTGATCATTGACATCGGATCAAGAAACAGGAAATTCGTGCGGGCCTTGCGACAGACGTCTGGTCGGCCTGAAGAACCGCACCGGAACGCGTCGGCGCAGGCTAACGACCGCGCTTGTCCACGCTGTCGTCCTCGGCTTCATCTTCATCGTCGTCGTCATCTTCGTCTTCCGAGGCTTTGCGCAAGCCCAGAAGCCGCATCAGTCGGTGCCAGTACAGCTTCAGGGTGATTGCGATGGCGGCAAGCGCGCCGATGATCCCCTGCAGAATGGCGCTGCCACTACCGGGATCAAGGTATGCGTGGACATTGCCGGTCGTCGCCACCATCACTACACAGAAAAGCACTACCCATTTCATTTTCGTCTCCAGACACATCAACCTGGACGCCAATGCCGCCCCGCGCAGGCAATCCGGCGTCAAATCAAAAAAAGCCTACCACGGTTCGGCAAGCGCCTATGCTTTCCGGCTCAGCCAGTAAAGCGTCCTGCAGGACCCTTCCACTGCCTGGGATTGACAAATGTCGAACCAGCCCGAAAATGCCTGTTCGAAGCCCTGTTCATGGTAATTCGGGAAAATATCTTTCCGGGAACTCAGGAGACGCTTGACCTGGCTATCGCTTTTTGGAACAAATTCGATAATCAGATGACGGCAGATCCGCGCGAAGAACTGCGCAATCTGCTCCAGCGAAACGTTATTGGATATGGCCAGATGATGGATCAGCGCCAGTGCCATCGCGCAGTCCACCGGGCCGCGCTGAGCCAGCGACTCCCGCTCCTGACCGGCCCAGCCCATGGCCGGGCTGGGATTGGTCAGGTCCATGACCAGCGGCAACAGATGAAATTCCTTTTTCTCGCGTATCTGCCGGAAGTTTATCTCCACGGCCGCCGGGTCGATGTCGAAGGCCACCGTTTCGAAGTCCCGATCCGATGCCAGGCGGCTGAAGTGACCGGTATTGGCGCCAAGATCCCAGACCTGTCGCGGCCTGATTTCGTCCAGAAACGCGTTAATATGCCGGCTCTTGGCGGCGAAGGCGTCACCGGAATAGTTGGTCGCCTGGTAGTAATCTGCCCACTCGGTTCCTTCGGGTTTCCAGTCGAGCTTTCTGATTAGCGAGCGTAGTCCGGAGACGATGCCGATCAGGCCCTTGCGGCTCAAAGCCCGGGATTTACCGGCTTTACCCCGAGAATCTTCATCGGATCCAGCGTACGCCACCTGGGCTCGGGCATGCAGATGCAGGTGCATCAGTATTCCCGGTCGCAACCAGCTCGAACGTGGCATCAGCTTGCTTGCCAGGTCCAGCGGTATGCCGTCGATATGGACTCTGGAAAGCTGGCCGAGGCGGATGTCGCGCGATGACATCAGACATAGCGGTGCCAGAAAATGCTGGCAAAACTGCTTGTAGCCTTCCCAGACCTGGCCTTCCTTGTAAGGGTCGAACGACAACGTATCGATCAACACCGGCTGACCACGGTCAAACTGAATATTGAAAGCAGAGGCATCCTTGAGAATCATGCCGTGCTTGAGCGCGACCAACTGGATTTGCAGGGTTCGGATCGCGGCGGCCTTGAGCTGGCCAAATGCCCATTCGTAAGGATACGAAATGAACGAAACGGGTTCGGGTCGAAGCACTTTGTACGCCAGTTCCGGATCGGCTGCCGGACCTTCGACCTCTTCGTGTTCGACAATCCATCTTTTCTTTGTCAGAGCCGCATAAAGCCCTGAGTTGATCAACGTGTCGTAGCATTCGGCCCCGGCATGATTGATCTGGCGATACAGTGTTCGCTCGTGGGTGAACATGAATCCGGCGGGGTCACGAAATGAGCTGCCGAGCCGGTCGATCGGGTCTTTTTGCATCGATCCTGGTTTCCTTGCGTCGAGTCCGATCCAGCCGCGGGCCTCGGAAAATCCATAACGTGCTGTTTCTCAAACAGAAGCGATCGAGAAAAGCACCCAGAAAGACAGCCGGAAATTATAGCAGGATTTGACGGGCGGCCGTTTTTCTGACGCAACGGCAACCCTCGGAACCGGCCGGCGATTTCTATTTATCGGGCGCCAGGTGCCGCAGCTGAAAACCGATCAGCGCGACCCCGAGCAGCCGAAGATCCCCGCCAGTGCCCAGGTCTGCCGGGCTGGCGGCGTCGGGCAGCACGAAGCGTATATGGAGTTGCGACGAGTCGACCCACTCTGCGGGAAGCGTTGCCTCGAGACGCTGCTTGCTCTGCTCTTCGCCAACCCAGGTAAGCGCTTTCCGGCCGTTGACCAGGATTTCAACGCGCTGGCTGGGTAATGCCTCGCCATTCACGTGAGGGATCAGATCGACCGCCAGGTGCAGATCGGTTTCGGTCGGTTCAACGGTCAGCAGCAGATCGGCAGAATGATCATTGCTCCAGACATGCCGGTCGTCGGGAGCGGACCAGCCGGTCTTGAGGTATCGCCCCCCTGACCCGACCAGCCCGACGTCGACTTGGTCACCGTATCGATAACGATTGGATTCCGAAGCCATGGTGATGAGTTCGGTTTCCAGGTAGGCATCGGGGTCATAAGGACTGCCATCGATGACGACTCGATGAAGTGATCTGTCGTCGTCGTTGCCAAAGTACACGAAATGGCGGATCCGGTGGCCTGATTCCATGCCCAGGATGGATTTTCCAGGAATTGACGTGTCCGAGATGCCGACTTCTTCCAGAATTGTCGCCGCGACGTCGGTCACGCTCGTCGGGGCGTCGGAATAACGCATCGGACCGCGACTGCCGGCTGGCTTTACTGCCAGCATTCCAAGCAGCCGGCTTGGCATGAAATCGGGCTCAAAGCCGCCACCGTGATCGCTCTGGAAAATAATCAGCGACTGATCATAAACACCGATCTCCTTGAGCTTTTGCACAAGATTGGCCAATAAGCGGGTCATGGGCCGGGCCTCATTGGTGTAGTTTTCCCGAGTGTTATCAAGAACGCGCCCGGCCCAGCGACCGGAGGGCAGTGTCCCGAACGGGGGATGGGGCGGCCAGAGGTGAATGAAGTGATAAGCCGGCCGGTCGATGTCGACATGGATGGTGTCGATGTATTGCTCAAAAAACTGGCGTTGCACAAAAGACTTGATGTTGTTGGGTTCCGAGACCCGATTCAACAGACGCCAATTGTTCTGGTTGTAGAACCAGGGGCGCAGCCAGTGCGGTGTTTGACGAAACAAGGACAGATCGAGCAGAAACGCAACATCCCTGATCTTGCGTTTGCCGCCTGACGCCAACGATACTTTGGGCAGCGAAAGGTAATTCGTGTACGGGCCCTGACGCATCGTCATCGACGGAATCAGATTGACGGTGTATCCCCGTTCGAACAGGGTGCTGTGAAATCCGTGCTCCATGGCTTCGCGGTAATAATTGGCTGCAGGTTCGGATCCATCGTAGATTCGACCCGAGAAGATGGCGGGTATGGCCAGGGATGTATGGGGCGCGACAGCCGTGTTCTCGCGGTATAGAACAAATCCATCGAAGTCATCCTCCAGGCCCTGTTCGGCGACCAGCGCGGCGAACACGTCTGTCTGGAAATTGTCCAGCACGACATGAACGATGTTGCGGTCCGCGGAATAAGCGTGAATCCCGTCCGGAAATGCGTCCGCGGACCCGGCTCCCGGCGCTTCCGGACCGTGCTCGATCTGCGAAAGGCCGACGCCAAGCAGCGCAGCCTGAAAAAGGATGAAAGCCGTTGAGCCGAACGCCGCGATCCGGGAAATTCGGGGCGCCAGCACCAGCGCGAGCAGCAAGGCGACCGCCCAGAACGCGAAATCCAGCCAGCCCGGGATCGAGGCCGCGCTCCAGTCGATACCGCGACCGTCGAGCACGCCGTAATCGTGCATGAAAAACGATCCCTGGGCCCATAACAGCACGCCGACTACAAACAGAACGCTGCCGTAAATGCGACGAGCCGGGAGATTGAGAAGCAGGCCAGGCAAGGTCAGGACCATTGCTACGCCCAGCGCCATCAGCAGATTGATGACAAGGAGACCAGCAGTCGTTACCGAAAACTCGTCGGTATTGGCCAGGTATATCGTCAAGGGGCCAAATACGGCGAGATTGAACGCGGGCAGTAGCGCGATCAGGAACAGGGCTCCCGGGGCTAGTGAATTCTTGTGTGACACGATTTCCTCCTTACGCACAAGTTCATGTCTCGATCGTGCCATGCGCACGAGATGGCGTCCTGGCGGAATACTTTGGTTCGATCAGGGTAGATGGGTCGATGGCGCTTCCGAAAAGCGAGCCCGTAACCGGCCGATGGTCGGCCCGAGTGGTCAGATCAGGGCCGGCACCGGCGTGGCAAGCCTTCACCCGCCAGCTCTCGGGCCGAAATCTATTGAACATATTCCATCTCGAAATTGTACAGCGCGATTCCCAGTTCGCGTATGTCCATGCTGCGCCCGTGGCTAAACGGAGAAGATGCATCCGGAAAATGGAATTCGAAGCGCAACAGATCCGACCCGTGGAAAAGTTCGGCAGGCAGCCGCACTTGGTGCCAGCCACGCCGTCTCGATGTCCATTGTTGCTGGAATTCGCCGTTGACCACGACTTCAATCCTCGGAGATTCGATGGCGCCGCCGGCTGTATACGGTGCAAAATCGAACCTGGCGACGACTGGATGCATAATCTCTTCCCCCAGCAGAAATTCAATTTCCGCGTTGCTGCTGCGTGACCAGACCAGCCCGTCGGACTGTGGACTGCTCCAACCCGCCAGCAGGCCGGAAATATAGGGCGATCCGGGTCTGAAATGCACGCTCCCGCCGACCTGGTAGATTGGCCGATGGGGTTTCGAATCGGAGGCCGGCGGTGCCATTACACGCCCGGTAGCTCGCCAGTTATGCGAAAACCAGCTGAAGCCCGAGGCTTCATATTCGATCATTCGCGGCAGATATTCACCCGTCCAATTCATAAACTCGTAGTAATAATAAGGTCTGGTCCGCTGCTGATCCATCGAAACATCGAACATGTCGGCGCCGGGAAACTCGTTCTTCAGGCCGAGTTGCTCGGCGAGCGTGCGAGCAAGATCGCCAAGCGAGACGGGCGCATCCGAAATCCGCAGGGCGCTCTGATCATTGGCGCGCTTGATCAGGATCAGCGGCAGCCCGGATGCAAGATGTTTTCCGGGGATGTTCGACTGACCGTCATCGCCGTGCCGGGGAGCCGCGTCCAGTAATCCGGTATCGACTGCAGGCCGGTAACTGCCGCCGCCATGGTCGGAAACGATTGCGATCACGCTGCTGTCATAGATATCGAGCCGTCGCAGATCGTCTAGAAACCGAGTGATCAGCGATATCGCTGCGCGAGATTGCTCGATGTATCCTTCGGCGTCGGCGGGCAATGCGCTCAACTGAAGTTCTCGGTCGAGCAGAAACGGCGAATGCGGAATCATCTGGTGATACAGCTTCAGTGTCGGCGAGCTGCTCCCGGTGTCCGACTCATGCCTGGATCGATAGAGAAAGCGAAGTGCGAAGTGGTCCGGAACAGCATCGCCGGTCGGCGGGGTGTCACCAGCCTCAATTTCGGCATCCCGGGCGCACCAGTCCGTCAGGTGGCGTCCCATCTGCCAGCGATATCCATTCAGCCATAGCGGTTTGAGCCAGTGAGGGCTGATTCGAAACATGCCCAGGTCAACCAGCTTCCCGGTCTCAGCCGCGGCGACATCACACTTGATGACAGGCACTGCATTGGATGCGATGGACGGTGAAGTGTGGACCACGCGTTTGACGTGCGGATACAAATCGATCTGCCAGCCCTGCCGCATGAGCTCACGGGGAATGGAAAGGTCGAGGAAACGATCCTTGATGAATTCCTGAATCGGCGTGCTGTTGTCGTACCACTGCCCGGTCAACATCAGCGTTACGCTCGGATAGGTCTTGGAGAATCCGGATACTGCATTCCTGAAAAAGGTAAATCCCGCGAAATCCTTCTCAAGTACCGGGTCTTCATCGAGCAGTTTCAGAAAGATATCGGCCTGAAACGCATCCAGGATGATCACGATGACGTTTTGTTCGGGCGAGTAGGAAAACTTCGTGCTCTCGTCCAGACTGTAGCGGTGGAAGTCCGGCACTTTCGGTTGATCCAGTGATGACTTCAATGCAGGGACGCCGTGCATCAGCAAAAGTACGACTGCTATGGTGCCGGCACGGCCGGCGATCGCCTTCCGGGCAACGATTGCCACCGCGATGACCAGCAGCCAGACCAGGGAGTCGACCAGTCCCCGGTGCCAGTCGGCCCACCAGTCAATACTGACTCCGGTCAGCACGCCGTACTCCCAGACCAGCACCTGGCCCTGTAGCCAAACCATCACGGCCAGTCCGGTGCCAAGGGCTATCGTTACCCGGTAGCCGTGCGCGGGAAGCGCGAGTAGTGTGCCGACGCCGACGGCAACAACGGGTGCTGCCAAATACAGTAGCCATGGAAGCATGTCAGCCAGTCCGACCGCAACGTCGTAGATATTGTCGGAATGAATCTGGACCGGGATGAGGACGAGAGGCGGCGTCACGATTGCGAGAATGACGGCACCCGCCGGTCCCGCGCGTTTCCATCGGAGTTTGTGTTCCCGGGTGTTTCTCGTTTCGTTCATTCGTTGCTGCACGCGCGTTTCAGGACGTCCTGTGTCCAATCCAGCTGAAATTTTCGTTCAGACCCGAAAGTCGGAACGGGGCCGACGACGGGGCGATTGCTCGCTGGCAGTGGAGTTCGGGTAGTGTAAGCCAGACGGACCGAGCCTTTTTTGCTTGTCCAGACTTCGTCAACGGCCAAAAAGTCGGCGCTTGCACCGCCGGGAGGATGTTCCTTCAGATTGCAATGGCGCAGTCGTGGCAGCCTGTCTCTACGCGGCGCCCGAAGCGCAAAAGACCCGCCCGCGAAACGAATAATGCCGCAATGACGGGTTCTTGTTTCGAGGCGGCGCGGTCCATGCTGTCGGGATTCGACGACGGTCTTTCGGAGAATCCTGTTTGACCGAGCACACCGCGCCTGGAAGTGGAAGAACGGTCGCCGGAAGTCGGTGATCGGATGTTACGAAGCTTTTTCCGCCTGCCGAGATTTCAGTGACAGGCCGCCGGCCGCAGTTCGGACAACAGCGCTCCGGTCGCGCGCGTGCGCAGCAGCGTGGCGTGGCTGCCGGTGATCGATTCGACGATACCCATTACCGCATCGGTTCGGCCGGGCGGCAGCAGTGCGCCGAGGGCGGCTTCGGCTTCCAGCGGTTCGTCGAGGTAGCTCGCCTTCAGCGCGCCGAGCAGGTCGCGTTCGTCACCGGTCAGGCCCGGGGCGTCGTAGCGCTCGATATACAGGTGATCGGCGCCGGCGTTCTCGAGTCCGACGAGCAGGGCGCGCAACTCGGCGCCGCAAGCGGTCATTCCGGCCTCCGAGTAGAGCCGGTCGACCAGCGCGACCACGCCCGGGTTTGCGCGATGCGCCCAGACCAGCCGTAGCCCCAGAAGCCAGACGCGCTCGATCTTGCTGAATTGATACTCGAACATCGTTTCTCTCCGCTGCTGCATTTTCTGTTTGGACGAAGCCAATATACATCATCAGGAATCGAAATGCAAATGATTCGCATTCCGTATCGGGGAGGGAAGAGCCGCAACGGGTGTGGGAGCGGGCCTCGCCCGCGATGAGCTGGCGTTGAGACAATGCCGGCAAGTCCATCGCCGGCGAAGGCCCGCTCCCACACCCGTCGTGAGCCTTGGCGACGGATGC
>Ga0209949_1001003_pt1 | contig 14154 bp, 13 predicted proteins | sample SalPonC_black_MG_FD_185711 | JGI IMG/M metagenome (GOLD analysis project Ga0209949, IMG submission 185711) | Salt pond soil microbial communities from South San Francisco under conditions of wetland restoration - Salt Pond MetaG... | ecosystem: Environmental > Aquatic > Marine > Intertidal zone... | reverse complement strand
CCTCGCTGAGGGGGTGGCTACCCGGGGAAGTCTCTTGCTAGCCAACCCCTCAGCGAGGAAGCGCAGCGACCGAGTCCCACACGTGGGGGGGGGCGGCGCTGCGCGCGCCTTCCCGTGGGGAGCCTGAAGCTGCTGCTTCAGGCTTGTGGGGGCTCGGCTGTCGCCTCGCTGAGGGGGTGGCTACCCGGGGAAGTCTCTTGCTAGCCAACCCCTCAGCGAGGAAGCGCAGCGACCGAGTCCCACACGTGGGGGGGGCGGCGCTGCGCGCGCCTTCCCGTGGGGAGCCTGAAGCTGCTGCTTCAGGCTTGTGGGGGGCTCGGCTGTCGCCTCGCTGAGGGGTTGGCTACCCGGTGAAGTCTCTTGCTAGCCAACCCCTCAGCGAGGGAGCGCAGCGACCGAGTCCCCACACGCGGCGTGCAGCAGCACCCCGCTCCCCACAGGCCGGCGCCCTCAGGGCCGCCAACCCCCTCAGGCCGTCCGCTTATGCGCGGCCTTTGAGCATCAGGTTCCAGTACATAAAAGGCAGGCCGTACTTTTTAAGCAGCCACATGCTGTACTGTTCCTTCGACGTATCGACGAAGGTAGAGATCATCGGATCGCTGTCGCGTTCGTTCTTGTAGTTGAACTCGGCCAGCAGCATTTTGCCGTAGCCGGTGACCAGCGGGCAGGAAGAGTAGCCGTGGTAGCCCTCGTTCAGCGCGCCGTCGTGGTGCATTACCCGCAGTAGGTTTTCGGCTACGACAGGCGCCTGCTTGCGTACGGCGGCGCCGGTCTTGGCGGTGGGTATGCCGGCTACGTCGCCGAGCGAAAAGACGTTATCGTACTTGGTGCTCTGCAGGGAGTATTGATTCACCTCGACCCAACCGTCGTCGCCGGCCAGTTTGGAGTTCTTGACAAAGTCCGGAGCGGTTTGCGGCGGCGCCAGGTGCATCATGTCGTAGGGGATCACCACTTCTGTTTCGGAGACTTTTTCCTCGCCGATATCCTTGTAGTTTCTGTACAGTTTATCCGGATCATCCGCATTGGCGGTGATGGTGTAGTGGGCCCGCTTGTTTTCGTAGTCGATCTTGGTCAGCTTGTGGAAGAAACGCAGGTGGATATTTTTCCGGTCGACGATTTCCTGCAGCGTCGACTTAAACGGCTCCGTACCGAAAATGACCGAGCCCGGGGTGGCGAAGACGACATCCGTCTTTTGGCGCAAGCCCTGCTTCTGGAAATATTCCTCGGCCAGGTACATAATCTTCTGTGGCGCGCCGCCACACTTGATCGCGGTAGCCGGCTGTGTGAAAAGGGCCGTACCGCCTTTGAAGTTCTGCAGCACCTCCCAGGTGTATTCCGGATCGGTATAATTGCTGCAGACATCGTTTTTGTCCATTGTTTCCTCCAGGCCTTCTATCAGGCTGAAGTCGTACTTTATGCCGGGACAAACGATCAGGTAATCGTAAGTCAGCGTAGTGCCCTCACTGGTGAGCACTTTATTGTTGTCGGGCTGCATTTCCGTGACCGCTTCCTGTATCCAGGTGGTCCCTTTCGGAATAAGCCCCGCCATATCGCGCTCCGTATCCTTATATTTGAAGGTACCGGCGCCGACCAGTGTCCAGGCCGGTTGATAGTAATGCTTGCTCGCCGGATCGATGATGGCGATATCCAGGCTTTTATCTTTGTTCAATAGTTGCGAGGCAGTGGTTATTCCGGCGGTTCCCGCGCCGATGATGACGATTTGGTGATGCTTTTCCATTAGTCTGATCGTTGAATTTAATGATTAAGGTTAGTTTCAATCGCTGCTGCTCAGTGAGGCAGCTTCGGCCGTAGTACGCCGTAAACAAAAGTACCGAGCACGGCGCCGGCGATGGCGATGAGAAAATAAGAGGCGTTGCCCCCTACCAGGATGAACATAGGACCGGGGCAGGCGCCGATCAGGGCCCAGCCGAGACCGAAAATCGTTCCGCCCAGAATATAGCGGGGGAAGCTCATATCTTTATCGCTGAAAGAAATCAGGTGGCCGTACATGTCTTTCAGGCTGGTCCGCCTGATGAGCTGAATCAGGGCGGCGCCGATCACGACGGCCGAGCCGATGATGCCGTACATGTGAAAGCTCTGGAAGCGAAACATCTCTTGTATGCGAAACCAGGAAACGACTTCCGCTTTATATAAGGTGATCCCGAAAAGGATGCCAATGAGCAAAAATTTTAAATAACGCATGGTAGGTAAATTGATAGTCTTTCGAAAAAAAATTCAGATCTGAACCGCCTGCTAGAAAATTAGCGGGAATATCAGGAAGGTCATGGCCAGCCCCCCGATAAAGAAGCCGATGACGGCGATCAGGGAAGGCAGCTGCAGGTTCGACAGGCCGCTGATGGCGTGGCCTGAGGTGCAACCGCCTCCGTAACGGGCGCCGAAGCCGACCAGGAAGCCGCCGCTGAGCAGAATAGCCCAGCTGCTGGCCGTATTCCAGTTGAGGAATTCCGGCACCATAGGAATGGCTCCCTGTTTGACGTCCATGCCCAGTGCCTGCAGATCGGCAACCGTCGCGTCAGAAATATGAGCCAGGTTACCCTCGGAGCCCGACATGAAGTTGGCGGCGATGTATCCGCCGATGAGCCCTCCGACTACGAAGGTCATATTCCATAGCTGGTTTTTCCAGTCGATTTTAAAGAAATCGGAAACTTTACCCGCACCACCGATAGAGCACATGGTACGCAGGTTGGAAGAAACACCGAATTCTTTTCCGAAATAGAGGAGTAAGAACATCGTCAGCGCAATAATCGGCCCGGCGACATACCAGGGCCAGGTTTGGCTGACGAATTCCTGAACTTGAGTGGCAAATGCAAGTGTCATATCATTAGGGTTTGTAAAACAAGGATTGAAGGATTGAGGGGGTGAATGAAATGGAAAACCCGAAAAACCTCCGTTTTTACCTTTATCCTTGCTATTAAATTTCAGGAGTCACCTCCTTTGTTCAATATATAAAGGTATATTCTGTCCTTTTGTTGCTCTGTGAGCACAGTCACATTACAGCTGATTTTTCAGTAGTTTTTTTTCTTCTTACACAGGGATGACAATTGAAAGAAAGGGAAAAAGATATCAGGCGAAAGAAAGCGGCCGGCTGCTCTTATCGCGTATTTTTTCCAGTGTCCGCCGGACGAGTTCCGGCAACACCTTCTCGATGTCGGGACTGAGGCCGACATGCAGCGGTTGTACGGTTTCGATAGAAACGGCCAGGAGTTCGATGGCGGGGGGGCGGCCGAGCAGATAGAGGCCTTCGACGAGGTCTTTCAGGCCGATATCGTGGGTGCTGAGCGCCTTGGGAAAATCGCTGGAAAAACGGGGTTGCACCTCCCGGATGCTCCCGGCCGGCCGGCCGTCGAGCGTAGCGTCGACCATGATCACGTGCTCGTGGTTTTCCAGGGCTTCCATCAGGTTAAAGCCGGCGGTGCCTCCGTCCAGCACGGTCACCTCTTCCGGAAGAGATTCCTGCTCCATACGGCGGGCGTAATGCACGCCCAGACCCTCGTCGCCCATCAGTAAATTGCCGATACCCAATACGAGGATGCCGGTTTTCTTTTTCTTTTGCATGGTACTATACGTCATAAGTGCAACTTCATTTGCTGGATGAATTCAGTGGAGCATTGGAGTCCTATTTTAGGTTGGCCCCGTATTCGGGGTAACTCCATTTACTCCGCTACTTCCGCTTTCTTCTTGGATCCGGAGATCTCTTCCGAGCGTTCTTGTGCTTTTTCTTCCATTATCTCTTTTTCAAACACCTCCTCTTCGATAAATTTCCAGCCGCCGCCCATGGAGGATATTTCGCCCCGTCCCTCGACATAGTCGTGGTAGAACACCAGATAGACGTGAACGATAGAGAAAACAATGATGAACCACATCAGCGCGTGGTGGATATTGCGCAGTTCAAAGTCGCCCCCCACCAGGCCGGGCACCCAGACGAACAGGTCGGCGAACCACCAGGTGCTCATACTGGCGTAGAGGCCGAAGCCGGTCAGGGTGATGACGAAGGAAGCCAGAAAAAAGATAAAGTAAGCAAAGCCCGCCAGGGCGTTGTGCCCGACAGAAAGGTGCTCTTTACCTTTGGCCAGCAGAATATCGATGCGGATCACCTCCCAGAGTTCTTGGAAATACTCCCGGCTGTGCGGAATGAAATTTTTCCAGCTGGCATACTTATTACCCACGAAGCCCCAGTAGATCCGGAAGATGAAGTTAAACACGAAGAGGTAGGCGGCGACAAAGTGAATGTACCGTATCCAGCCGAAGAGGTACTGAAAGGAAGCCTCCTCTCCCGAAATCAGGGCCGGCGGGTTACCGATGAGGTAACCGGTCACCGACAGCACGACGATGAGCAGCGCGTTGGCCCAGTGGTAAAAACGTACCGGGAGTTCCCAGACGAATACGCGGCGAAGCTTGCGGTGTAGCATAAGCAAGGATTGAAGGATTGGAGGATTGGAGGATTGAATAACGCTGCGTTAAGCGTTGTTCTTCAGTAAGTTTTCAACATTACTTTCCTCCTTAACCCCGGAATATAATTTTTACAGCACCTTTACTCTCGACACGTGCTTGCCCTCCTCATCGTACAGGTGTACGGCACAGGCCATGCAGGGATCGAAGGAATGAACGGTGCGCAGGATTTCCAGCGGCTGCTCCGGATCGGCGACGGGCGTATCCACCAGCGAGGATTCGTAAGCCGACAGGTTGCCTTCCGAATCGCGGGGCGAGGCGTTCCAGGTGGTGGGCACCACCATCTGGTAGTTCTTCACCTTTTGATCCTCGATGACGATCCAGTGGCCCAACGCGCCGCGCGGCGCTTCGGTATGGCCTACGCCTTCGGCGTAGTTTTCCCAGTGTTCGGGTTCAAACTTCTCGGTGTTGGCCATGCGTTCGTCGCCGTTGCGGATATTGGTGATCAGCTCGTCGTAGAACTCCTGCGCCCACTGCACCACCAGCGCGGATTCCAGCCCGCGCGCCGCCGTGCGGCCGAGGGTGGAGAACAGCGCCTCGATAGGCACATCGAGCTGCTGCAGCGCCCGGTCGACCACCTCTTTGTATTCCTCGCGCCCGCGGGCGTAGCCCACCAGCATGCGGGCCAGCGGACCGACCTCCATGGCGTGGCCCCGCCAGCGCGGCGTTTTCAGGAAACTGTATTTATCCTCTACGTTCAGGTGCTCGTAGGGCGGTTTCGGGCCCGTGTAGTTGAGCTTGGTTTCGCCCTTCCAGGGGTGGTATCCGGCATCGTCGCCGTCGGAGTATTCGTACCAGGAGCGATGGATAAATTCCTTGATCTCGGAATCCTCGCGCAGGTCCACATCCATGACCTTGCTGACGTCCTTGTTCAGGATGGCGCCGGAGGGGAACTTGAAGCTGGAAGGATCGCGGTAGCCGTTGGTCGGCAGGTCGCCGTAGACCAGGAAGTTGCCCAGGCCGCCGCCGATGCCGCCCCAGTCGAGATAGTAGGGCGCAATGGCCATCAGATCGGGAATATACACCTGCTCGATAAAGCGCCTGCCCTCGTCGAGTTTGGTCTTCACCATGGAGAGGCGCTCGGCGTTGATGGCGCTGGAACCGTCGAGGCTTATCGCCGAGGCCATACCGCCTACCAGGTAGTTGGGGTGTGGGTTCTTACCGCCGAAGATGGTGTGAATCTTGACGATCTCCTTCTGCCACTCGAGCGCTTCCAGGTAGTGGGCCAGCCCGATGAGGTTGACCTCCGAAGGCAGCTTGTAGGCGGGATGCCCCCAGTAGCCGTTGGCGAAGATGCCCAGCTGCCCGCTCTCAACGAATTTTTTGATGCGCTTCTGCAAATCAGAGAAGTAGCCCGGTGAGCTCTTCGGCCAGTTGGAAATGCTCTGCGCCAGTTCCGAAGTGGCCTTCGGATCGGCGTTGAGGGCGTCCACCACATCCACCCAGTCCATGGCGTGGAGATGATAGAAGTGAACGACATGATCATGCATGTACTGGGAGCAGAACATGAGGTTGCGCACCAGTTCCGCATTAGGCGGAATGACGATGTCCAGCGCATCTTCCACGGAACGGACCGAGGCCAGCGAGTGCACCGAGGTGCACACCCCGCAGACGCGGCCCACGAAGGCCCATACGTCGCGCGGGTCGCGCCCTTTGACGATCTCTTCGATCAGGCGGACCATCGTCCCGGCGCTGTAAGCATCGGTGACTTTGCCGTTGTTGATTTCCGCTTCGATGCGCAGGTGCCCCTCTATCCTGGTGATGGGGTCTATGACGATTCTTTCGGCCATGATAGGAATGGTTGGAGTGTTAAGTTTATCTGTTTTTAGTTATGCCCCTGTGGGGGTTGGCGACCCTGCGGGCTGCTCCCGCTCCTCTGAGCGGGATGGGGATACTGAAGCTGCTGCTTCAGGGTTGTGGGGGCCCGGCTGTCGCCTCGCTGAGGGGTGGGCTACCCGGGGAAGTCCCTTGCTAGCCCACCCCTCAGCGAGGGAGCGCAGCGACCGAGTCCCCACACGCGGGGGGTGGCGGCGCTGCGCGCGCCTTCCCGTGGGGAGCCTGAAGCTGCTGCTTCAGGCTTGTGGGGGCTCGGCTGTCGCCTCACTGAGGGGTGGGCTACCCGGGGAAGTCCCTTGCTAGCCAACCCCTCAGCGAGGGAGCGCAGCGACCGAGTCCCCACACGCGGGGTGCAGCAGCACCCCGCTCCCCATCCCGCTCAGAGGAGCGGGAGCAGCGCGCGAAGCGCCGCCAACCCCCACGTGGGCGAGGGATCAGGCGGTCAGTCCAGCGGATTATCCAGTTCTTTTTCAGCGTCCTGCCCTTCCTTGATGGCGCCCTGAATAAGTTTCTTCTTGCGTATGTTAGTCGCGATAGCGTGGGCGGCGATACCCGCGGCCGTCACGCCGGCGGCGATCTTACCCACGTCATCGGCGCCGGATTCGATGCCGAAGCCGGGGAAGCTGGCTTCCTGCCGGTAGATGGGGCCGTTGTCCCAGAAGTTCTCTTCCGAGCAGCCGAAACAGCCGTGGCCCGATTGTATGGGATAGCTTACGCCGTTGTTCCATTTAATGATGCCGCAGGAGTTGTAGGTCATCGGGCCTTTGCAGCCGACCTTATAGAGGCAATAACCCTTCTTGGCGTTCTCGTCGTCGAAGCTTTCCACGAAGAGGCCGGCGTCGTAGTATGGGCGGCGGTAGCAGCTGTCGTGCACCCGCTTCTGGTAGAAGGCTTTCGGGCGGCCGATGCGGTCCAGCTCCGGCAGGCGACCGAAGGTGATGACGTGGATCAGCGTGCCGGCCATCACTTCACCGATGGGCGGGCAGCCCGGCACCTTAACGATGGGCTTGCCTTTCACCAGCTTATGGATGGGCGTGGCCTCGGTGGGATTCGGCCTGGCGGCCTGTACACAGCCGTTGCAAGCGCAGCTGCCCCAGGCGATGATCGCCTTGGCGCCGGCAGCAGTCTCCTGCAGGATCTGCTCGGACGACTTGCCGCCGATGCAGCAGTATTCGCCGTCGCCGAAGGTGGACACGGAGCCTTCCACACAGAGGACGTATTCTCCGTAGTGCTCTTCCATCGTCTTGTGCATAGCGGCCTCCGCGGCATGACCGGAAGCGGCCATCAGGGTCTCGGTATAGTCAAGCGACACCTTGTCGAGGATGATATCGGCGACAATGGGGTGGGAAGAACGGATAAAGGACTCGCTGCAGCAGGTGCACTCCTGAAAGTGCAGCCAGATCACCGGCACCCGCGAGGTATTCATCAGGGCCTCGGAAATCTGAGCCGCCCCGCTGGCCTCCAGACCGAGATAGGCGGCCATAAAGGTGCAGAATTTCATAAAGTCGCGGCGGGAATATCCACGATCGCGCAGCTCTTCGTAATAGGTGGGACGCTTTTTCATGACAATGGTGTTTTTCGGTCAGTCTGGAGGACAAAGATTTTGCAGAACTATGACAAATAAAAGGAATTAACCCTCACTGCCGGTTGATCATTATCACTTCATTTGGTGATTTTTATCATGTGCAATATGATCTATGCCTTCCTACTTTTGCTACACCCGGATTAATCCGGGTACCGTTCCTTTTCCGAAAAAAGCGAACGCCTTTTTGCCTAATGCTCAAAAATTCAACTACCATGCATCGCATAGGAAAAACCTTGGCCGCCCTGCTCCTACTAGGCCTCCCGCTTAACCTCCTGGCCCACGAAGGGCACGGCCACGGCGCCGGCCACGAACTATCCCACTACTGGTTTTCGTCGGAACACATCGTACCGGTCGCCCTTATCCTGGCGCTGACCGTCGCTGTCATTTTGTTCCGCCGCCGGCCCCGGAAACAAACGAGCGAAGAACAAATCAAACGCCATTGATATGCACGAGCTGTCGATCGTCATGGGTATTGTGGATATCGCCGCCGAACAGGTGCGCCGCGCAGGAGCCGAGCAGGTGGAACGCATCGACCTGGACATCGGCGAGCTGGCCGGCGTTGAATTCGACGCGCTCGACTTCGCCTGGCGGGCCGGCGTACGCCACACCGTCCTGGATCGCGCCGAACGCCATATCAACCGCATCCCCGGCCGCGGGCGATGCATGGACTGCGATACGGAGTTCGACCTGCCGGAACTCTACCACCCCTGCCCTAATTGCGGGGGGTTCCTGGCGGAGGTCATCCGCGGGAAGGAACTCCGGGTCAAGTCGCTGACCGTCGAGGGCTAGCCTTCGACGGCGACGGCTACGTGGGGGTTGGCGGCGCTTCGCGCTGCTCCCGCTCCTCTGAGCGGGATGGGGAGCCTGAAGCTGCTGCTTCAGGCTTGTGGGGGCTCGGCTGTCGCCTCGCTGAAGGGTTGGCTAGCAAGGGACTCCCCCGGGTAGCCCACCCCTCAGCGAGGGAGCGCAGCTACCGAGCCCCCACAAGAGCCGCCAGCAGGCGGCGCTCCCCACAGGCAAGGCGCGCGAAGCGCCGCCAACCCCACACAACCGACAACAACCTTTAACCAACAAACTCTCAACCTCAACGCATATGTGCAGTACCTGCGGATGCAATCAACCCTCAGACGCCGTCACGATTACCCTGATCGGCGCCGAAGACGAGCACCATCACCACCATGCTCACGAGCATCACCATCACGGTCATGAACACGGGCACGGACACAGCCATAGTCATGGCCACGAGCATCACCATCACCATGGCAACGGCCACAGTCACAGCCACGAGCACGGCCATCACCACCACGAGCACGGCCGCACCGTGATCGAACTGGAACAGGACATCCTGCAGGAGAACAACCTGCTGGCCGAGCGCAACCGCGGCTACCTGGAAGCCAAGAATATTCTGGCCTTCAACCTGGTCAGCTCGCCCGGCTCGGGCAAGACCGCCCTGCTGGAACGCAGCCTGCAGGCGCTGCTCCCCGGTACGCCCTGCTACGTGGTGGAAGGCGATCAGCAAACCACCAACGACGCCGACCGCATCGCCGCCACCGGCGCTCCGGTCGTACAGGTCAACACCGGCAAAGGCTGCCACCTCGACAGCGCCATGGTCAACAGCGCCGTCAAAAAGCTGAAACCCGCCGACGACAGCCTGCTCTTCATCGAGAACGTCGGCAACCTGGTCTGCCCCTCCCTCTTCGATCTGGGCGAAAGCAGCCGCGTGGTCATCATCAGCGTCACCGAGGGCGACGACAAGCCCATCAAGTACCCCGATATGTTCCACTCCTCCGACCTGTGCATCATCAACAAGATCGACCTGCTGCCCTACGTGCCCTTCGATGTGGAAAAGTGTAAAGACTACGCCCGCCGCGTCAACCACCACCTCGAATTCATCGAATTGTCAGCCTACACCGGCGAAGGAATGGAACAGTGGATCGAGTGGATCGAAAAACGCAGGCAGATATAGGGGCTGGCTGTTAGCGCTTGGCCTTCGGCTCCAGGCTGACAGAAAACGGATGAGGTTCCCTCTGAAGTCCTATTCAGCCAATAGCCAATAGCTGAATCTCGAAAAAAATTAATTCAATAGTCGACTTTTACCGGTAGCCTGAAAGCTTGCCTTTTCCGGCTTCCGGTTTCCGACTTCCAAATTTTCTGATATGTGCTTAGCCATTCCCGGAAAAATCGTCAACATCAGCGCCCAGCTCGACGACACCTTTCGCCTCGCTAAGGTCAACTTCGGCGGCATCCTCAAAGAGGTCAACCTCGCCATGACCCCGCAGGCCCAGGTCGGCGACTACGTCATGGTGCACGTCGGCGTCGCCATCAGCGTGGTCGACGAAGCCGAAGCCCACCGCACCATCCACTACCTGCAACAAATGGGGGAACTGGATGAACTGGAGGAATGATATCGGGCACGCTGTTCGCGGTTCGCCATTCGCAGCCGGGCCGGGCTTTGACAAGCAGCAGGCATTGCTATGCCCTGCCTGCCCCGCTCCGCCGCGTTCAGAACAGCCGGTCTCTATCCGGCAAAAGCCCGGCTAAACCCCTTCCCACTTCTTCTGTTCCTCTGTTCTTCTGTTCCTCTGTTCTTCTGTTCCTCTGTTCCCCTGTTCCCCTGTTCTTCTGTTCTTCTGTTCCTCTGTTCTTCTGTTCCTCTGTTCCTCTGTTCTTCTGTTCCTCTGTTCCTCTGTTCTTCTGTTCTTCTGTTCTTCTGTTCCTCTGTTCCTCTGTTCTTCTGTTCCTCTGTTCTGCGGTTCTTCTGTTCTTCTGTTCTTCTGTTCCTCTGTTCCCCTGTTCCTCCCCTTCATCGGTACATGGCTGCCTCAATCACTTCCGACTTCTCGGAGCGAAGCGAAGAGCCGTATGGCCGCTTTCTCGGAGCGAAGCGAAGAGCCATATGGCCCACTTCCGACTTCCGACGGACGTTTCGCGTAAGGGAAAAACAACTTCATCAGGAAAACAGGGAGAATTTCAGTAACTCTGGGCCATTATTTATCCACCCCCTGCGCCCCCGCCAGCCATACGGCCCGTCTGGGCGGGGGATACCGCTCTGACATTCCGCTCTGACAGGCTCCTTTAGCAGCCTTTTGTCAGGCGTTGATATTTACTCCGGCATTCCGGAGGCAGGAGATGCCTGTTAGCGTGGTGTCCCCCACTGGCAGGGGATTTAGGGGGTGGAAACCCCGATATTCATGAATGCTCTACGGCGAAGACTGAATAAGTTCGATTTTTCTTACGCGAAACGTCCGGCCGCTTTCCACCTTCTCGGAGCGAAGCGAAGAGCCGTATGGCCGCTTTCCACCTTCTCGGAGCGAAGCGAAGAGCCGTATGGCCCACTTCCTCTGTTCTTCTGTTCCTCTGTTCCTCTGTTCTTCTGTTCCTCTGTTCCTCTGTTCCTCTGTTCTTCTGTTCCTCTGTTCTTCTGTTCCTCTGTTCCTCTGTTCCTCTGTTCTTCTGTTCCCCTGTTCCCCTGTTCCCCTGTTCTTCTGTTCCTCTGTTCCTCTGTTCTTCTGTTCCTCTGTTCTTCTGTTCCTCTGTTCTTCTGTTCCTCTGTTCCCCTGTTCCTCTGTTCTTCTGTTCTTCTGTCCCCCATACTTCCCCCTTCCTAAAAACATTTCCAATTTTCCTATCAATCTCTTCTTTATTTTTTCCCATTCTTTTCTTAGCTTTGCCTTAAGGCTCCGGTAGTTATCACCTGAGCCACAGTGAGAAAACCCAAATCCTTAGCGCTTAAAGCGCTTAACTACCCATCACGCTACCACCCTTTACCCGCAGATACCTGAGACGACCTTCAAACGTATACGCATAGAACCCCGCTATGGGGCCGTTATAAAAATTAGTGTCTATCTGTAGGATAGATGACTTTTGCTAATCTAAACACAACACAGAAACTGACTATGAGACCACATATGCGCTTCTTACTACCTGCCATTTTATTGTTGCTGACTTTCGTTCAGTATGCTCTTTTGGCTCAGACTTCCAAGGTGATTATCCCGTCTATTTCTGACAAAATAGCTTGGGAAGCGGAAGATTATTCTTCAATCTCAACTTCGAATGCCGGGGCACCAAAATGGAGTGTTGTTGATGATGCTCAAGCTTCTGGTGGACAAGCCATACAGACTGATGGGTTAGAAACTATAACAGGTGATTTAACCGCTAACAGGATTATTTATAAGATTGATGTCACAAGTATCACGAGTGGTACTTATCAACTTTTTATTCAATACCGTGGTTCAAGTACTGGATCATTTCTACCTGGGGAGTTTGAAGGAACCCCGCAAGCCCTCCTTGCTGATGAGATAACCCCCGGAGAAGCTGTTAGCTATACTTGGTTTGATACTGGTAACCTCTTCGAATTAGACCTTGACGGAGGTAATGATGTGATAGAAATTATCGCAATTATTCCGGGCAGCAGTGATTTGATAATCGATAAAATTGGTTTGGTAAGATTAGTAACTGGAACTACTCTGCCGGTAGGGTTTGATCCAGATATTGACTTTAACTTTTCTGATAACCTCGTTGTCCAGACATTATCTGGAGTTGCAGCTTATGGTCCTCTGGAAAGTGGAGCCTCAAGTGATATACAGGAATTGACCATAGCCATGGGGAGTACTAATGTTTCTCTCTCTTCCTCAGACTATCCATATGTCGGGACTCAAAATTTTCAAATGAGCCCACCGACTGACAATCAACAGGGTAACAATACAAGTAGCTCAACGCTGATTTTCAACTCAATAAATTTAGCATGCTTTTCTAATATTTTATCAGCAAACGCAGCCTCTGTTCAATTCAGGTGGTTCTCTCCAACGGCTGTGGATTTTCAACAACAAGATAATTTAAGTGCCAGACTCATTTTTCGAGAAAGTGGAACTGTTAATTCTGAGATAAGTCTCAGCCTTTTAAATATAGGAGGTAATCTGATAAAAAATAATGGTAAAAAATACAATTTAGTCTTTAATAACTTCAGCCTTCCCTCCAATAGCATTGATGAGGTAGTTTTAGAATTAACGCTTACTCTCCAAAATACAAGTAAGGTAAAGGATATTTGGATAGATGAAGTGATATTCGATGTTGAAAATCAACCCGAAACGCCTACGGCAGATTTCAACAGGGCAGATGAGGACGGAGGCTTAGAAGTGATTTTTGCAAATGAATCAGTGATCAATAAACCTGGGGAAATCAATTACTTTTGGGATTTTGGAGACGAGAGTATGCCTGTAGCATGTCCTGATGGAGTCACGTTGAATTGTAATACAGCAGCCGCTCCAAGTTATGAATACAGTCAAGCTGGGACTTATACTGTTTGTTTAACAGTGACAAATATTCTATCTCAATGCAGAACCTCCAGTACGACTTGCAAAGATATTATTGTTGAAGCTGCCCCCCTCCCCGTCGAGCTCACCCGTTTCACTGCCACCCCGCAGTCCGGCGACGTCCGTCTCGACTGGTCTACGGCCACGGAGACCAACAACGATTTCTTCCAGGTGGAGCACAGCCGCGACGGCGCCTCCTTCACCGCGCTGGCCCGGGTGCCCGGCAACGGCGACAGCCAGGCGCCGATCAGCTACCGCCATGTGCACGAGAACGCCCCGGCCGGCATCAACTACTACCGCCTCAAGCAGGTAGACTACGACGGCGCCTACGAGTACTCCGACGTGGTCACCGCGCAGGTGGCCGGCGGCAATGAGGACATCCGCCTCTTTCCCAACCCTGCGCACGAAACCGTACAGCTGCAGAGCAATCTCCGCGATCAGCTCCGCTATAGCCTGTTCGACGCCTTCGGCCGCCTGCTGCGCGCGGGCACCGTCGCCCCGCAAGGCGCGATCGACCTGTCGGACCTGCCCGGCGGCGCCTATCACCTGCGCCTGCAGGATGAGGGTGGAAAAGTACTGGCCGAGGAGCGCGTGCTGAGAGTGGAGTGATTCGCGGGAGTTCCCCTAGTGCGCCCATTCCTCACGCCTGCGTGCCGAAGCACTTCGGCGTGCGGAGGCACGTAGCACCGGCTATGCTCGTCATGGGCGCCTTGGCTAGCACCAAAACAACCTCGCCTAAACTATGACGAACTTAATGCCCGGCGCACTGGTGGGGGTTGAAATAGTTATTTTTTTGCAAAATCTCGGAGCGTTCTGATCTTTGTAGTTTGTAGCACAAATAAGATTCAATCACGACATTCACGACCCCGGAGAGGTCGCATGCACTAATAACAGCGCGGAATATGCGACCTCTCTAGTGCCGCCGGTAAAGAATTTATAAAAGAAAGTATG
>Ga0209949_1001002_pt1 | contig 14176 bp, 11 predicted proteins | sample SalPonC_black_MG_FD_185711 | JGI IMG/M metagenome (GOLD analysis project Ga0209949, IMG submission 185711) | Salt pond soil microbial communities from South San Francisco under conditions of wetland restoration - Salt Pond MetaG... | ecosystem: Environmental > Aquatic > Marine > Intertidal zone... | reverse complement strand
CTTAGCTTGGCTTTCCAGGCTGGTTACCTACTGGTTTCCTTCGAAAGGTTTCGTGGGTTGCCCCGGTCCCCCTTTCACGAGTTTAGCTTGGCGCTATCCTATTTCCGACTTCCGACTTCCATTTACCCACAGCTCCAGCTCCGCCAGCCGGCCCTTTGGCTCTACGGACCACTGCAGTCCCTCCGGGGCATCGATCTCTACCCAGAGGTGATTGCCGCGATCCTCCCATTCGATATGGATGGGGCCCACGGGATGCGGTACGACACCCCGCGCCCAGCTGACCTCATCGACCTGGGGCGCGATGACAACCCGTTCCGGATCGGCCGGCGCGGGCCAGCCGAGGTTAACGCCCAGCACCTGCGTAGTCAGGTAGTAGGTCGGCGCGGCGCTCCAGGCATGACTGAGCGTGCCGATTCCTTCCGAGCCGAAGTTTTCCCAGGCAGTATCTTCGTGCTGGTAGACCATGGAGCTCCAGTATTGGCGGATGAAGCGCTCGGCAACACCCGGCATACCTTTTTTATAAAGGGCGCCCATGAGGTAAAATCCGCCATAAGGCGTGGTCATACGCCGGCGGTTGACATCGCCTATGTCTTTTAAAACTTCCGTAACATAAGGAAAAACCCGGGCTTCCTGTTCCTCATCAGTGATGCCGGCCAGGTAGGGCCACACAGAGGAGATGGGATAATAGTGGTCTATGCGTTCACCATCTTTGATACCGTCGGCGTACAATCCGCGTTCGGGGTTCCAGAAGTAATCACGGATTTCTTCTTTCAGTAGGCTGTAAAAGCTCTTGTACTGTTTTACCTGATCCGGCTTTTCCAGTTTTGTCGCCAGGCGTTCCATCAACTGACAATAACGCGCCAGAATAGCGTGGTAAGCTGTATTCTCCACATCACTTTTCTGAATCTGCGTCCACTCGATAAATACGCGATCACTGCGGACCAGTCCCCGTTCGTTGCGCTCGCTCATCAGACGGCGGATGAGGCGGTCGTAATTGGGAAACAGCTTTTTGGCGAAAGCCAGATCGCCCGTCCGGTCTACGTACCAGCTCAGCGCTTCCAGGGTGAGCAGGGGATAATCTTCCAGTAATCCGATCTCGAAAGGATAACGCGGAATTTCGGGATTAAACACGTCGGCGTACATATCCTGGAAGAGCTCCAGGCTGCGCTTAATCAGCCGCAGATCATTGCTGCCGGCCAGGGTGACGCCCATCTGCGGCAGCATGTCGCCGGCGTAGAGGCCGCGTTCGCGAAACGGCGTGTCGGTGTAGGAATCTTCGGCGCAGACGCGCAGGGTGCGCCAGCCGACTTCCCAGAGGGTGTTGAACAGTGGATCGGAGCATTCGAATTGACCGACCTGATCAAAGGGGTAGACCTGGTGCACCACGCGTACCGATTTGATGCGCACCGGACCCGTGTTTTTGCGAATATTCACCTGCAGATAGCGCAGTCCGTATGGTTTAAGCGTCTCCATGCGTCCCGGGCCACCTGCGGTCACGTGACGCGTAGCCATATACAGGCCTACGCGTTTCATGACATTGACCTGCTCGCCGATGAGGTCTTCGGTGAAGCCCACATCGAGTACCGTACCCGCCGGAGCTTCGTATTCAATCACAATTCGCCCCAGTTTTTTGTAGCGGAAGTCGTAGACGAGAGCCGTTCCTTCGGTATTCTCCACCATAATATCATCCACCTGCCAGGGCTGATGTTCCTGCTGCTCGCCAAGATAGCGCCAGGCCATTTCAAAGGCCGGATTCTGAGCATCTTCATCGCGATGGTGATCCTTCCAGCCGGCGGAAAGATCCCTGGGTAGTTCCTCCGGCGCAAAAGGGGTTTCCAAAGTATTGATTCTTTCCTCTTCTTGCGGCGTAAAAGGACCTGCCGTACGGAATACCGCCGGGCTGTCTTTGTCCTTGTCCGGCGACAGGATCAGTCCCGCCTCCCTGGGCAGGGCCAGGAAGAAGTCCCACTTGCCCCAGAAGGAGTTACGTTTGACAAAGAAGTAATTCCAGCCCTCCTTCAATTCAAGCATAGCCCGCTGGCGATGGGGCAACTCGGGGCCGGCCTCCTGCTCCTGGATGGGACCTTCCCCGTTCAAATAGTGATTGCCCCACCAGATACCCAACTCCACCTGTTGCGTGCGGGGTGAGTAGATGTAGGTGTAGCCGAACAAGGGATAATCACGACGGTATTCGTTGCGATTGGTATCGGGCGTTTTCACCCGGAAGGAGATAATCTCCTCTTCATTTTTCAAAGTATATTTTCCCAGCAATTGGCGCGGCCGGTAAACTTCCTGGGTGAGATGAGGGATATTGCGGGGCTCCAGTTCTCCCCAGGCCTCCTGATATTTTATCGCAACGGGTTTGTCCCAGCCGGAATCGTCGAAGCCGGGATATTCCCAGCGCAGGATCGCGGCGTCTTTGCGGGCGTCGTAAATCTCCATCGGGCCGGTGGCGAAGGTCATTTTGGGCGCCTGGGCGTTGTAGCCCTCGGCACGGTGGAAGCGCCAGTTGCCGGGGGTGGCCAGGTTCTGCCCCGCGATTTCCCCCCAGGCGATGAAGGCCGCCGGCTGCCGCCGCAGCTGGAAGGTGTGAGTACCGTTCGAAACTACCCGTACACCAATCACATTTTTTCCCTCTCGTAACCAGGGACGTAAATCATAGGTGTCGTACACCGGGTGATCGGGATAGAAACGCACCGGCCCGAAGTTGACGACCTCACCGTTGACGAGCAGGTGGTAGCGGGAATCGGCGAAGAGGTAAAACAAGGCCTCCTCCGGGACTTCCTCCAGCTCGAGGGTATACCGGAAATAAGCGACCTGGAAGCGGCCGTAGGAGTCGGCGTCGGTCCAGACGTATTGTGCCTGATTCTGGGCGTTTGAAAGAAGAGAGAAGACAAAGAGTGCAAAAAATAGCAGGAGATTTTCTTTCATGGCAGGTTAATTTACTGTGCCATAAGATAAAGAGCGGAAGAAAAATTGCTGTCCTTTTCTGTCCTGTCCGGGTACTCACACCCAACCATTTGGCCGAAGGTCGAGGTCTACCTTAAACAGTTCAAGGTATTGATGAAAACGCCCCGCAATTAAAGGAGGCGCCAGACACAAGTTATTACTTTATGAAAAATCTCCTCTTTTCTCTTCTTATTGCATTGATTAGCCTTTCGGCAAATGCACAGAACGGGCGCAACTTCGAACTGGTGTTGTCCGGCGGGATGTACGGATTCAATATCGAGTCCCCCTATCTGTTTGGAGACTTTACCTGTATTGAAGGCTGCACGCCGAGAGAAACGGAAACAGCATTGTCTTTTTCGTTTGGGCTGATGGGTAAGCTGCCGGTTTCCAGAAAAATAGCCGTTTCTGTGGGGCTGGAATATCTGAATGGCCGGTATACCGAAAAAGGAGAATTTTCTTGGTGGGGTGGTCAATATACGCTGGAAAGAGGCAATCATTTCTTCAGGGCTCCGCTCAGGGTTCATTATCGGCTCTTTAAGCCTTCCGGGAACCGCTTCCGGATTTCGCCCGAGCTGGGTATTGTGCCCCAGTACTTTAGCCGGACCAGATTCTCCGAACCTTTCTCCAGCAGCAGCGATCAGTTTTTCAGGAAATTTGGTCTAAGTATAGATGCGGGAATAGGGATAGAAAAACCGCTGAGCGAAGCCGTCACCGTCGAATTTGTCCCCTATTTTTCCTATTCCCTGACCGACTACGGCCTGCAGGACGAGCCCTTTTTCAAAAATGAGCTCGATAGTTTTATACCTTTCTTTGCCGGATTGCAGTTACGCGTTGGGTGGATCTTGCCGTGAATTTATTACGTCGCCGCAATGCGCCTGTGTTGTGTCCCCCCTCCTTCCTTTAAAGCCGTCTCATAAGTCACCTCATCGGAAAGGCTGCAATTTTTTTACCGGAAAGACCACGAAGGGACGCAAAGCCCACGCTAGAGAAATCGCATATATTCCACCGTTTCTTTTGATATGCGACCTCTCCGAGGTCCTAAAGCACTTTAGTGAAAATTTCGGAACCGCAGAAGTAGGCCCAGACAGAAGACATGGATAATCAGTACCCCGAACGACAAGCCCCTCCGATCAAGCTGATTCATCAGGCCAGCACCTCCTCAACCACCTTCCCGTGCACATCCGTCAGGCGGAAGTCGCGGCCCTGGAAATGGTAGGTGAGTTGCTCGTGATTCAGTCCGAGGCAGTGCAGCAGCGTAGCCTGCAGGTCGTGTACGTGTACGCGGTCGCGGATGCCGGCATAGCCGATCGCGTCGGTTTCGCCGTAGGTCATACCAGGTTTGAAGCCGCCGCCGGCCACCCACATGGTGAAGGCCTCGTTGTTGTGGTCGCGGCCGATGAAGGGGTTATCGTTGCCGGTGCGGTTTTCCATCATGGGGGTGCGGCCGAATTCGCCGCCCCAGACGACGAGCGTATCCTCCAGCAGGCCGCGCTGTTTGAGATCCTTGATCAGAGCGGTCATGGGCTGATCCACTTCGCGGCAGCGATCGATGAAGCCGGCGTTCAGCGCTTCGGAAGCGGCGGCGCCGTGGGAATCCCAGCCCCAGTGGAAGAGCTGGATGAAGCGCACGCCCCGTTCGGCCAGGCGCCGCGCCAGCAGGCAGTTGTTGGCGAAAGAAGCCTCACCGGGCTGCGTGCCGTATAGCTGATGGATATAATCAGGCTCACGGGAGATGTCCATAGCTTCCGGCACCGACATTTGCATGCGGAAGGCCATCTCGTACTGCTTGATGCGGGTGAGGATTTCGGGATCGCCCGCTTCCTGGTATTCCCGTTCGTTGATCTGGTTGATGGCCTCGATGCTCTTGCGGCGCAGCTTTCGGTCGACGCCGTGGGGGTCCGACAGGTAGAGCACCGGATCGCCCTGGGAGCGACACTGTACACCCTGGTAGACCGTGGGCAGGAAGCCGCTGCCCCATACGCTCTTCCCGGCGCTGGGCGTCTTGCCGCCCGATACCAATACGATAAAACCGGGCAGGTCGTCGTTTTCGGAGCCCAGCCCGTAGGTCACCCAGGAGCCCATGCTGGGGCGGCCCAGCCGCGGGCTGCCGCTGAACATCAGCAGTTGGGCCGGCGCGTGGTTGAATTCGTCGGTGTGCATGGCTTTGAGGAAGCAGACCTCATCGGCGACGCTGGAGAAATACGGCAGTCGGTCAGATACCAGGGCGCCGCTCGCGCCGTGTTGTTTGAATTCCGCCTGGTGGCCCAGCATCTTAGGCTGACCGGTGATAAAAGCGAAGCGCTTGCCTTCCAGCAGTGAGGGCGGGCACAGCTGATCGTGTAGCTTGTTCAACTCCGGCTTGTAATCGAAGAGCTCAAACTGGCTGGGCGAGCCCGCCATATGCAGGTAGATGATACGCTTGGCGCGGGGGATGTAATGCGGCAATCTGGCCGCATCGACTTCCGTGACCGGGTTGCTGCCCGAAGCGCTACAGCCGAAGAAGCCCGACAGGGCGATAGCCCCCATTCCTGTCGTACAGGTACGCAGGAAATGGCGGCGGGTCTGATGAGCTAACTTTCTATGTTCTGCTTCCTGATGGATATTCATGATTCTCTATGGATTTTATCGTTTGGTCAAAAAGACATCCAGATTGAGTAAGGCGCTGGCCACGAGGGTCATCGGCTCCTCGATACCGGCTACTTCTTCCGTCATAGTCTGTGCAATGGTTTCGGGGCGAGGCGCATTCAGCGACTGTTCCGCTTCCTGATACAGACCGCGCAATGTCACCAGCGTTTCTTCGGAAGGCTCCTGAGCGGTGGCCAGGCGGTAGCCGTAGCGAAGTTGTTCCTCCAGGCCATCGCCTCCCTCCTCCTCCATTCGCTCACCGAGCACTTTGGCGGCTTCCAGGAAGACCGGATCGTTGAGCGTCACCAGTGCCTGCAGCGGCGTGTTGGTGCGTATGCGGCGGCTGACGCAGAATTCGCGGCTGGGGCTGTCGAAGGCGAGCATGGAGGGATAAGGCGCGGTGCGTTTCCAGTAGGTGTAGAGGCCGCGGCGGTAGCGGTCTTCCTCCTTCGTTTCCCAGCGCTGAGCATTATATACCACCTGCCAGACGCCGTCGGGTTGCGGCGGCATCACCCCGGGCCCGCCAATGCTGTCGCGCAGCAGACCGCTGACGGCGAGGGCCTGGTCGCGCACCTGTTCGGCGCTGAGGCGGAAACGGGGACCGCGGGCCAGCAGGCGGTTATAGGGATCCTGTTCCTGCTTTTCCGGGCTTACCCGTGAGGATTGCCGGTAAGTGGCCGACAGGACGATGTTCCGCAGCAGCTCCTTCACACTCCATTGATAATCGTGGGCAAACTGCCAAGCGAGATAGTCGAGCAATCCCGGATGCGAAGGCCGTTCGCCTTGCGTACCGAAATCTTCCAGCGTTTCCACCAGTCCCTGCCCGAAGAGCTCCGCCCAGAAGCGGTTGACCATCACGCGGGCCGTCAGCGGATTATCGGGGCTGACCAGCCAGCGGGCCAGGCGCAGGCGATCGGGGTCGCCGCTCTCTTCCACCGGAGGAAATACACCGGGGACTGCGGGCTGTACCTCCTGACCGTGCACCAGCCAGTTGCCGCGCTCGAAGACGTGGGTGCGGCGGCGCATGCCTTCACTTTTCGGCTGCATGACGGGCGTATAGTCGGCCTGCCGGCGCAGCTGCCGGAGGCTGTCGCGCAGGGCGGCCAGCCGGAGATTGGAAGAGCCGGCCTGATATTTTAGCGTAAGCGACCTCAAATACAGCGCTCCTTCCGGCACGCGCCCGGTGCGGTTGAGGAGCTCGAAGACGATATCACCCTGCCCCTTCATGGCTTGCAAGGGAAGGTAAACTTCTCCCCAGCGGCCCTTGGTGGAAGGAGGATTAATAGCGCCCAGCACTTTACCATCAGGTTTACCGGCGTACACAATAAACCGGGAATCCGGACCGTCAGACCGGTATTGGAGGGTAACGCCCTGCAGATTTCTGGCGGGAATGTCTTCAAATTTGATAAAAAAACGCTTCCCGTCGCCGGCCTTCACCGCATTGCTCCAGTTGCTAACGACCTCGCGGCCGTAGAAGACGACGTTTTCGAAATCGTCGGCATCCTGCACCATCAGCGTAGGGAATAAGGCCTGTTCCACTTTTTGCGAAAGCAAAGCTTCCTGATCCATGTCGATTGACGGATTCAGGGACTGAATGTATTCGATCACCGCCTCCACCCGGTCGGCTTCGGCCGGCTCGTAGGCTTCCAGTAAAGGAGCATCGGCATCATTATCACTGTCGACGGTATTGTTGAAAAAGGCATACACCTCGTAGAATTCCTCCATCCGGATGGGATCGTAAGGATGGCTGTGGCACTGTACGCAGGAGATGGTCGTCGCCTGCCACACCTCGAAGGTGGTATTGACGCGGTCGATGACGGCGGCCACGCGGAACTCTTCGTCGTCGGTGCCGCCCTCGGTATTGGTCATGGTATTACGGTGGAAGGCGGTGGCGATGAGCTGATCGGCGCTGGGATTGGGCAGCAGGTCACCGGCCAGTTGTTCGATGGTAAACTGATCGAAGGGCATATCCCGGTTGAAGGCCTCGATGACCCAGTCGCGGTATCGCCAGATATTGCGGTGGGCATCCTTTTCGTAGCCTTTGGAGTCGGCGTAGCGGGCCAGGTCGAGCCACATCGCGGCCCAGCGCTCCCCGAAACGGGGCGAGGCCAGCAGGCGGTCGACGGCGCGCTCGTAGGCGCCGGGCTCCGTATCCTTTAGAAAGGCGTCCAGCTCTTCGATGGTGGGCGGCAGGCCGGTCAGGTCCAGGCTCACGCGGCGCAGCAAAACGGCCGGATCGGCGGAGGACTCGGGTTTCAGTCCGGTTTCCGCCAGTCGCCGGTAGACAAAGCGATCGATATCGTTGGCGGCCCAATTATCACTGGCATCCGGAAGCTCCGGTGCTTCCACCGGGCGGTAGGCCCAGGGCAACTCCCACCCGGCACCCTCATCGATCCAGCGGGCGATCAGATCGATCTCTTCTTTCGAGAGCGGATCGGCTTCCAGCGGCATGCGCATCTCCGGATCGTGGTGGACCAGGCGCTTGTACATTTCGCTGTTGGTGTGATCGCCGGGGATGATGGCGTACACGCCCGAATCGGTGGTATCCAGGGCTTCTTCCCGAAACAGCAGGCTAAAGCCACCGGCTTGTTTGACGCCGCCGTGGCAGGCCAGACAGTTGTCATTGAGGATGGACCGGACCTGCTCGTTGAAACTGATCGGCTCGGGCTGGCAGGCGTTGAGAAGCAAACTAATCACCAGCACCGTGAATATAAAAATGGGTTTCGTTAGGTTCATAAAATTAAAATAGGGAAAAATTTTAATACAGGTAGTCTATCAGGGTTTCATTTTGAATCGTTTCCGGCGCCTGAATCTAAGGGGAGCCAATTCCTTCTATTCCACAAAAGTAAGGAGTGTCTTTTGGAAGTCTTTTAACCACTAGTAATTTCGATATCTTCCTCCCGGGGAATATCCTCTGTCTGGTAGAGGGATAATGGTAGAGGGACTTGAATCAGTTGCCAAATGGTTATAGAGCAAAAAGAAATACGGTATAAAGGCAAGGTGGTCTTTGAACGACTCGTGATGCCGGCAAAGGTAAAACGAGCACCTAAAGTCTTCTTTGAAGATGAAGCCTGTTTTTTGTTTCTGACAAAAGGCGCCTTTCAATTCCGGACTCCTGTAAACCTGTTGCACTTTTTTGAAGGCGATGGTATGCTTGCTCAGTGTGGCAACTACCTGATCGAAAACATGTCGGTCAACCAGGCGGCGCCGGTAGAAACGGTATCGGTAGTAGGCGCCTTTTTCTACCCGGACATGGTGAAAGGATATTTCAATGGTGACCTGTCTCTGAAGCATTTTCAAAAACCTGTTACGGTTTCCAAGGTTAGCATCGAACCGATGATGAGATCCCTCATGGAAAGCCTCCATTATTTACTCGACAACCCTTCCATTGCGGACAAAAACCTGATTATCAACAAGCAGAAGGAATTGTTGATCTTACTGAGTAAGTCAGAAGGGGCAGCATCCGTAAACGAATTCATTGCCTCTCTTTTTGCGCCTTACGAATACGACTTTAGGGAAATCGTCGAAAAAAATATCTATTCGGATCTCACGATCGCGGAACTGGCCTTTTTAGCGGGAATGAGTGTGGCGACTTTCAAGAGAAAATTTGCGGCAACCTTCCGGCAAAGTCCTGCCAAATACCTATTGGAAAGAAAGTTGGAACGGGCAGCAACCCTACTGCAGATCCAATCAAAAGCTGTTTCTGAAATTGCTTACGAATGTGGCTTCGGTTCCCCCTCCTCCTTCACCAAAGCATTTAAGAAACACAACGGTGTTCCTCCCTCTGAATTCCGGAAAAGCCAAACGGACAAGCTTTTGAGCTAAATGGAAAAGCCGCCTTCCCGTTATTCGCCCATTTTTGTACTATAATCAAACCCTTAAGATTATGGTCATCCGCAAAGAAATCGACATCAAGAACAGCATCGAAGAAGTCTGGCAAATCCTCGGACACGAATTTGCCCATCCGTACAAATGGGCTTCCAGCGTGCATCATTCGGAAGGGCAAGGGGCGCCTATCGCCTCCATTGAGTGCAACGAACGGGCCTGTCAAACGGTGATGGGCAACATCCGGGAAAAACTCACCGACTATTCCGATGAAAGGTATTCCCTGGAATATCTCATCACCGAAGGCTTACCGGGTTTCATAAAAACAGGCAAAAATGCCTGGAGCCTGCATGAAATAACGCCGGAAAAGACCCGCCTGAAAATCAACATGGAATTCACCTTCAAGGATTGGGCAAAATGGTTCGCGCTCCTCGTGAAAGGAAAGCTAGATGGAATGGCGCAAGAATTAGCAGAGGACTTCGCTCATTACGCAGAACACGGCCGGCCTCATCCCCGGAAAATGAAGGCGCAGGCAAAACAGCAATCTCCCGGGAAAAGCAGACTCAGCATTTTCTACCTTCTTGCCTTTCTTTTGGGCACGGGTATTCCCCTGTATTTCATCTTCGGATTTATTCAGGAAAATGACGGGGTGGACCTGAGTCTATTTATTACTCAACTATTCGCCAACAAAGCATCGGCCACTTTTTCAGCTGATCTGCTGATCTGCTCCTTCATTTTTTGGGGCTTTATGTCATACGACAGAAAAGGAAAAGGCATACCGAATATGCTGTACTTCATTGGTTTGAATTTGATGATCGGTTTGAGTTCTGCGCTGCCGCTATATCTGTTTTTTCGGGAGCGGTCCAGGTAAGGGAGAGTTCCCGTTCAAATACATGCTTACTTCTGTAATTCAGCTTTATCTTTTGAAAAAACACTTGAGTATGTTTAAAATCAGCTACTTACTATTCGCTACGTTATTGTTGTTCACCCGGCAAGGCCTGGCTCAACTGGAGAGGGATGCATCTGGGAACCCGGTTATTACCCAGCCATTTGTCGAGGAAGTCATTCAACCCATGGAATTCCAGAACATGGACGGGGAATCACTGACCCTTTCCCGTTTCAAAGGTAAGATCGTGATCATCGATTTCTGGCAAACCTGGTGCAAACCCTGCCTGGATGGTTTCAGGGGCCTGCAAAAAGCCAAGGAAGAATGGCCGGATTACATCGAAATCCTGGCCGCCTCGCCAGACTGGGCCGACAACAAACGGAAAATCAAACGATTTATGAAGAAGAATCCCTATGATTTTCACTTCATTTGGGCAGGGGAACTGGAGGAGCAGCTTTCTCTCAGCTCCATCCCCTACAAAATAATCCTGGCCCCGGACGGGAGTCTGATTCAGTCCAAATCCGGCACATCGATGCCGGCAGGAGAATATGCTGAAGTGAACGATGCGGGCAAGCCAATGGTCATAAAGTGGTTTAGCGAAAGCTATATTGACATTCCGGTTTGGAAAAATTGAACCGGGATCAATATTCGCCTTCAGCCTCCCCTACCAACTCACCCCCGCTCCCCCGCCACCCGAGCTACCCCCACCCCAGGAAGAACCACCCGAGCTGCCGCCGCTCCAGGATGAGCCGGCGCTTCCCCAGGAGGAAGCGCCGCCGATGGCTGCCCCCCCGCCCCAGGAGCCGGTTTTGTCTTTACCTTTTTTCGGAATCGCCACGTACTTTTTGACAGAATAGCCGCAATTCTTGCAGAGGTACAACTTTTCCTTTTTGCCGTGCTCGTCGTAGGTGGGATGCTTTACGGTTTTGGTGTGGGCGTGATAGTAGGCCACGAAGCCGCATTCGGGGCATTTTTCGTAGCGGGTGTAGCGTTTGCCGTAGCGGAGTACAAGGATCTCTTCGCCGTCTTCGCTCACCCACACGTCGTAATCGGCAGTATCGATTTCCTCTTCGGTCACCTGTCCTTTTTCGAGGTAGGCGTCGTCTTCCGGTTCGCTCAGCTTACGCATCGGCTGGCCATTGACCTTACTGTAACGGGGGTAATTGCGCAGCTGCTTCAGCTTGCGGTTTAAGAACAGGTACACCAGCGCATAGGGAATGGGAAAAAAGATCAGCCAGATGAAGGAGTAGACCTTGTACAGGTCCATGTACTTGTCGTACAGATCCTCCTTACTGTACAGGGCGTGGAAAATCCAGATCAGTACGCCGGCATGGAACACCAGATTGATAATGACGTACCAGCGCAACAGCCAGGGGATGGCGTACCAGCCCGTGCGCGGCACTTCGGTTTCGGGGCGAGAGCGGATTTCCTCCACCGCTTCGGGTTGCTCCAGGATCTCCTTGAAGCGCTGTACGGCGGCGATGAGGCCGGCGCCGTAATTGCCTTCCCGGAAGTGCGGCACCAGTTCCTGCATGCCCACGCGGTAGCAGACGGCATCGGGCAGCACGCCTTCCAGCCCGTAGCCGGTTTCGAATTCGGTGCGCCGCTGGTCCATCACCGAGAGGAGGAGCAGACCGTTGTCGATATCCGCCTGCCCGATGCCCCAGTGGCTGAAGAGGCGCGTGGCGAAATCCTTGGGATTCTCCTGCCCGATGGATTCCAGGACGACTACGGCGAGCTGGGCGGTGGCGCTGTCTTCGAGCCCGGCGATCAAGTTATTCAGGCGGGCTTCATCCCCTTCCGGCAGGTAGTCGTCGGGATCGCTGACATAGCCCCTCCCCTGCTCCTTGGGATCGGGGACGGTTTCGACGGTGTAGGTGGTCTGGGCAGTAAGCGGTCCGAGACAGATCAGGGAACAGAGGGCAAATAGTATCCTTCGAATGTATAGGGTGTAAATCGTCATAGGCGGCAGTGAAATTCCTGAGCGCTCAATTTACGTAACTTCGGGAAGTTTTGCCGCCTTAAGGGGAAAGGAAGGAAGATTTGGTAGTTCTGATTATCGCCCTTTCTTGTTCCTCTCTGGTTTGACCAATTTGCTGTTTGTACGGTCAAGGGGAGCGATGCAAGTGGCCGTTTCAATGTCATAGCTTTGGAATTGAAATTAAAAGCACATTTGTATCGATGACGACCTTCATTCGTCCTCGTATTTGGTTCGCATGTGTTCTTTAGACCATTCCTCGATTTTCTCTTCCCCCCATTCATTTTCTTCGAAAAGAGCATCCATTTCTGAAGTTACCTTGTTGGCAAAGTAATCGGCAAGGAGAGCGCGTATTTCTTTTAACTGTTCCTCACTGAGTTCGAAGTTGAAGACACGAAGCAACTCCAGTTGTAGGTTACTCAAATTCTTTGCAGCTTCCATAGTCTCTTTTTTTCCTAAAATAACCTTTTTAAGATTGACATGCTATTTGTCAAATTGGTTCCAATTACGATTGCTTGGAGCTTGCCTGCAACGGTCGGCGGCTACTGCGTAGCTGCCGTCAGGAGGCTATTGACGTATCTGCGGTGTTAGCTATCGCCATTTTTAAATTTTAGGAGGCATTCTTATAAACAATATTTTTAACCCTCTTCTTTTCTTTTCGTCTTTCTTTTTCATCCGTTCTAATCTCGTGTTCTACCTCTTTTTGCATTAATTTCCACCACAATATGGCCGGTATTAAATCTCCTGAGTGGCCTTCTAATCTATAGGCAATTGCCAAACTCAACTTTTCTCTCCTATTCAATATTCTGCTTAATCTCGTTGGATGTACAGCAATATCTTCAGCTAATTCTTTTTGGTTTTTAGCGACTACTCTCATATACTCGTGCAAATAATTGGATACATTTTTGTTCTCATCATAGTATCCACTTTCGACATAGGCTTTTACTTGGTACTTTATTCGCAATAGTCCGGAATAGATTTTTTCTTCCGGAGTCATTTCTTGTAATCTTTTCTTTCTGAATTCCCACAATTCACGATCAGCTTTTTTCTTTTCTTCTTCGGTTAATCCATGTGGAAATACGAAAGATTCAACCAGTTCCTCATCGGTGTATTGTTGCCGTAGTTTTTCATATAGATCATCCTTTTCACCCATTTTCAAGATACTTTTTGATTAGGTTCTCTGATTTTTCTAGTTCCAGATACAAGTGACTCCCAAATTCCCCAAATCCGTACTTTGACTTGTAATGGTTCACCAATTCCGTTTTCGGTATTAAAGATATGAAGCCATTGTAGTTTCTTTGAAAAGCTAAGTCACAAGTAAAGGCGAGTAAACATCCTGCAACATGATCATACACTTTTTCCTTTCCTCGATGTTTTTTGCCCACCTCTATCAATCTGATAAATAATCTAAGTTCCTTTGGTATATCTTCTATTGAAACCAATCCAAGAATTTCCTTCTCTAACTTCAATGTGATTTTGTGTACGAAATATTTTTTCTCTTTTAGCCAATTGAACTCAAAGTTTTCATCTTTTTCAATGATCTCCCAGTCCTCATCCTGGACTAGTTCAATGACAGCTTCATGAAATTCTCCAGACCTTCTATGTAATAGTTTCATAACGTAAACTTATAGAAAAAAGTTTACATTTTTTATAAACAATAATGAGGAATTTTGTTAACTTTTTAGTGGTAGCGCTGCGCTGGCGACGTGCCCGCCCATCCATTTCTTCCGAACGTGCACAATTCTTTTTCATCGATCCAGTCCAAAACTTCGAACAATAGACTGAATCCCGCGGCGGGCATGTGCGCTAGCGCCATGTTGTACAAAACCTAAAGGTAACTGAAGCGGGCACCTAAGCAGCCGGTTCGTTACCTTTAGCCTTATTTCATATTCTAAACATCAAGATGATGAAAA
>Ga0209949_1000998_pt1 | contig 14214 bp, 17 predicted proteins | sample SalPonC_black_MG_FD_185711 | JGI IMG/M metagenome (GOLD analysis project Ga0209949, IMG submission 185711) | Salt pond soil microbial communities from South San Francisco under conditions of wetland restoration - Salt Pond MetaG... | ecosystem: Environmental > Aquatic > Marine > Intertidal zone... | reverse complement strand
CTCTGCCATTGAACTAAAAAAAGAAACTCAAAAACAAGTTTTTTTAAACCGTCATCTTTTTAAATACTACAGATGGCATTAAAAACCTTAAAACAATACGTTTAATAGGACTTGAACCTATAACTTTTGGGACCGAAATCCAACGCTCTATCCAATTGAGCTATAAACGCAGAAGACTTACATGATTCAATTACAAACTATGTTAAAAGTAGCTGACAACTCCGGTGCAAAAACCGTTCGATGTATTAAAGTTCTTGGAGGGTTTAAAAAAAAAATTGCAAAACTAGGTGAAATTGTAGTTGTTTCTGTCCAAAAACTAAGAAAAAAAGCAAAACATAAAGTAAAGAAAAAAGAAATATATAAAGCATTGATAGTTCGAACAAAAACAGCCTATAACAAAACCACCGGGCTCACTACAAATTTTAATGAAAATGCTGTTGTTTTAATAAATAAACAAGGAAATCCAATGGGTACACGAATTATAGGGCCAGTTCCTAAAACATTACAAAAAAAAACCGTAAAAAAATTTACTAATATCGCTGCTGGACTTGTTTAATTTTGAGAATATGCACTTTTTAGATTATTTTAACACAAAAACATTAAAATTTGATTTAATTAATAAATTTTATTATACAAATTTAAAAAACCTACCAAAACTAAAAAAAGTTGTATTAAACTTTTGTTGTAAAACAACTGAGCTTAAAACACTAGCTGCAGACTTACTAGCTTTAGAATTAGTTTTAAAACAGAAAGGAATGTTAACTAGTTCAAAACGACCTAATCTTCTTCTGAAAATTCGAAAAGGCAGTCCAGCTGGGTGTAGCTTAACTTTAAAAAAACCCTTTATATTAAGTTTCATTACCAAAAGTTTGCATGAAACTTTTTCAAAGATTAAAAATTTTGACAAACTACTCATTTCTCAAAAAGTTGAAAAAACAACATTTTCATTCACTATAAAAAATACTTTAAATTTTTCAGAGCTTTCTGAGCATTACTATTTATTCAACAATTTATCTGATCTTAATGTATCAATTATAACAGTAGTCGAAACAAGAGAAGAAATGTTATTTCTTCTAAAATCTTTACAGCTCCCTTTAAAAACAATTAAAGCAAGTATAACTCAACTGGTAGAGTGTAATCTTGCCAAGATTAAAGTTGAGGGTTCGAATCCCTTTACTTGCTAAATAGCAAAGGATAAGTGGCTGAGCGGTTTAAAGCGGTAGTTTTGAAAACTATTGTATTCCTAAAAATACCGTGGGTTCGAATCCCACCTTATCCTCTCTTTTTAACCCTATAGGCTAAATAACATAATTGGTTAATGTATTAGATTGCAAATCTTAAAATATCGGTTCAAGTCCGGTTTTAGCTTAACTTCTAATTACAATGACTTTAATCATAACTTTAATATTAAAAATTTTAGGAATAATTGTTCCTTTATTGATTGCTGTTGCTTACTTTACAATTGCAGAAAGAAAAATTATGGGAGCCATTCAAAGACGAAGAGGCCCAAATGTTGTAGGTTATATAGGCTTACTTCAGCCACTTGCTGATGGTTTAAAATTGTTTGTAAAAGAAACAACACTGCCCAACAGTAGTAACGTAAATGTCTTTCTCTTAGCTCCTTCTATGGCCTTTATCCTAAGCCTTTTAGGATGGGCTGTAATCCCGTTTGCTGAAGGACTCGTTCTTTGCAACTTAAACTTAGGCATCCTTTACTTATTTGCTATTTCAGCATTAAATGTTTATGGAATCTTATTTGCTGGCTGGTCTAGTAACTCAAAATACCCATACTTAGGTGCTCTCAGATCAGCTGCGCAAATGATTTCTTATGAAATCTCTTTAGGCTTTACGACCTTAAATGTGGTTGTTTGTTCCGGTACATTTAATCTAAGTCAAATTATCCTTACACAAGAAAAAACATGGTTTCTAATTCCATTGTTTCCAATGTTCTTAATTTTCTATATTTCAATGTTAGCAGAAACAAATCGACATCCTTTTGATTTACCGGAAGCAGAAGCAGAGCTAGTATCAGGATATAATGTTGAATATTCTAGTATGACTTTTGCTCTCTTTTTTTTAGGAGAATACGCCAATATGCTTATAATGAGTGCCTTTGGAGCTGTCTTATTTCTTGGCGGCTGGCTCCCAATACTTAATAATTTTCTATTTAATTTAATTCCAGGTAGCATTTGGTTTGGCTTAAAAATATGCGTGGGGGTAATTTTTTTTATTTTAGCAAGAGCAACTCTTCCAAGGTACCGATATGATCAGTTAATGTACTTGGGGTGGAAATGCTTTTTACCATTAGCTCTCGGATACCTCATTTTTACATTAGGACTACTTAACAGTTTTAACTGGCTTCCAAATTAAATTGCCGAATACAAAAATTAATAATTGTTAAAAATAATAGAATTTCGTAAATTAATATTACTAAAAAAGTTGTAGATATTTGAGTTATTAAATCGGGAGGAGTTATGAGCGTAGCAAATATAAGAAATATATAATAGTACAGTTTTCTATATTTTTTTATATATGAATAATTTTGTTGGACATCAATTAAGAAAAAAAATAAAATTGTAAACAGCTCACAGTAAAGTAAACATAAAGAGTATATATTAACATAAAAATTCAAATACTCATTTATGCGTGCTTCAAAATAAAAACCATGTTGAGAGTGAAAACTTAGAAAAAAATTCCAACCAAAAGGAATTAAAACATAGCTTGAAAGTAAACATGATAGAAACAAAAAAAAAGTTCCACCATTAAATAAAAAACTCATAAATTTAAATTCTTGAATATGTAGAGCCGTAGATATAAATGAAAATAAGTGAAAAAATGAGTACCATAGGCTTGATTGTAGTGAAATAAAAAGAATTAATCGAAAATAGACAGAAACAAGTTCGGTGACATCTGTAAAAATAAAATAAAGACCTTCACTATTTAGGTGCATCTGTGTTACTAAAAAGAGTAACACTTCTTTATAATAATAACAAACTACTAAAGTTGAAACAAATGTAATCGCTAACAAAATAAATTTATTGCGAATCTCTAATAAATATTTTAACATAAAATGTATAAAAAGGAAAATAGTTCAGTTGGCAGAACATTGGTTTCCAAAACCAAAAGCCAGGGGTTCAAGTCCCTTTTTTCCTGTGATTTTGAAAAGAAAAATTAGTAATTTTTTTACAAAATTTTTGTAACTTTTTTTTAATACTAAAAAAATCTCCAAAAAGAAAAAATGATATTATCAATATAATTAAAATTTGTTTAATACTTATATTCCTCATATTCAGTTATGAAATGAAAGGCTTATAGTTCAGTGGTAGAACAGACCGCTCATAACGGTTAAGTCGTAGGTTCAAATCCTACTAAGCTTAAATATAAAAACTAGACTTTTGATTAGGAACATGAAGTTAACTATAAAAGATTATAAAATAGCAAAAACAAAAGAATATTTTAAAGCTAATAATTTATTTTTTTTTGTAAACGGAATAAACCAAAGCTCCTTAAATTGGCTTACAAGTGAGCAAGAGTTAAAAACAATTGGATTTACTTATTATAAAGTTTTAAATAAAACAACGGTTAAAACTTTAAATAGTTCTACTTATAGAAATATAAGTCCAGCTATAATGAGCTCTACCTTTTTAATAAGACCATCACAAACTAAACCATTTTTAAAGCAAACAATTTCAAACACTTTTAATCCATTATTTTTTGAACTTCTTATTATTAAATTTAACAATCGAATATATTCAGCAAATTTTTTAAAAAGTATTTACTCTTTAAATTATAAAGAAATAAAATTATTTTTATATCAATTTAATTTAATTCCTCTAAAAACGTTTTGTCAATTTTCGAAATAATGTGATTCGAACACATGACTTCCTGTTCCCAAAACAGGCACGCTACCTCTGCGTTATATTTCGCTTTAAAAAATAAACAAAAATTAAAGAAGAAAGTAGGATTCGAACCTACGACGGGGATACCCAACAGATTTACAGTCTGCCGCCTTAAACCACTCGACCATTTCTTCATAAATTTAAATTGACAAAGATTTACTCTTAAATTTTTTTCTCCGAATTTTCTTTTTTCTACATCCATTGTAGGGGTATTTGTTAAAATGCTTAACAACTGTAATAAAAAACTTTTTTTTTAACTTTTTTACAAACCAAAACATGTTGGAATCCGCATGCTTAAAATGAACAGCTAAGGGAACTTTTTTTATAAACTTTAGTTTTGAAGTTAATATTTTATAGAACTTTTTTAAAACTATTGATCGAGAAACTTTGCTTTTTCCTTTTTGCTGAAAAGAACCTGCTGAATAAAAAAATTTTATATTTCCTGCATAGTCACTTAGATGGAACAATGTATTTTTTTTTGAAAAGTAAATTTTAATAATATACATTACAAAGATTGAACTTACTGTATTTACCGGCTTATAAAAAACTTGTGAACTTACTTTTTTGTAACTTGTTTCTTTTAACTCACTTAAAAAGTGAGCTTTCTTTTGCATTTTTTTTAAATATTGTTTTTTAAAATGAATCTCTTTGAAAAATTTATTTAAGTTAAATTTAATTGCCTTATAATCTGACATTATATTAAAAATTTGATGATTTTAAAAACTAGAAAACCTATTACTCCGTCGCAACGACAACTGATACAACTAAGTCGAAAAAACCTTCAAAACCGACCTCTTCTAAAAAAACATGTAAAAGGTCTTATAAACTCGGATGGACGAAACAACTCTGGAAAAATAACAGTTCGGCACAAAGGTGGGGGGCATAAAAAAAGATATAGAACCCTTAATTTTTTTCGAACAAGTCCTTCGACAGGAATCGTTTGTAGTATTGAATATGATCCAAATAGAAATGCAAATATTGCTTCAATTTTTGATGTTTCCACACACAAGTTTTTTTACATTCTTGCTCCAAAAAGCTTAAAAGTAGGTGATATTCTTAAATCTGGGCCCAATGCAGAAACCAAAATTGGACACTCATTACCTATTTCTAAAATTCCTGTTGGTAGTTATATTTATAATGTTTCCCCCAAAGAAAAAAAAACAGCGCAAATTTCGAGATCAGCTGGTACATTTTCAAAACTAACAGAAAAAACCCTTACCCATGCTAAAATAAAATTAAGCTCAGGTGAATCACGGCTCATCTCTGTTAAATGTTATGCGACGATTGGAATAGTGTCTAACGAACTTGCTTTTCTTACAAAATTAGGAAAAGCAGGTCAATCCAGATGGCTGAATAAACGCCCTAGTGTCAGAGGAGTTGCGATGAACCCTGTTGATCACCCTCATGGAGGGGGTGAAGGGAAAAAGTCTGGAGCTGGACGCACTCCCTGGGGCAAACCTACAAAAGGAAAAAAAACTAGCCAAACGAAAAATAAATTAATTGTAAAAAATACAAATGAGTAGAACAAAATGGAAAGGCCCCTATGTTAAAGAGCATATTTTAGAAGACTTAAAAAACTCAAAAAAAACCTATATAAAGCCAGTAGTTTCGCGAAATACCGAAATACTTCCACAATTTGTAGAACAAACTTTTAAAGTTTATAATGGAAAAACGTTTACCGAAATTATTGTAACAGAAGAAATGATTGGACATAAATTTGGAGAGTTTTCTGCTACAAGAAAACGATTTTCATTTAAGAAAAAAAACATTAAAAAATAAACAGAATGGGTCAAAAAACAAATCCAAATATTTTAAGAATAGGTAAAACAAAAGCATGGAAGTCTAAATATATTGAAAAAAAATCAACGGAATCCTCTACTATGATATTTCGAGAGTTAGAAATTCAAAAATTTATCTCGCAATTATTTATCAACACTCAACTTAAAATACAAAATCTGAAAATATATTATTCAGAAACTTCATTACATATCTATATTTCTTATTACAACTCAATTAAACCAATATTTTTAAAAGAAACAACTCGAATCCAAAGCCTAAATATATTGTCACAAATTTTTAAAAAAAAAATTGCAAAAATTAAACAACTTAGAACAAAAAAACTTTTATACACTGCAAAAATATATTTTAAAACTTTGAATGACTTTCCCAGACCGAAATTATTTCACAATCAATATCTTTTAAACAAAAAAACTCATAGATTAAATTCTATAAAATATCTTAAAAACTATATCGAAAGAAAAACTTATAAAACATTAAACCAACAAAAAGATAACTTATTTAATAAAAAAATTCTAAAAAGTTTAAATCTTTTTACTCATAAAACACATAACATTTTTTTAAACTTAAAGCAAATAAATAAAGAAACAACCTTTCTACAAACAGTTTCAAAAAAAAATAAAGGTAACTTAGAAGAAAGCTTTACAAAACTAAGAAGATTTCACCAAACTGAGTTTTTTAAAAGAGGCTTTAACATGTTATATAATTTTACAAAAGATCAACAAAATCCTGCATTTTTAGCAGAATTTATCGCTTTTTATCTTAAAAAGTTAAAACGGCCAAATTTTTTTTTACGATTCTTAAAGTTAGCTTTAAGTACACTAAAAACTGCAAACTTTTGTCAGTTTGAACGAATCCAAATTAAAATTAAAGGACGATTTAACGGAGCCCCCCGCTCTACCCATAAAATCATAAATGTAGGAAAAAACATTCCAGTCTTAACATTAAATTCTAAAGTAAATTATGGAGAATCAATCGCTTATACCTCAAATGGCACATTTGGTATAAAAGTTTGGACGTATACTGAATCACCCCAAAATTACAATGTTTAACGGACCAAAAAAACCATTAAAATTTAAAAAAACAAAAAAAGGCAAATTAGTAAAACTCAGCTTTAAAAATAAACTTATATTTGGAACTATTGGATTAAAAGCTGCGGAAGCAGGCATTCTAAATTCACGCCAAATCGAATCAGCAAGACAATCCATTACTAGAAAAACTAAAAGAAAAGCAAAAATCTGGATCAGAATTTTTCCTGATTTACCGATAACGAAAAAACCAACCGGTGTTCGGATGGGAAAAGGAAAAGGCCAAATATCTCATTGGGGTGCTCGCGTTAGAGGTGGAACCGTTTTATTTGAAGTTTGTGGAACAAACTTTAATCTAATTATAACTGCTCTTAAAACTGCTGGAACTAAATTACCGATCAAAACAAAAATTTTTCAATGAAATTTAAAAGATAAATTTTAATTAACAGAATGAACAATTTGACACCTTAAAAAAAAAATATTTAGGCTGCTTTTGGCGTTCGACTAGCGTAAACCGTCTTTGATGGTTTATGCTATTACAAGCAGCCAAATGTATAGGAGCAGGCTTAGCAACAATCGGACTCGCTGGTGCAGGGGTAGGAATCGGAAACGTATTCGCAGCTTTAGTGCTAGGAATCTCAAGAAACCCTTCACTAAAAGATGAATTATTTAGAATGGCAATTTTAGGATTCGCGTTAACTGAAGCGATTGCCTTATTTGCTTTAATGATTGCTTTCTTATTACTATTCGCTCTTTAATTTATAAGAATTCTTATCAAAGAAATTTAAAAAGGGTATATAGCTCAGTTGGTAGAGCATTGGACTTTTAATCCAGTGGCGCTCGGTTCAAGTCCGAGTGTACCTAAAATTCGTTATGGTAACAGTAACAATAAACTATATTTTAGGCCTAACAGCTATTGTATTTTTCATTGGACTATTCGGTGTAATTTTAAATCGTAAAAACATTCTAACAATTTTAATGTCTATCGAGTTACTATTACTAGGAGTAAATTTAAACTTCGCAACACTTGCAATCTACCTAGATGATGTAATAGGACATATTTTTGTAATCTTTATTTTGACAATTGCAGCCTCAGAATCGGCTATTGGTTTAGCAATAATCACAGTTTTTTACAAACTGAAACATTCAATCGAGTTAGAACCAATAAAAAAAAGACTAACTAATAAAGTATAAATTTTCGAAAAAGACGAGACTTGAACTCGCAATCTCCGACGTGACAGGTCGGCGCTTTAACCGATTAAGCTACATTTTCAAACATCAAAAAGTATCAAACAAAGGTTAATCTTGAATAGAGTCAATTTTGCAAGACGCAGGTTCGAATCCCGCTACTTTTTTAAAAATTTATGAAAAAAAAAATAAATAGTAAAGTTTCGCTTATTGCGTACCTTATAGCAAATGGCATATCTGTGCCACATTATTGCTATCACAGCGATTTATCCATTGCTGGGAATTGTAGAGTATGTCTTGTAGAACTGAAAAACTCAATGAAACCAGTAGTGTCATGTGCTACTAATGCTAGAGCAGTTTTACAAAATAGTAATGTTTATCATGATAGCGCTTTAGTTAAAAAAGCTAGAGAAAATATTTTAGAATTTTTACTTTTAAATCACCCATTAGATTGTCCTATATGCGATCAGGGAGGAGATTGTGACCTTCAAGACCAATCATTGTTTTTTGGATTTACCAAACGAAGATTTTATAAATTTAAAAGAGTTGTTAGTGACAAAGAACTTGGTCCAATTGTAAAAACTGTAATGACACGGTGCATTCATTGTACTAGATGTGTTAGATTTGCCACAGAAATTGCCGGAACTGAGGAATTAGGGGTGTTTGGTCGAGGAACTTCTAGTGAAATAGGTACTTTTATCGAAAAAGTTTTAACGAGCGAGCTTTCAGGAAATGTAATCGACTTATGCCCTGTAGGTGCACTAACATTTAAAAAAATTGGTACTACACCTATAATAGTCTAAAAATACAATGGGAGCGCTAACTTTAAAAAGTTTTCCTTTTGAACTAAGAGGATGGGATATAGAAAAATTTGAAAGTATAGACCCGACTGATGGATTTGGTACTAACACCAGAGTTTATATAAGCAAGCAAATTGTTATTCAAATTGAACCAGATCATGCTGAAAACACTACTAATGCATGGTTAAGTGACAAAGGACGGCAGTTTTTTGATGGAATTTTTGGTACCTGGAACAATAGAAACGAACAAAGTAAAAATTTAATTTTTAAAAAAGAATCATGGCAAAAAAATTTAAAAACATTACTAAAAACATTATACCTTTTTGAACATTGTAATGTTAAAACTAAAAAAACGTACTTTTTCACGGTAGTTTTTGAAAATCTGGGAATTCAAACACTAAGTTTGTTAAAACTAATCGAACAGAAATACTCATTTTTAAAACTTAGAAGAGCTGAGAACCTAAACATGCCTTACAATTTTGAATTTAATTTCCAATTGAATACCGCAAGCGATTTAAACATACTAAAATCATCAACGTTATGCTTGCTTGTCGCTAATAACCCTCGATATGAAGGGTATCACCTAAATATGAAATTAAGACAACGATATCTAAAAGGAAATTTCAAGTGTCTAGTGCTTGGTTCTTTAGTTGACTTAACTTTCCCTAACATAAATGTTGGAACAAATTTCAAATTATTAAAAGAAATTGCTGAAGGAAATAGCTTTGTATGCCAAGATTTTAAAACCTCCAAAAAACCTATGTTGATTTTTGGAAGTGAGTTCTATAAACGAACTGATTGCAAAAACGTCCTCGAAATGTTTAACAAATTTAACTACACAAATATAGTTAACAAAACTTGGAACGGTCTAAATAGTCTAAATGCAACTTTAAGTGAAGTTGGGACACAAACTCTAAACAATTTTTTATCTTTAAAAGATAAAGATTTTTGTGAATTTAGCTCGCTTTATTTTGTAAACGTCAATGCTCAAAACATTCCAAATCTAAAAAAAATAACAGAAACAAAACTTTTAATCGCTCGAAGTAAGAATCTAAAAAAACGACCCAATATAGATATGTTATTTTTAGATCAAAACAGCCGTACCAAAAATAATCAAACCTTTTCTCGTAATTGCTTTGAACCAGCTAATAACAAAAATTATAATTTCTTACCTAGTACAATGTTTTATGAAAATGAAGAAACCTTTATAAATACAGAAGGCTTTATTAAAAAAACGAATAAATTAATTACAAAAAGAAAAACTAGATCTGGATGGAAATTATTAAGAAACTTATTGAAACAACTTAAGACCAAGTATGTTGCATTAGATTACAAAAACAACAATATCTTATCATTTAATGCGAACAAACAATCTAATTTTACACACTTTTTTAGTTTTAATTATTGCGCTGTAGAAAAGCTTGAAAGTTTAACTCCTTTTTTAACTGTTAAAAATCAACCATTTATCATTTCTAAAACCAATACTAGTTTTAAACAGATGCCTTTAAAAATCAAAAATACTAAATCGAAGTATTGGATAGATGATTTTTTTACAGGTGGTAAAGATGAATATAGTGGAATGTCTTTAGTCCTATCCAATTGTTCTAAAATCCAAAGAACGCAGTCAACAACTTTTTTTTAGAACTGTTTACCTTTAAAAATTTATAACTAAAAAGTTTTTACTATACCATTAGATTTTATAAAAAGTGCTATTCTTTTTTAAACAGTTTGTGTCAATTTTTTTCTTTTAGTTTAGATTTAAAACTCTTTAATTTCCTTATTAGAATAAAAAATTTTCGTTTTTATAAAAACGAGATAAACTTCATGTGGTTGGTGTTTTGTTGACAAGTTTTTGTTTAACCCTAAATTTTTTTTTCGCTGCCCGGTAAAAACGTCGTATCTTAAGGGAATTTTACAGTTTTTTTATTTTAATTAATATTTTATTATTACAAGTATTAGTTTAACAAAATGATGTTCTGTGTAAAACATGATTTAATTGAGTTTTTGCATTGATAATGCACTATGCCAAACATCATTGCAAGTATTTGTGAATACACGCAAAAATAAGGGGGGCAAAACAGTGTTAAAATAGTTTCCGGTGTTTTGGTATACGAAGTTAAAAAATATTTAATGTAGAGCTATATAAGACTCAATGTGAGCCTTTTAGAATCATGTCTATTGTTGTATGAATATTACAATAATATTTAATATTATACCATAAATGCTACTGTAAAATGTCCGGTTATGGCAGATCCAAATTTATTTACATATACTGATGTACATTAGGTTAAATGAAATTTCCAGGAATAACGAAAATTTTCGACCCTTATAAAGGAAAATAGAACCTAATAAATTTTTAAAATCAAAAAAAAATCAACTGAAATGGTCACTTAAAGTAATAATTAAATAGTGAGGGTTCAACTCCCTAATCAGTTAATGTACATAAACTATTCTTTGATATTAGCCATTTCAGGCATTATTTTATTTTTAATTGGACTATTCGGCGTAAAATATTATTTTATAAACCCTCAAAAAAAAAATTTAATACATGCTTTAGTTGTGGGATTTTTGATTACAATCTTTTCTACAGTCAATATTCTGCTTAATCCTTATAGTATTGAGTTTCAAATTTTTGTCACTTGGGTTATTTTTTTTTTGTTACTCGTCTCTTCATTAAATTTTGAAAATCAACTTTTAGTCTCTTTTGTCTTATTAATCATCTCACTCATGCTACTTTTTGCTTATACTATACCTGTCACAGGAGGTAAAGGTTCTTTAGTTGCTTATTTTTTTTATGCAAGTTATTTTTTAGTCTATCACGCTTATTTTACCATTAATAAGCATTTTATATTAAGAACTAAAATTATCCTGACCACTTATGTTAAAGAATTAAATTTGTTAAAACTAATTCTATGGATAATTTTAGTTTTTATACCCTCACTATTTAATAATGGCTTTTTGTTCTTTTTTGTTTTGCAATCCATGATGATCAATTCTTTTTTTTCTGGTAGATATTGGATTTTTTATATTATGCTAGGGCTTTGGGCTTGGATAGTTTTTCTGTATATAATGAATAAATATAACTTAAACGACAAATTTTTACGGAATCTATTGAATTATTTTTCTCGGCGAGCTTGTTTGCACTACATTGGAAATAGTTTTGGCGCAATGTTTATTAAAAGTCTTTCAAATTTAAATGCAAGAACAGTCGTTAGTGCTGTTATAGCTAGTGGAGGTTTCTTTGCTCAGGCACTGTATCCAGAACGGTCTGATATGATAACTGATGGTAACAGAGCTGCACATGATACAATTGACAAGATTACTCCCCAAGAATTATCAAAGTATCCGAAAGAAAGACAACCGCTTTATATTGAATATCAAAAGAAAACCGCATTTATAAATGAAATTCAACATCGACCGCATGGACCTTACTGTCTAGACAACAAACTAATATGGTACAACCTAGATAACACTATCGATAAAAAGAAGTTTACAGCGTTTGAACAAGAAATGAATGCGCAAAAAATAGGGTTATCAACTCCCCCAAAAACTTTGGCAGACATACACCAAACCTTTAATTTAGAACCTCACAATAGGTGCCAAGAAATTTCTAAACTGAGTGATGACCGACTTCGACTGCGTACCAAGCTCGCATCGGCAAATCTTTTTGAACACTTAAAAAATACCCACTTTCCACAATTTTCTGTGGAAGACCTAGATAAGTTGTCTCGAAAAGAAATAGAAGAACTCTATAGAATTTATTCTGAACGTATCTGTAGCGTGTTAAAAGATCAAGCTACAGAATCTTTTGAAGGACAAAGTCTTGAAGAATCATCTTTAAATAAAGCTAGCTCGCATTCAAGTAGTAGTTTAGAAACGTTGTCTTCATTTGATGAGGGTAAGGGTAACCTTGAGAGGGTAGCAAGTTTTGCAGAAGAAAGTATTTCAGAGCCTGCAACTCATAGAAAAGTGTCAGATTCTAGCGAAAATAATCAAAGCCTTACGAAACCAAAGTCCATTCAAAGTTAAACAAAATGTTATTTTTAATCAAATTTTTATTTATTCTGTGTGTCCATATGTGGCGGGTACCACCTGTATTCATTTGCGTTGTTGACCACCTGTGGCCGACAGCATCTGTATTCATTATCTGCTATGTCCATTTAACAAAAAATGAATCTAAATACACAACAATTACTCAACCTTGCAAATATTGCAATGACACAAAAGTCATCACGTTTTAGACACCGATTAATTAAGGCTAGTCACAAACGATTAATTAATTCGGCAACCCATAAAAAAAAATTACCAAGCTTCCTATTGAACCTTTTTCAAAATTTGAGCTCTGTGACATCTAGTATCAAAAAAATCCTACTTAACCCAAAAAACTATATCGCTGACAGCTACATTGTTTTCTTCATAGGGATTGTTAATCACCAAACACTTAGCCGGAAATTTATAATATTTACTACTCTATTTGGATTATTTTGTGCCCGAAAAATTATAAAACTGTACAGCGTTTCTTACCCTACGTCACTGTTATTTTTGTGGTTTATACCATTGCTTATGCTTGTATTCACAACCTTTTTTCTATTAACAATTTTCAAACTAGCTCTTCGATACCCTAAATTTGGCAAAAAATTCATAAATTTTTTCAGACATAACGCATCTAAGGGTGCACTTATTCTGGTTGGTTTAAAACCGCCTTCTAAAAACAAATAACACTATTCTTCTTGTACTAAACTAAATGCACTATGCCAAACATCATTGCAAGTATTTTGTGAATATACGCAAAAATAAGGGGGCAAAACAGTGTTAAAATAGTTTCAGGTGTAAAGATACCCGAAATAAAAAAAACACACCTTAAATCGAAAATTAAGCTTATTTCTGACCCTTTTGGTTAACAGACTTCTCAAGTAATTCTGCCAAAATATCCTAAATTAAATTCTTATTCCTTATAAAGAAACAAAACGTGCTCCAAAATTATTTCCAATCTAATGCAAACAAGCTCGCCGAGAAAAATAATTCAATAGCTTCCGCAAAAAGGTTTCGTTTAAATTATACTTATTCATAAAGTACGGGAAAACTATCCAAACCCAACTTTATTTTTAGAAAATCTTACTGACAAAAAATCTGACAAATGTTCTCTATAGTAAATCTCTTGAAAAAATACCACGATTTTTATCGTTTTTTATCGACGCATGCAAAAAAAACTGCATGTTTGAAATTTCTTCACGAGCAAAACCTCTACCACGAGTCGTTTGCTCAGGTTTTTTAAAAACGAAAATTTTCGATGCTTAGTATGTAACTGTAAAAGGCCCTGTAAACGCCCAACAGTTGGTCTTATGTGAAAATATTATCTTAATGAAAATGCTGAAATTTACGTATATTTTAATTATAATATCCGACAAAAAATCTGACAAATGTTCTCTATAGTAAATCTCTTGAAAAAATACCACGATTTTTATCGTTTTTTATCGACGCATGCAAAAAAAACTGCATGTT
>Ga0209949_1000997_pt1 | contig 14221 bp, 11 predicted proteins | sample SalPonC_black_MG_FD_185711 | JGI IMG/M metagenome (GOLD analysis project Ga0209949, IMG submission 185711) | Salt pond soil microbial communities from South San Francisco under conditions of wetland restoration - Salt Pond MetaG... | ecosystem: Environmental > Aquatic > Marine > Intertidal zone... | reverse complement strand
GAATCATTTTTAATTACCCTTTTATCGCTGGCATTAGCTATTGTGACTTTAGAAGTGGTTATGCCTTATCTGAATAACATTACCCAAATCCCTCTATCTATTGATTATTTTAGCTCGTGGTATATCATCCCGGTAATCCTGTTATTAATTGTCCTGGTAAGTTTTATGGCCGGCAGTTACCCTGCCTTTTTCCTGGCATCGTTCAGGCCGGTTGCGGTACTTAAAGGAAAACTTAAGCTGGGAGCAAAAAATGGCATGCTAAGGTCTGCCCTTGTAATTGTTCAGTTTGTGGTTTCCATTTTTATCCTTTTATCTACCTATACAGTAACCAAACAATTAAATTATATGCTTACCAAGGATTTGGGCTTTGAAAAGGATAATATTTTAATGATTCGCCGATCGGATGGCTTGAGAAATCAAATTGAAGCATTTAAAACGGAAGTAAAGAGTTTGCCCGATGTAATAGAGGTAACCAGTGCCCTGGATTATCCGGGAATAAATTTTTCTAATAATGCCTTTTTTAAAGAAGGCGAGCCTGCAAATACCTATCTGATAAATCAAGCCTGGATTAGCTTTGATTATCAAAAAACATTTGGTTTTGAAATGGTAAAAGGAAGGTTTTTTTCCAAAGATTTTCCTACCGACTCTAATGCTATTGTAATTAACGAATCGGCGGTTAAATCTTTAGGATTTGATGAACCGGTCGGAAAAAATTTATTGCTACCCGCCGGAGAAGAAGGTTTTCGACCGTTAAAAATTATTGGGGTGGTAAAAGATTTTCATTTTAAATCGTTGCACACATCCATAGAACCCGCTGCGTTTACTCTGCTGCCCGGTAATTGGGAAGGGGTGGTTTGTGTTAAGATGAGACCGGATAACAACAAGAATACCATCTCATCCATCCAAAACATTTGGGAAAATTTTACTTCTCAATACCCGTTTGAGTATTTCTTTTTTGATGATCATATGGAAGATTTGTACCGGGCCGAAAAACGAACCAGTAGTATCTTTATCATTTTCTCTCTGCTATCTGTTGTAATCGCATTTTTTGGCTTATTTGGTTTGATTTCTTTTATTACCGAACAACGAAAAAAAGAAATTGGTATACGAAAAACTTTTGGTTCTACATCACTTAATATCGTTATTATTATTTGTAAAGACATTTTAAAACTAATTGTTATTGCAACCATTATATCCTGGCCTGTTGCATATTGGGTGATGAATAACTGGTTACAGGATTTCTCTTACCGGATAGATATTAATTATATCATGTTTTTGGTCATTCCTGTTTTAACAATGATTGTTTCTCTGTTGGTAGTAATATACCAAACCTTAAAAGCAGCATACCAAAATCCGGCAGAAACACTACGTTATGAATAATTTAAAAACAACGGGCCAAGATAAAAGATGTTAAAAAAATTTAAATCTTTCGATAAACCACAAAATATTTTATAACTTGTAACAGATTAAGAAGTTAATCGTCATATAAACACTGAAAACAATAAAATTTACAAAAAATGGTTATGATAAAAACAAAACAGCTGGTAAAAGTATTTCGAACCGATGAAATTGAAACTACCGCTTTAAACAACGTTGACCTGGAAATTAAAAAAGGTGAGTTTGTTGCCGTGATGGGCCCTTCGGGTTGCGGAAAATCGACCTTATTAAATATTGTCGGCCTGTTAGATAATCCTTCAAGCGGAGAACTTTGGTTCGATAGTATTGAAGTATCCGGTTTTAAAGAAAAACAACGCACAGAATTGCGGAAGTCAAACATTGGCTTTGTTTTCCAAAGTTTTAATTTAATTGATGAATTAACCGTATACGAAAATGTGGAACTGCCCTTGTTATATTTAAAAGTTTCGGCCAAAGAACGTAAAGAAAAAGTTGATGCTGTACTTGACCGTATGAAAATTGCTCACCGACGTAAACACTTCCCACAACAATTGTCCGGAGGTCAGCAACAACGGGTAGCCATTGCCCGGGCGGTAGTAGCCAACCCCAAATTAATACTTGCCGATGAGCCCACCGGTAACCTCGACTCGGCAAACGGCGAAGAGGTAATGAAATTACTTACCGAGTTAAATAAAGAAGGAACAACGATTGTTATGGTAACGCACTCGCCATCTGATGCCGAATATGCTCATCGCATAGTGCAGCTGTTCGACGGACATATTGTAACCGAAAATATTACTAAAATTTTATAATAAATTCCTGTTCAAAATAGTTTATAAAAGGGGCATGTTTTTTGTCCCTTTCTTTTTAAAAATACTATTCATTAATCATTAATCATTAGTAAAATTATAAAATCATGAAAACAAAAATAATATTTGTACTCATATTTACATTAACCATTTTCCCGGGCTATGCCCAAAAAGCAGAAAAACGGGAAATCGAATCATTTGATAAAATCGAAGTTTTTGGGAACATCCAGGTTATACTAACCAAAGGAAATGTTGGTACGCTTACAATTAACACAAATGATGTGGCCCCCTCCGAGGTGATAACTAAAATTGAAGATAAGCTTCTAAAAATAAAAATGAAATCCAACTTGTTTGAGGATGTGACCGTAAAAGTACTGGTAAATTATGATGAATTACGAGAAATATCATCCCACGGTGCAGCAGAAATAATTGTAAAAAATAAAATGAAAGCAGACAAAATTATTGCTACAGCCACCAGTGGAGGAAGAATAAAGTTAGATGCTCATTTAAATGCAGTAGAACTTAAGGTTTACCAGGGGGGTCATATAGATATTACCGGTGAATCAAAAATACAAGAATCCTATGTAAACACCGGTGGGGTTTTGTCTGCCACAAAATTTGAATGCGACGAGGTATTTATTAAAATGAATACCGGGGGAAATGCCGATGTGTTTGCCCGAAAAAAAATCGATGCTAAAGTAAATACCGGTGCAACATTAACCGTTTACGGAGAAGCTAAGAAGGAAATACTAAAAACATCACTGGGAGGTGAAATCATTCGCTGGAACGATTAATTAAAAAAGGGCTGATAATTTTACCAGCCCTTTTGTTTTATCCAAAAAATAAGCTGTCTGCTTATTCCTCATCATCGTCCTCTTCTTCATCACCGTAAAGAAAATCATCACTCTTGCCATATAAGTCAAGGTCCTCAAATTCCTCTATCTCATCAAATAGTTCCTTTTTGAAATATTTGTTCTTTTTGGAACCTTGTACTTTTTTAACGTTCATTTCTCTTTCATTATCAAATGACTTGCTTTTCTTCGATTTCTGAAAATTTTTGTTTGATTTCATTGAATTACAAATGTTAGTTAAAAGTTAACAATATTAAATTTTTGATTATAAAGATTATAAATTTTTTGATGTGTTTTTCTACCTAATATCTATACCTTTTTGAAGAATACTATTATATGTAACATGGGTATTAATTCGATATGCAAGTTAAATAATTTTTTATTTTTCGAAAATTTTTTTGGGAAAAAATTCGCTTTTTATTGTTGTTTTACCTGCTTTGCATCCACTACTTTGTACAATTTATCCGATCTTCTGATAACCTGTTCGATTGGAATAGAGCACTTAACCCCTTTTGAGGCAGTATCTACATTTTTATCATCTACCCTTATTTCTTTAACCTTGGTTTGTACCACGCCGGTTGTAGGGCCGGTGATAAGTATTTCATCGCCCACAGAAACCTGGTTGGTCTCAATAAGAAATTCAGCTACTTTAATTTTGGAAAAGTAGTTCGTCCCTTTTCCAATGTATATTTTTCGTTTGGTTGCTCGCGAACCATATTTGTGACTCCACTCTCCCAGTCGTTGTCCCAGGTAGTACCCATCCCAGAACCCCCGGTTAAAAACAGTGGATAATCGCTCTACCCAGTTTTTTATTTTCTGCTCAGTAAAGGTGTTGTTAAAATACGCTTCCACAGCCTCGTTATAACATTCGCAAACCGTTTTAACATATTCGGGCGGGCGGGCACGCCCTTCAATCTTGAGCACTGTAACCCCTGCATCAAGTATTTTATTGATAAATTGGATAGTACTTAAATCCTTGGGCGACATAATATATTCATTAGCTATCTCCAGCTCATTCCCCGACTCCTTTTCTGTAACAATATAGGCTTTACGACAGGTTTGTAAACAGGCACCCCGGTTGGCCGAATAATTTTTTTCGTGCAGACTTAAATAACACTTTCCGGATATAGCCATACACAGAGCACCATGAACAAACAGTTCAATTTTCACCAGGTTCCCCGACGGGCCCGTGATATTCTCTTTCTTTATCCGTTGAGCTATTTCCGATACCTGTTCCAGGGTTAATTCCCTGGCTAATACAACAACATCAGCAAATTGGGCATAAAAACGCAAGCTTTCGATATTGCTAATATTCAGCTGGGTTGATATGTGAACTTCAACGCCCTGCTGCCGGGCATAGTTAATTACAGCAATATCCGATGCAATAACAGCGGTCACGTTATTCGCCCTGGCTGCGTCAACCACTTCCTGCATCAAAGGTATTTCATGGTTATAAATAACCGTATTAACCGTTAGGTAAGATTTTAGCCCATGCGCTTCACAAATCTCAACAATTTGTTGTAAATCATTAAACGTAAAATTGTTGGACGAATGGGCCCGCATGTTCATTTTTTCAATGCCAAAATAAACAGAGTCTGCGCCACCCTGAATGGCTGCCATGAGTGATTCATAAGAACCAACCGGAGCCATTATTTCCATATCTTTTCTTTCCATTATCGCTGCAAAAATATTGCTGCAAATTTATATTATTCTTAGGATAATCAAATGGGATAACCAAAAAAATCAAATCCTAAAAATCAGCTGTTAGCTCAGTTAAAAACTATACGTAAACCGTAAAAACACTAAAGTCATTTTATCGTACTGCCCGCCAAATTTACCTTCAAACCGTTGTCCGTAAAGCGAACATTCAAAGTTGTCGCTGGCAGAATACGCTATCGAGGGCATCAGAAAATACCCATTCCCTAACGAAGGGAAATACATGGCTGCCAGCGTAGCATTTACCAGCGGATGAACGGGATAGCTCATTTGTCCAAACCAGGAGAATTTACTATACGACATGGTTTTTACCGACATGGGCATAAAATACAAATCATTAAAACTTTGAATGCTTAATTGCTCGAAATATCCGTTGTAGATACCCTCTAACTGCATATATAGCGAGTTGTCGAACATATAGTTTAATCCTGCACTTACTAAAACCACCCCCGAGGTATCCGAAAAGTTTTCCTGTGGATGAAAATAGCTGATTTCACCGTTAAAACCTGCATTTTTTATATTCCCCGACCAGCCTGCACCCAGCACATAATCGGTAGTGTCTGAAACTCCTCCCATAAACTGCAAATCGTACCCCCATTGGTTAAAACGGTATAATCCGGCAGCGGTTATGTTATGATCCTTATCCATTTTTACAGCTACCTCGGCAACCGAGGTAAAACCGGTATAATATTGCAAACGCAAAGCATCGCTTCCGGGGCGTTCTTCATAATCGAAATCGAAAAATGAGTAAACATTAAAAATATCGTTAGGATTCCAAGCAAACGATTGCCCCCAGTTGATACGCTGGCGGCCGAATGTTGCTACAAAACTGTTTTTGTTATACTCTACATACGCACGGTCTATCGATGTATTCAATAAAAAAGATTTTTCCTCCACCAGGTTGGTTGTCAAAAAACCAAATAGTCCGTTATCCTGTTCAATCATATCTGCATAGCCCGGAATCATTGTATTTAAATCACCATAAATAAACCGGTTTCGGGCTTCTACGGCCAGCGTCAGGTTATCGTTCATATACCACCTGAAATTAAGGCGGTTATGTATCATATTATCCACCAGCCATATCGAATCCACCTCATTAAACATGGCGGTATTCATATATTTAACATACCCGTTTAAAGTCATATTTTTAAATATGGGCTCCTGACTTTTAGAAGTTAAAGCTAAAATAAACAAGACTGTAATTATGATTAACTTTCTCATAATAACCGTATTTTAATAGAACGCAGATAAAACAGATTAACCTGTAAGCACAGATAATCACAGATAAATTATCCGGCTAAATTTGTGTTCTTGTTTACATGATCAGTTTCATCTGTTTCCTGTTCATATTCTGATTTTTTAAAAATTTAAACCATGAATCATTTTCTTTTTTCATCCGAAACCACATGCCCGTCTTCGACCGTGATTATTCTATGAGCTTTTTTAACTACCCGCTGGTCGTGCGTAGAGAATATAAAGGTGATTTTTTCCTCTTTATTCAGATGTTCCATAATATCCAGCAAGGTTTCTGTTGATTTGGAATCGAGGTTGGCGGTTGGTTCGTCGGCCAGTACAAATTTAGGTTTTGATGCCAGTGCCCTTGCCACAGCCACGCGCTGCTGCTGTCCTCCTGACAAGCGGGAAGGCCGGCTGTTTACCCGTTCTTTTAAACCTACCGCCGATAAGAGTTCCATAGAACGCTCACTCCTCTCTTTTCGTTTTTTGCCCTGGAGCTCCATAATAAACTCCACATTTTCTTTGGCTGTTAAAACGGGTATCAAATTATAGGCCTGGAAAACAAATCCGATATTCCGGAGCCGGAAATTAATTAGTTCTGATGAACTTAAGTTTCCTATATCGGTGCCATCAACAACAATCTCTCCTTCGGTAGGGGTATCCAAACCGCCAATTAAGTTAAGTAACGTTGTTTTTCCCGAACCGGAAGGGCCGACAATAGCTGCAAAATCACCTTCTTCAAAGGACAGGTTAATGTTATCTACCGCTTTGACTTTTACTTCTGATTCATCGTATATTTTTACCAGGTTTTTTAAATCTACTATTTTCATGACTTTGTATTTAATGTTCTTATAAATCGTTGTTTATCAGAATTTTACATCTCAATTCTTAAGGCATCTGCCGGTTTAAGCTTTATCGCTTTTCGTGCAGGATAAATAGCTGCTATAATCCCTGTTAAGATTACAAGCAAGGTAACACCAATGACCGCATCAAAACCTATTTCGGGATAAATTACCGCATCAAACCCCAAAGAATTTAACCCTTCGGCCCACACTGAAAGGTCCAGACCTGTTTGGGCTGTAATAGCCGTTAGCACTATAGCCAACACAATACCTACAAGTCCTCCGGTTAATGACAGATAAACTGTTTCCAGAACAATCATTAAAAAAACACGGCTTTTGTTCATGCCAACAGCCATCAGCATTCCAATTTCTTTTATTCGTTCCAGGATGACCATTAACATCGTGTTTACGATACCAAAACCCAGCGCCAGTAATATGATAACCACAAAAATATACATCATCATATTCATGCTTTCGTTCATCATTTTCATATCAGGCATTATTTCTAACCACGACATAACTTTCAAATGGGGATATTCGGCTTTCAAATCGGCGGTAACCTCCTCTTCTATATTATTTTCGTTAAGCATTATAGCCATTTCATGCCCTGCATGTTCATCCATTTTAATCAGCCTTTGTAAATCCGAAGCCCTCACAAAAGCTTTTCTTTCTTCGTAGGCCGAATTGGCCGTCTGATAAATTCCGGTCACCCTGAAAGAACCCCCGGTGAGTGTCCCGTCCATCTCGGTGAGAGTAACAACTACTTTTGAGTGGAGTTTCACATTCAATTTATCGGCTAATTTTTTACCAATAACCAGCTGATTTTTCTTTTGTTCGTTAAAATAACTCCCCTCAATCAATTTTTCGTGCAAATTGGTTACTTGTTGTTCTTTTTCAGGATTAATACCAACCAACTGTACCCCCGAGCCGGTTTCTGCTGATGAAATCATACAGGTAGACAAAACCCTTGCAGAAGCTGCTTTAACCTTTGCCTTTTGTGCTATAGACGATTGCAGCTTATAGATATCAGGAATATAATCGTGTACATCACTTGTTTTCAAATATTCCGGCTGGTGAATCTGAATATGTGATATCTCGGTATTGATTACCGAATTTATCCGTTGATTAACCCATCCAAACATAAATGCAATGGTATAAACGCCGGCAAAAACCCCCAGTGCAATGGCTGTAATAATAACCATGCTTCGGGTTTTGTTTCGCCATACATTTCGCCATGATACAGACCAAATCATAATTTTATCATTTTAAAAATTTAACTTTTAGGCTCTTAAAGCCTTGGTTACTTTCAGGTTTTTAACCTTAAAAATCGGATACAATGATATTACCAGGGTAATAATAAAAACAGTTACTACCTGGTTGATAAATACCGATGGAGCTGTACCGAAAAAAAGATAGGGTTCAAATCCATATTGCAGATAAGCCTGAGCAAGCTCATCAGGTAAAGGAATCGGATTATTTAATAACAATAAAATAACGGGTATGCTTGCTAAAAAACCTGTAATAACACCAATAAGTCCAATAAGTATGGTTTCGTAAAACAGAATCAGCGATAATTTATATTTTTGCATTCCAACAGCAATCATAACCCCTAATTCCCGTCTTCGCTCAGCCACCATCATGATAATCGTTCCAAAAATACCAAACCCGATAACGATGTATAAAATAGCTTTCATCACTACGGCTCCGGCTTTATCACTTTCCAGAAACTGCACCATTTCAGGATTTAGCTCCTGCCAGTTTAAAACAGTATACTGTTCGTTGGTAATCTCTTCTAATTCTTTTTCAGCCTTATGGACATCTGCATAGCCATCTACCATAATCATCAACGAAGAAACTTTATCATATGCAGAATAAAATTCCTGTGCTGTTGAAATATCCATAAAAACACCAATATTATTCAATTGAGGAGTAGCAAACTTCAAAATTCCTTTCACAGGATATAATCCTGCTGCAGTAACTCCATGATAACCCTGACTGATTAAAACAAGCGTATCGTTAACTTCCATACCAAGGTGTTTGGCAATATTATAGGACAATAGCACCCCATCATCCTGCTTTTCTAAAAACCGGCCTTTGTGTATCCAGTTTTGCAGGTTGGAAGTATATTGGTCTTTTTCAGGTTCAAAACCGATAACTGCCCCTCCCCGGGTATTTGGGCCCGAGGAAATTAAAGCAAACGACTCAAGTCGATGTGCAACACTGGTTACTTTGTCTACCGCATGTATTTTATCCAGCATCTCCCGGGTCGGTTCAAAAGTGTTGTTGATGGATTTGTTGTCCTGGTAATCAGGGTGCTGTATTTGCAAATAGCCTGATGACAATTTTACCATCATATCAATCATATTTCCATAAGTGCCGTCCTGCAATGAGCTCATGATGGTAGAAATAAGCACCCCAAAAAATATAGAAGCTACGGTGATTAAAGTCCTTCGCCTATTTCGCCAAAGATTCCTCCATGCTATATTTATTTTATTCATATCCTTAAAATTTATTCATGAATATTAGCGTACTCTTTTCATATTTTGTTGCGAAAAGAAAGATTCATTAATGTCTATATTAAATCGCATCTTATTGATGATTACTACTGTTTTCTGTTCGTCCTTATCGGCCGGAATAATTTCTATCCGGGCAGGTATTTTGCGATCATCCATCCTTTTCACATCCGAAGCAAATTCTGTTTTTACCAAATCCCCGTACTCATCGTAATACTCCGATTGCATCATCAGATATTCTTCTTTGCTAATCCATCGGATTATTTTAGCCCAAACTACAGCTGCATCCTCTTTGGGAATCATTTCAATTTCCCAGCAATCCCATCCGTCGATGGTTTCCGAACCGATAATTTTATGCGTATAATCCACAACCATCGATGATTCTTTTAATATATCTTCGTTGGTATAATCCGAGCCCATCCATCCGTCAGCCATCATCGACGGGGGCAGTTTTATCATCCGGTTAATCGTTGGCATCCAATTCCACATTTCCGTTTTACGTTTTAAGAAGGTTTGCCCCTTTTCTTTTGCAGGTGCCGTAATAAGAGTTAATGCATAATCCCTCTCCAGGGTCCAGTTCTTAAACTCAATGGTTCTTTCCCAGTCAGGGCGTATAATTTTCATCGTCATCTCGCTATAGCTGGATTTTTCGCCGTTCCATTTTTCATCGGCTTTTTTTACAATTTCGGTTGCATTTTGTGCTAATACCGGAAGTACAATTAATAACATACAAGTTATTAGTACGGAACTAATTAAATTTTTTCTGTTCATAACCATTAACATTTTTTTGAATATATAGCTATTATTTTCTTTTCTACTGCTTCTATCGGGTAACTTTTAGGATCTGTAACATAACTCAAAGCGACACCATCCAGTAAAGATTGAAAGAAGCGAACTTCTGCCAGTGGATTTTCATATCCCTGTTCTTTAAAATAGGAAAAGAGAATACCATAAAAAGGTTCCATCATCTCCCAAAGTTCATTGTTAAATAAATTAAGAACAGGTGTTTGCATTATCAGAGAAAAGTATAACCTCCAATACGAAATATGTTCCTGAATTAAATGTAAGGATTTTTGGATAAAATGAATGAGCTCTTCATTGGTTAATACTCCATCCTGATTAGGATCAAAAAACTGTATTAAGTCATCGAAACCATGAAATATTACTGCTTTAAGTAGTTCTTCTTTACTTTTAAAATAATTATACATTAATCCTTTAGAAATCCCTGCTTTGGCAGCTATTTTGCTAATTGATGTTGTGTGATATCCTTCATTAGAAAATAGTTCCAGCGCTACCTGCATGATTAACAGCTTTTTTTCTTCACGTATCTTTTTATTTTGTTTAAAAGTCCTTGGTGACATGATTCCCTTATTTTAGAATTTCACAGTCAACATATTGTTTTTTTGACTGAACGGTTGGTCAAATATAGAATATTTCCATCTAATAAAGCAACTTTTTTAGGTATTTTTTTTAATTTTATTTCTTGGCTAACAAATAATTCTTTAATTTACAATAAATTAATTTAACTCATCCATGGGTCTATTAAAAAGAATTGGTGCTTTATGCTTTTTTCTTCTGTTTTTAAACGGTTTTTTATTGGGGAACCAACCTGATTTAGACAACAACTTTAGTTTTCCCGACAGCATTTCAAATCAATCTGAGCAAATACAAATTGACTTTTTACTTGATACTGCAAATAAATTAATAACCATTGATTATACAAGGTCAAAGGAGTACATTGATTTAGCCCGGAGTTATGCAGACAGTCTGAATGACAAGCAACTGAAAGGCAAGGCGCTTTATTTGCAGGGGAAATTAAATTATGCACATGGCGATTTTTATGAAGCAGAGGCTGTTTTCCAGCATCTTTTAGACAACTACCAGGATTTATTGGATAAAAAAACATGGATAGAAGTTAAACATGCTTTAGGGTTAACCTATATGCGGTTCAATAATTATAACAAAGCCATTAGCCTGATTCAGGAAGCTTTATTTAGTTATGAAGAGCTTGGTGATAAGCTTAATATAGCTACTGCAACAAAAGATTTAGGTATCATTTATTATTATTTAGATAATGAAAATTCTGCCTTAGAACAATATCAAAAAGCATTGCTAATATACCGGGAAATCAACAATGATCAGGGGATTGCCCAATGCCTCAATAACATTGGTATGATTTTCAGACTGAAAGGGAACTATACGCTGGCTATCGAATATTTAGAAAAATCATTAGAAATTAAATATTTTTTAAATAACAAACCGGGCATTGCCAACACTTTGGGCAATATCGGCCACGTTTATGCTTCCTCCGGTGATTTTGACAAAGCTATTATTTATTATCACCAGATGCTTACGAAATGGCTTGAGATGGATAATGTTAACGGGATATCTGAAGCATACAATTACTTAGGCGAAGTGTACCTGAAGACAGGTGACAACCAACAGGCCATAAAAGTATTAAACAAAGGAAAAGAAATTGCCCTGGAAAATAAACTTAAACAACGCCTCATCGACAATTATGAACTTTTATCAGAAGCCTGGGAAAAAGAGAAAAATTATGATAAAGCCTTAACGTATTTTAAAAAATATAATGCAAGTAAAGATTCATTGTACGAAAGTTTAACCAACCAACGCATTTCAGAGTATATTACCCGATATGAGAAATTAAGGGCACAAAACGATTTAATCGACCAGGAACGTAAAATTTTAGAACAACGATTTCAAATAATCATTATTTCAACCATTCTGATAGCACTCATTATATTTTTATTTTTCTTATACCGCCAAAACCTTACGATAAGAAGAAAAAGCAAAAAAATTCAAAAAATTAACCGGGAACTGGATTTCCGGGTACAAGAGAAAACTTCAGCACTAAGACTTGCTCATTTTTCTATCGATTTAGCCTTTGATGCCATTATTTGGATGGAAAAAAACGGCAAAATAACTTATGTTAACCAGTCGGCTTGTAATATTTTGTCTTACAAAAAAGATGAACTGGAACAAATGTATATTTTCGATATCGTTGCTGAATTTACCGCCGATGTGTGGAATGATTACTGGAATCAGTTAAAACATAAACAGTCGATGATTATACAGCTGTTTTACCAAACAAAAATGGGTCATGAAATACCGGTTGAAGTAACCTTCAACTTCAGAGAGTTTGAAGGGACAGAGTATAATTTCACATTTAGCAGAAATATTACAGACCGAAAAATTGCCGAAGAAAGATTAAAAACAGCCAAAGAAAGAGCCGAGCGTTCGGACAAACTAAAATCAGCTTTTTTAGCCAATATGTCGCATGAAATTCGCACCCCCATGAACGCTATAAACGGTTTTTTAAGCCTGTTGTCGGATACAGATATAACCGAAGATCAACGAAAAGAAATTACCGATTTAGCCCGTTCAAGCAGCAATGATTTGCTGAACATTATTAATGATATTATTGATATATCCAAAATCGAAGCCGATGAGCTTATCGTTGAAAAATCATTGTATTATGTAAATGGAATCCTGCAGGAAATTTACAATTATTATAAAAAAGATTTGAACTACCTGCATAAAAATAAAGTGGAGTTGAAACTTCAAAAAGATGATGCAGATACACCCGGGAAGATTGCTATTTATACGGACAAGTCCCGTTTTAAGCAAATTATGAATAACTTAATAACTAATGCCATTAAGTTTACAGACGATGGGGAAATTGTATTCGGTTATCAACGAATTACCTCCGGAGGAAGAAAACTGCTAAAATTCTTTGTTAAAGATACAGGAATCGGTATTCCGGAAGATAGCCGGGAATATATATTTAACCGTTTTAGTAAGCTGGATGATAATCGGAAAAAAACCTATAAAGGAACCGGTTTGGGATTAGCAATATCGAAAAAACTGGTTCAAATGTTAGGCGGTAAAGTAGGCGTTCAATCTGAATTAAACAAAGGCTCCGAATTTTATTTTACCTTACCCTACAAAATACTGGATAGCGGAGAAACCAAACTTTTACATACACCGGAGAAAAAATTAGAGGTTGACTGGAAAAATAAAGCCATTTTAGTGGTAGAAGATACACCGTCCAATTTTTTATTGATAGATAATTATCTGAAATCAACAAACATCCAGGTTTTTTGGGCTAAATCGGGAAAAGAAGCCATCGAAATTTTTAAAGAAACAGCTCATTTCGACCTGGTATTAATGGATATCCAGCTTCCCGGAATTAACGGGTACGAAGTAACCAAGCTGATTAAAGCATATAATAAAAATGTACCTGTAATTGCTCAAACAGCTTATGCGTTTTCCGGCGAAAAAGAATACAGCCTGAAAGAAGGTTGCGATGATTACATCGCCAAACCTTTTAAGAAAGAAACCCTTATTGAAACACTAAACAGGCATTTGTAACAAACGGCTAATACAGTTCCTTAATCTTACGGACAATTAATTCATTATCCAAATCAAGCATACACCTGAAATGTTTTTTGGGGCAACGACTGAATCCTATTTTGGTACAGGGTCGACACTTTAAGCCTTTAATTTCCATTATTTCTGATTGCGGATGAGGCAAATAAGGATACATCCCAAATTCGGGAATCGTATTACCCCATACCGAAACAATTTTTTTCTTAAAAGCGCTGGCTATATGCATTAACCCGGTGTCGGGTGTCAGAATTACATTTGCCTGTTTTACAAGCGAAGCCGATTGATTGATATTGAACTTTCCACAAGTATTATAAACGGTATGACCTATTGCTTGTTTAATTTTTTCAGCATCCTCTCGGTCGGCCGGTCCTCCAAGCAATACTATGGGTTTATCAATTTTCTGACCAATAGAAATAATCTTTGCTAAAGGCAGCTTTTTTGTATTATGA
>Ga0209949_1000995_pt1 | contig 14230 bp, 10 predicted proteins | sample SalPonC_black_MG_FD_185711 | JGI IMG/M metagenome (GOLD analysis project Ga0209949, IMG submission 185711) | Salt pond soil microbial communities from South San Francisco under conditions of wetland restoration - Salt Pond MetaG... | ecosystem: Environmental > Aquatic > Marine > Intertidal zone... | reverse complement strand
GGGTATGAATCGCCTACAGCTTCGCTTTCCACCACAGCAGCACTGGCCATCTGTGTGTTTATCTCAGTGCCCTTGTTCGGCATTGCCCAGAAAGGGGTGATCGGTTATCTGAAACAATATGTCCAGCCCACTGTGTTCATGCTGCCTTTCAATATAATGGGGGAATTGTCCCGGACACTGGCCCTTGCAGTAAGGCTTTTCGGCAATCTCATGAGCGCTTCAAAGATTGTGGCGATTCTTCTGGCCATCATTCCCTTTATATTTCCGGTGATCATGCAGCTGCTGGGCCTTTTGACCGGGCTGATTCAGGCCTATATCTTTGCTGTTCTGGCCATGGTGTATATTGCTTCTGCCACCCAGGTCCAGGAACACACAGAAGCCCAAAAAAAATGATAACCAGTAAAGGAGGTTTTTATATGAACAGTATAAGTCTTATCGGTATGGCATCGGTTATTACAGCAGGCCTTGCCATTGCAGTGGGAGCCATCGGCCCTGCCATTGGTGAAGGCCGGGCCGTGGCCAGCGCCTTGAGTTCCATTGCCCAGCAGCCGGATGAAAAAAACACCATCACCCGCACCCTGTTTGTGGGACTGGCAATGATTGAATCCACCGCCATCTATTGTTTTGTTGTTTCCATGATCCTGTTGTTTGCCAATCCTTTCTGGGATTATGTGATTTCAGCAGCCAAGTGAGGAAAATGCCATGTTGATTGACTGGTTTACAGTGGCAGCCCAGGTGATCAATTTTTTGATCCTGCTTGTGCTGTTGAAGATATTCTTGTTTGATAAAATCAAAAACGCCATGGACCAGCGGGAAAAAAATATCCAGGAACGCTTTGACAGGGCAGAAAAACAAAAGCAGGATGCTGAGCAGGAATACGAAAATTATACCCAGAAATCCAAAGCGCTGGAAGACCAGTGGGACGCCAGACTGGAAGAAGCTGAAAAAGAGGCAGACGACCGGCGCAATGCCCTGGTAAAAGAAGCCCGGCAGGAAGTGGACGGATTGAAAAAAAGCTGGCAGAATGCCCTGGAAAAGCAAAAATCCGCTTTTTTTGAGCGGTTTCAAAAGCAGGCGGCGCACCAGATTTTTGATACAGTGAAAAAAAACCTGTCCCTTCTGGCGGACACCGATGTGCAGGACCAGGCAGTTAAGAAATTTTTGTCCCGTTTCCAGGACCTGGACAAAGACAAACTGCCTGAAAGCCTTGAAGAACCGCCCAGGATAAGCACAGGTTTTGAACTGTCTGAAAAGCAGAAAAAATCCATTCAAAAAACGCTGTCGGAAAAGCGGTCGGATTTAAAGGAAATTGCCTTTGATGTCAGACCGGAATTGATTTTTGGTCTGGCCCTTGCCGCAGGCGGCAAAAAAATCACCTGGCATGCACAAAATTATCTGGAGGCGCTGGAAAAAGAGCTGGATCAGGCCATTGAAAGCAGGGACCATGAATCAGAAAACCAATGAATCACAAACCGGTGAACTGGTATCTGTGATGGATGGATTTTTCTCCGCCATGGCAGATATAGTGGAGAAAAAACAGCCTTCCCTGGAGGTGCGCGATTATGGGCGCATTGCTTCCATCAGTTCGGGCATTATAACGGTTTCAGGCCTCACAGATGTGCAGTCCGAGGAGCTGCTGGTCTGCACCCCGGATGCCTATGGCATGGCTTTTGATCTGAGTCCGGAGGTCATCGGAGTGATCATGCTGGATGAAACCGACAACCTCAATGCCGGTGATGAGGTTAACCGGACCCACAGGGTCATGTCTGTTCCAGCCGGTGATGCGCTCATCGGCCGGGTGGTGGATGCCCGGGGAAAACCCCTGGACCGGGAAGGTCCCCTTTCCCATACCACCTTACGGGCGGTGGAACAGCCGGCTCCGGAAATCATGGACCGTGCACCGGTAAGCATCCCTTTGCAGACAGGCATTACTGTCATAGACACCCTGATTCCCATCGGCCGGGGCCAGCGGGAACTGATCCTCGGGGACCGGCAGACCGGAAAAACCGCCATAACCCTTGACACCATTGCCAACCAGAAAGACAAGAATGTTATCTGCATCTACTGTGGTATCGGCAAGCGCGGGGCAGCCCTTGCCAAGGTAATCGCAGAACTCAGGGAGCATGATGCCATGGATTATTCCTTTGCAGTGGTTTCCACGGAGGAAGATCCGCCGGGACTGCAGTTCATGGCCCCTTATACCGCTACTGCCATGGCAGAGCATTTCATGCACCAGGGACAGGATGTGCTCATTGTTTATGATGACCTCACCCGCCATGCCCGGGCCTATAGAGAGCTTTCTCTGCTCTTGCGCAGACCCCCGGGCAGAGAAGCGTTCCCCGGCGATATTTTTTATATCCATGCCCGCCTGCTGGAAAGATCCACCCGCCTGACCAAAGACAAAGGCGGGGGATCTCTGACAGCGCTGCCCATTATTGAGACCGAGGCCCAGAATATTTCCGCATACATTCCCACCAATCTTATTTCCATTACCGACGGCCAGATTTATCTGTCTCCCATGTTTTTCAGAAAAGGCATACTCCCGGCCGTGGATGTGGGAAAATCCGTATCCCGGGTGGGGGGTAAAGCCCAGCTGCCGGCCTACCGCACTGTTGCCGGAGACCTGCGGCTGACATATTCCCAGTTTGAGGAACTGGAATCATTTTCACGCTTTGGGGCCCGCCTGGACGAAGAAACCCAGAAAAAGCTGTCCCGGGGACGGCGGATACGCGAAATTTTAAAACAATACCGGTATTCTCCCCTGCCTGCACCTGATCAGATTGCCGTGTTGATCGCCCTGACCCATGGTGTATTGGATGATATCGCCTTGTCGGATATGGCACAAGCCCAGAAAAAAATCCGCCAGGCAGCCAATGCAGATCACCAGGAGGTGATGGACAATATTGCCCAGGCAAAAAAAATCGATAAAAAAGCCATTGATGCACTGGTGCAGACAGCCCAAAAAGCTGTAAAACCCTATAGAAAAGAATCGTCTGATGCAGACACTGGCACAGCTTAAGCGCAGGCTCGACAGTACGGATGACCTGCATACAGTGGTACGGACCATGAAGTCTCTGGCTGCGGTAAACATCCGCCAGTATGAACAGGCATCCCATTCCCTGGTGGCATATGCACAAACCCTTGAGATGGCTTTGGGTATTGTTCTGCGTTATGATCCGGACACCCGGCTGTATACCAGACAGTCTGCCAGGAAAAAGCCCGGGGCCGTGGTATTCGGATCTGACCAGGGCATGTGCGGATCACTCAACGAACAGGTGACATCCCATGCCCTGGCTGAACTGCAGTCTTCTCCTTCACAGCTGGCCCAGATCCCGGTGGTATGTGCGGGAATACGGGCCGCAGATCTTATGGCGGATGCCGGTGCCGACTGTCGGGATATCAGGGAACTGCCCGGTTCTGTGAACACCATTACGCCCCATGTGGGAGACATCCTGATGGCCATTGATACCTGGCAGGCCCGGACCGGTGTGGATCATATCCTTTTGTTTCATGCCCGGCAGAAGTCTGCTGCCGGATACAGCCCCCACACTGTCCATCTGCTGCCCATCGACAGCCAGTGGCTTGAACAGTACCGATACCGTACCTGGGACTCTGCATGCCTGCCCATGTTTACCATGGAACCGGACCAGCTGCTGTCCAGCCTGATCAGGGAATATCTTTTTATGACCATATTCAGGGCCTATGTGGAATCCATGGCCAGTGAAAATGCAGCACGCCTGGCAGCCATGCAGGGTGCCCAGAAAAATATCGAAGAGCTGATGGACGATCTTGAAAACCAGTACAATCAGCTTCGGCAGATGTCTATTACCGGAGAACTGCTGGATATTGTTTCAGGATTCGAAGCCCTGGGCCAAAAATAAACCAGGCCAAAACAAACCAGGTTTCACAAGAAAACACTGGAATAAAGCTCAGTTATCAGACAGGGCTTCCCGGATTTTGGTAATGAGATCGTCCGAGGGAATGCTTTTGTTCAAAAAGACACTGGCACCTGCTTCATGCATGTCGTTTCTGACTTTTTTGTCACTGTGCATGGAGAGTGCGATGACCTTGATGTCCGGATCTCTGGACAGGATCTGCCGGGTGGCGTCCATGCCGTTTGTTTCACCCAGGTTCACATCCATGATAACCACATCCGGCAGCAGTGTTTCAGCCAGCTCAACTGCGGTGGGCGCGTCTGCAGCCTCCCCCAGTACCTCGAAATCCGTTTCCATCTGCAGCAGACCGGTAAGTCCTTCGCGCAGCAGTTTGTGGTCGTCAACAATGATAATGCCGATGCGGTCTTTCGGCGGGCGGACGGAAATACGGGACCCCTTTTTTGGGTCGCCTTTCCGCCTGTCCATTAAAGGATAATTATTTTCATATTTTTCACCGGCCGGGGCGGTCAGGGTGATGGCCGCTCCCTGGCCCGGGGCAGAATTGATCTTCATTCGGCCGCCAATATCTTTTAACCGCTCCTCAATGCTGAACAAACCCAGAGACGTCATGCTCTGGTGTATGTCTGTGCCTGTGACCTGCTCCAGATCAAAACCTTTGCCGTTGTCAGAGACAATCAGGCGGATTTTATGGTCCCGGGTCCGTTCAATCGCTATTCTGGCTTGTTCTTCGCCGGAATATTTCACTGCATTGAAAAGCAGTTCTTTTACACACTGGAAAAGCAGATAACAGGTGTTTTCCGAGATCGGGTCAACCTCATTTTTTGCAAAGACATCTATTTTGAAATTAAATTTTTTTTCCATATAGGTGCTCAGCCAGTTCATACCCCCCATCAACCCGTCATTCAAAATGGCGGAAGGAGACAGATCCACTGTAAGAGAGCGCAGTTCAACCAGGGTTTCTTCCAGGATACCTTCAATTTTACGGGCTGTTTCATGGGCTGCATCTATCTTGTCTTTGCGCTGAATTTCCCATAATTGCATGCGTGCCCCCACAACCAGGGGTTGAATATGGTCGTGGAGAACACCGGCCAGACGTTTTCGTTCTTTTTGTTCAACCTGGCCGAGTCTGTTGGCAAGCACGCGCAGCCGGTCAGCCTGGTTCCGGATTCTGGCTGTCCGCTCCTGGGCCCGCTGTTCAAGCACTTCATTGACCTGAATGATAGAATGTTCATATTGTTTTTGTTGGGAGATGTCTTTTACCAGTCCGATCATGCACAAAGATGAATCTAAATGGTTGTTATAAAACTTTCCGGTTATTTCTATCCATCGGGGCTTAGATTGGTCCTGCTGCTGAATCCGGCAGGAATACCCAAAAATGTTTTCCGGCTGGCGTGCCTTTGAAAAAGTCTGGAGGAAATCGCTTCGGTCAGTGTAGTACAGGGCGTGTTCCACAAAATCTGAAAAGTTCAGAGGGCCCTGTTCCCGGGTGCGCCCGAAAATTGTGTACATCTGTTCATTTTCCCAGAAAGCCGTATCTTTGGACAGGTTCCATTCAAATACGCCGATATCCAGAGAATCTGCAGCCATGCGCAGCCGCTGGTCACTTTTCCATTTGCGGTTTTCCGCCTCCCGCACCTGGGTGAGGTCTAAACCGATTATCACATGGGAGTCTGCATCTGATTTAACCTGGGCTGCTGCACCCAGAAAAGGGGTCCGCCCGCCGTCCGGACGTATAAACGCCCATTCATGGGTAGATATCACCGCTTTTTCCATCAGATGCCGGGTCAAGCTTCCTGTTGCCGGCAGAATCTCCGGAGCCAGGCAGTTCTCCCAGTTGATACGGCCTGTTTCAAAGTCTGCCCGGGTATACCCCATCATCCGCAGCATCTCATCATTGATATAGGTCATATTGCCGTTTAGATCAGCAAATCCCACCCCTATCAAATTTGCATCAGCAAGGGCCTGGAAATGTTTGTCGTTACGGCGCAGCATATTAATAGTGTCCTGTAAATTAAGCAGATTGACCAGCTGGTCATCAGCCGCAATACCATCTCCCCTGTTCTGCCGGATAACGGCCAGAATTTTTTCGGCATGGAAAACGAAATGTTCTATCTGCTGGGATTCAGGTTCTTGAGATGTCATCTCATTACCGGTGTCTTCCGGGGTTTTATGCCCCATGTGAATGTTTTTATTGACAGGCATCTGAACTAACTACCAGAATTCTATCAGAAACACAATCTTCTATAACCGGTAAAAAGGTAATTCCGGCCGGAGAATCTTGGTACCCGGCCGGAATACACCTGTTTTTCAAGAAATCTTTAATTTTTTTTCGGGGGAATCAGAGGCGAAACCGCCAGGTTGTCATTTACTGATACAGCACCGCCTTCCCGCGCATTTTCCACGGCTGAATCATGTTCCAGCTGTGAATTCACTGTGCCGGTGAGGGTGGCTACACCGTTTTCCACCTCTACCTTTACCTCTTCACTGTCCACAAAAGGATCCCACCATAATTCCTCTTTGATGTCTTCCTTGATCCGGTTGTCATTTTTTCCGGGGAAGGACGGGGTATAATTGTACCACTCATAGTCTTCGGGCGGATAATCATCCTGATCCAGATAGGGATTAAAGTAATACGGTGCCCATCCCTTATCCACCACAATATTGTTGTTTACAGAATAAATGCCGGCAATGGTGGATGCCACATTTTCAGCCCGCATTTTTTCATAATAGGAATTTACATTTCCGTATAATTCCGCAACACCGGACCGCACATTCACCACTATGTCATATTCATCAACATAGGCATCCCGGTCCAGGGCTTCCTTGATATTTGCTTCCAGTTCGGTGTCGTTTAAGGTGACCGGCAAAGGCGCTACCTTCAGGTTGTTTCTCACCCGCAGCACCCCCACCGTGTTTCTGGCATCTCTGGCAGCGGCCCGTCTGGCCTGAAGATAATCCACTTTTCCTTTCAGGGTCACCACGCCTCCTTCAACCATCACCGTTATATCCGCTTCATTGGAAATCCGCGGATCAACTGTCAATGCGGTTATTATGGCAAGTTTTATCTCTTCATCGGACTTGGGTACATATTTGTTGGCCCGAAGATCAGGATCACGGGCCCACCGTGCCACCTCAAGTCCGGATACATCCACTTCCTTCACCCCTGAAACCCAGGCATCTGACATGGCCCTGGTTTTTTCAGCAGCACTGCCCACTGTGCCTGTCAAAACAACCCTGCCGTTTTCAACCGCCACCTCTATCAGGGCATGATCCACCAGGGCATCCCAGAGCAGTCCCTGTTCAATCTCAGCCAGTATCTGCCGGTCGGACCGGTGGGCCGGATAAGAAATTTTGATATTGTTTTCAAGGGATTTGACACCACTGACGCCTTTGGCCACAGTGCCGGCCAGCTGCTTTTCCCGGTAGGATGCAACCGTTCCTTCAAGGATAACTTTTTTTTCCTCTGCACTCACACTGATGTCAAATACACTGGCGGCCGGATTCATCCGCAAGGCCTCGATAACATCTTTTTTCAAACGCACCGGGCTTTTGTCCTGATACGGCGACACCTGGATCATGTTGACCACTGAGCGGACCCCTTTAACAGCTTCCGTCACATTGCGGGCACGTTCTTTTGCCAGAATATTGCCCACTGTGCCTGACAGGGTGACAATCCCATTGCTGATTTCCACTGTAATGCGGTAAGCCGGTACTGCCTGGTCTGACAGCAGCTGCCTTTCCACGGCATTTTCAATGTTTGCATCTGTGAGTTCCCGGGCTGACAGACCGGGAACAAAAACAGTCAGACACAAAATAAGCATGGCGGCAACAGCCGTTCTGATTTTATGGGTGCATGGATTCAGCGTAATCAATAGCATTAAAACCTCCTTTGGTCTTTACGGTTATCTAAAAATTTACGGTTTATATTATTCCTGTAAAGTCTCCTGGGAAGGGATATAGTCAACCATGGGTTTGAAAGTATTCAGGTTATGGGAGAAAACAGCCTGAAGAAATTCATCCACCCACCAGTATATATCTGATTTTTTCACAATTTTGCGCAAAGCCTTCATCCGGGTTTTCCGCTCTTTTGCGCCCATGCGGCAGGCCTGGTATATGGCATCGGCAATGGCCTGGATATCGTAGGGGTTGACCAGCAGGGCATGTTCATGCAGCTGGCTGGCTGCACCGGCAAATTCACTTAAGATCAGTACCCCGTTCTCCTGAATATGAGACGCACAGTATTCCTTGGCCACCAGGTTCATGCCGTCTTTTAAGGGGGTGACAAGGCCGATATCCGCTGCCCGGTAAAGCGCAATGAGTTCTGTTCTGTCCACGCTCTGGTAAAGGTAATGGATGGGCACCCATCCGGGACGGGTGAATCTGCCGTTAATTTCACTGACCAGCTGCTCAATCTCGGTTTTAAGATTGTCATACTGCTCAATGCGCTGCCGGCTGGGCACCACAATCTGAAACAGGGTGATTTTTTTTTCCAGATCAGGATATCTTTCCAGGGCGTTGCGAAATGCCAGCAGTCTTTCAGGAATGCCTTTGCTGTAGTCCAGGCGGTCCACCCCCAGGATCAGGTGATCTGCCTGGAAAACCTCTTTGATCTCAGCCAGTCTTTTTTCCACTTCTCTGGTGGCAGCTTTTTGTGCAAATTCATTATAATCTATACTGATGGGAAAGTTGCCCATCCTTACGGTATGGTTGTTGATCCTGGTGGAAAGTACCCGTCCTTTGCCCTGTATTTTGATGTCCGGCAGCATGGCATGCACACACTGTACAAAATTGCGCCGGTCCCTCTGGGTCTGAAAACCGATCATGTCATAGCCCAGAAGAGATTCCAGGATGTGAAACCGCCAGGGCAGCTTGAGAAAAAGATCCAGCGAAGGAAACGGAATGTGCAGAAAATACCCGATTTTCGCTGCGGTTTTTATCTTCCGCAATTCTTCTCCCACCCCCATTAAATGGTAATCATGCACCCAGATGTGATCATCATCGTCTTTGATATTCCGGGCAATGGTCCGGGCAAATATTTTGTTGACCGCCTGGTAGGCATCCCAGTATGCAGGGTCAAAATCACACCTGGTCTGCAGATCATGAAACAGCGGCCACAGCACCTGGTTGGAAAAACCCAGATAATAGTCATTCACAAGATTTTCAGGCAGAAAAACCGGTTCAAAGGTGTATCCGAAATCTTTGGCTGTATTGTCCAACAGGGTTTCCAGATCCTGTTTTTCAATAATCTGTGAGGTGCCCGGCCACCCGATCCACAGCCCGCCCCGATCCCGCAATACCGGCGCCAAGGCAGTGACCAGTCCGCCTGATCCCTGTTTCACCTCCCACTGGCCGGTGTCTGTTTGTGATAAAACAATGGGGAGGCGGTTGGATACGATGATCAGCCTGTTTTTTTCCTGGTTTTTTTTATTCATTTTATTCTGACCTTTTCCATATACATGGGGGAAACATAATTGTTATGCAGCTTTAGCATCAGCGGTCTTTATATTGAAGATAACAATATCCGCTTTATGGTGAAATAAAGAGTTTTCCCCATTTTTCGGGGATAAATGGTGTAGAAAAGGAATGTGGTGCGGTATGCTGCCCTGGGCGCCTGCTGGAATTTACTGGCTTATGAGGCCTTTTTCAATGGCCACCTTGGTCATCTGGGAGATATTGTGCACAGACAGCTTGTTCATGATATTGGCCCGGTGCCGTTCAATGGTTTTGGGGCTGTTGCACAGCATGTCTGCAATTTCTTTGCTGGTATAGCCCTCAGCCACCAGTTTGAGCACTTCTTTTTCCCGCTGGGTGATGGTGTCCCATGCAGATTGTGTTTTGATTTTTTGTTTTCCTACCAGATACCCTTCCATGACTTTACCGGCAATGGTGGGGCTGATGTATGTTTTTCCCGAGGAAACCAGATGAATGGCTTTCAGCAATTCATCCTGGGAGGAATCCTTAAGGCAGTAGCCCTGCACACCGGCGCTGAAACAGTCAAGAATATACTCATCTGCATCATGAATGGTAAGGGCAAGAATTTTTACCTCTGGTCTCTGCCGCTTGATTTCTTTGATGGCGGACAGGCCGTCAAGTCTGGGCATGGATAAATCAAGTACCGTTAAATCAGGATTGTGTGCCTGGCACTGTTCAATGGCTTCAAACCCGTCTGCCGCTTCGGCAACAACTTCCAGGTTTTCATCGGAATTGACCATCAGACACAATCCTTCCCTGAGTATTTTGCTGTCTTCTGCAATAACAATGCGAATTTTTTCCATGGTATCTATTAGGTTCCTGATGTTGGTTGTTTTTTTTATCTATGCAAAAATCGTGTAATTATTTATACCAAACAATTATTAAATAGCAAAGACAAAAGGCAAAAGCAAATGCTTATGGCAAATACTGAATATTTGCCATAAGCATGCCGGGCTTTCGATCGCTCTGTGCAGCACGCTTTCCCGGGGAGCCCCTGGTGGTGTCCTGTGCCCGGCCCGAGGTCTGCGGGGGCCGGTTTGCATACGAACAATGAAGTGCGGCATCCCGTCCTCTGGTTGAAAACCATGCCGGCATCTTTTACCAGACCCCCTCCGACGCTGACGGTCCGTTCACAGGACACCACCAGGGGCTCCCCGTAGAAGTGCATGCTGCTATAGCAAATATCCAGGGCAAATATCCACGGTGAATTCATTCTAACCGCAATCAATTATTTTGCCTTCAGGACTGTCAAACTGGTAAGCTGGGGTTAAGGCGCTGGTTCAGGTGTTCACAAAGTTGTGTACCGCACGATCAGGGCCAGGACCAGTCCGACCAGCACCATCCAGAAAAAGACCCCCAGGGTTACGGCGGTGATGGTTTCAGCCTCATTTTCCGCCCTGGCCCTTTCTATGGCTTCCTTTCTGTTCCGGGGCGGTCTGCGGGGCACCACAGCTGCCATCAGCAAAGCAAAAATCAATGCGAAAAACAAAAAAGGCAGCCAGGAATATCCATAGATGGTGGGGCCGTAGGGGCGCACCCATGCCCCGCCTGCCCAGGTGAATAAAAACAAAAGCAGGGCAAACCAGATCCAGCCTTCCCAGGGACCAACCCTTCCCAGAAAATAAAAGGGCAGCATTATCAGTATGGTAAGAACAAATGCAATAAGCAGGTCACCAATAAACATGTGTGTTTCCTTTCTTTATATTTTGTCCGGGTCTGCAGTCTTCGGGGGCCGGCTGCCGGTACCCGAAGACACCGGAACAATCATATGTCTGTTGCAGGTTACCGGGTAATACTGGATATGGTAAGTTCATTATCCACAGCCACAGCACCGCCTTCCAGGGCGTTCTGGGTGGCAGCATCGTATTCAGACCAGGAATCCACCTGCCCGATGAGCGTGGCTTTGCCGTCATCGACTATCACGTTTACACTGTCTGCATCCACAAAGGGGCTCCAGAACAGTTCGCTTTCAATATTATCTTCTATTTCCCGGTCATTTTTTGTTGCTGTGACCCGTGGCTGGTAAGCATACCACTCATAATCAGGGACATAGGATTCATCCACATAAGGCTTATACACAAAAGGCTCCCAGTCTCTGTTCACATTGATATTGTTATTCACTGCATAAACACCCTTCACTTCGGAAACCAGGTCTTCGGCCCGGGTTTTTTCGTAATAGGTATCCACTGTGCCGTACAGGCTGACAACCCCGGACAGTGTAGTCACCGAGATGTCCAGATTGTCCACATAGGTATCTCTTCGAAACTTGTTCAGTATTTTTTGTTCCAGTTCTGTACCATTTTCTGCAACAGGTACAGGGGTTACTTTTATCTGGTTTTTAACCCGGATGACCCCCACCGTATTTTTGGCATCCTGGGCTGCAGCTTTTTTGGCTGACAGGTAGTTGACCCTGCCTGTCAAGGTAACCAGTTTATTGTTTACCTGTGTATCCACTTTTGTGGAAAGCACCCGGGGATCATATAATATGGCTTTGTCCACTGCATCTTTGATCTGCTCATCAGATCTGGGTACATATTTTTCATGGCGCAGATCCTTGTCCCGGGCCCAGCGGCTCACCTTGAGCATCTGGGGCTCCACTTCCTTTATACCCGGCAGCCATGCGTGGTTTACAGCCCGCCTTTTTTCAGCAGCACTGCCCACGGTTCCCTTGAGATCCACCTTGCCGTTGTTTACCGATACCAGGATCAATGCATCGTCCACCAGCGTATCCCAGCGAAGGGCCTGTTCAATATCATTGGCCAGATCTTCATCTGATCGCGGCGTTTTGTAATCCAGTATGATACGGTTTTTTACTTCTTTCACCCCGCCCACGCTTTTGGCAACTCTGCCGGCATGCTGTCTTTCAATATGGGAATCTGCCTTGCCTTTCAGGGCAACCACTTTGTCATTTACAGTGACATCAATTTCAAACAATTCAGTGACCGGATCATTTAACAGTGACTGCACCACATCCACCTGGATATCCTCATCACTTTTTTCGATCACCGGATTCACCTCGATCCGGTTGATAACCGAGCGCACCCCTTTGACCGTTTCTGCGATGGCAAGGGCCCGGTCCTTGGCCAGAAGGTTGTTGACACTGCCGGTGAGGGTAACGATCCCTTCAGTGCAGGAAATATCCACAAGGAAGGAGGAAACAGCCTGATCCTGTATCAGTTCATCTTCTACAGCAATTTCAATTTCCCTGTCTGTCATAGTCACTGCGGTCTGGCCTGTTGCTGTGCCTGCCAGCATGAAAAAAAACACGGTCATGATCGCCAACCATATTCTCTGGTCTACATTTTTTGTTGCGGCTTGATGCTGCATCTCATTCTCCTTTCTTCATTTTATCTGTTCTTGCGGTTATCCATGAAAATTACCCGTAACCTGATAAAATTAAAGTACACACATGGGCCGGGGGATGTAAATGAGGTGAATTCTCTATTTGTACCGGAAAAATGGTGTATCCCTGATTGTTTCTCATGATTTTTTTTTCACATTCTCAGGCTTTCTACATGGATCTGTTTTCTAAAATACAGGGTTCACCTGATTGCAGCTGTCAGAAAAACAGGAAAAAATAAAAAGGGAATTCACAGCGCCCCGGCCGGAGCAATACCCGGCACCAAATAAAACAGCAGCCCAGATGGGTTTTATGAACGCCGTCAACCACCAATACGCAGCTAAAAGCCAACAGCTAACAGCTTTTAACAGCTAACCGCTTTCAAACAGGACAGGCACTTGATATGCCGGTACACAACAAAGATATTATAAGGGTACTGGAAACAGTGGCAGATCTTCTGGATATCCAGAAAGAGAACCAGTTCAGGACCCGGGCTTACAGGCAGGCTGCGCAAACCATAAATTCCCTGCCCGACAGCGTCACTGAGATGATCGACAAAGGCGAAGACCTGACCCGCCTGTCCGGCATCGGCGAAGATCTTGCCGGAAAAATAAAAACCATTGCACAGACCGGATCACTGCCGCTGCTCGAAGAGCTGCAGGAGCAGATACCGCCTTCTTTGCAGGAACTTCTGCGTATTCCCGGTCTTGGACCCAGGGGGGTGAAAGTTATTTATGATGCACTGGGGGTAACTGATCTGCAGGGTTTAAAAAAAGCGGCAGAACAGGATCTTTTGCAGGATCTGGAAGGCTTTGGCGAAAAAACCCAGAAAAAAATTTTAGAGGAAATAAAAAAGAACAACTCCCATGAAGACAGAATGCTTTTCCGGGATGCACAGGCCATATCCCGAACCCTTCTTGATTATTTAAAAAAGCTTGACGGGGTGAAAAAAGTGGCAGCTGCCGGCAGCCTGCGCCGCAAAAAAGAGACAGTGGGGGATCTGGACATACTTTTGTCCTGCAAAAGAGGAACAGATGCCATGGGGCATCTGCTGGATTATGAAGATGTTGAAAAAGTGGTGGTGCAGGGAAAAACAAAAACCTCTGTGGTGCTGCGGTCCGGTCTTCAGGTGGATCTGCGGGTGGTGGCCCATGCCAGCTATGGGTCGGCTCTTTTGTATTTTACCGGTTCCAAGGCCCATGGCATAAAGCTCAGGAAGCGCGGGATGGAAAGAGAGCTGAAAATCAATGAATACGGTGTGTACAAAAACAAAAAGAAAGTGGCAGGAAAAACAGAACACCAGATCTATAAAAACCTTGGCCTTCCCTTTATCCCGCCCGAGCTCAGAGAGGACAGAGGAGAGATTGAGGCAGCGGAAAAAGACCAACTCCCGAAGCTTGTCCAGCGCAGGGATATAAAAGGCGATCTGCATGTACATACCAAAAAAACCGACGGCCACCAGAGCATTGAAGAAATGGCCAGAGAAGCGGAAAAACTGGGGTATGAATACCTGGCAATAACC
>Ga0209949_1000991_pt1 | contig 14269 bp, 12 predicted proteins | sample SalPonC_black_MG_FD_185711 | JGI IMG/M metagenome (GOLD analysis project Ga0209949, IMG submission 185711) | Salt pond soil microbial communities from South San Francisco under conditions of wetland restoration - Salt Pond MetaG... | ecosystem: Environmental > Aquatic > Marine > Intertidal zone... | reverse complement strand
CTGCATTTATACCGAAGCTGTAAAATGGGGCCATGTCAGGTGTAGTTAACCCAAAAACCGATTCATATAAAGACAATTACTGTCTCCATCAAAAGTAAATGCGTTACGCTCCGATAGTTAAAAGAGGTACTGTGATTATTAAATTTAGCTATCAGTTCAAGTTTATGATACATATTGAGGAGAAATAATCACCCCATCCGGATATCATCACTATAGAAATCACAGATATTGTATAAGCTGATATGGAAAGTTAGTGGGTTGGAGAGTTGACATATTGTTATTCAATACGGGGTCAATCGGAATTTAAGAGATTGTGGAATATCTCATATATAAATCAAAACCCTTTTAAGATAGCTTCGAATATTCAATTTAAGAAGTAAAACCTCTCAAACTAATTCCCAATCCCTTACAAAGCTTCAAAATAATAAGTAGTGAAGGCATGTAGTATTCCTGTTCCAAATCAGAAACATACGTCTCATCCATATCGCTTTTCCCAGCAAGCTCAGACGGTGTGAAGTTTGGGGCAACTGTAGCTCATAAAAAACCTGTCCGAATACTTACTGTACCTGCCGTTTCTCCTCCATCAAGAGAATAGATACACAGGGTACTTGGCAGGCCAAAAGAGTTTTATATGTCCATTATACATTCGCCCGATTTTTTTTATTTATCTCCCAGGTTGAACTGGTGATCCAAAATGTGGGGATCTGTAATTATTCCAATTTAACTGTTGCAAATAAGCTACTTTGTTCCAGCGCGGTTGTTCATCCACTTAGATATGAAAACCTATACAGTTATCAGATCCATCCGGAGAGAGTATAGAACCGGCATATCCGGTTCTATGTACTTTTCCACTCCCCCTAAATACCAATTTTGATATCTCCCCGAAATAATTCTCCAATTCCCGCAGTATCTTCGCAAAGGGCGTTCATCTTTTGGCAATTTCGGACGTCGCAATGATTTGGTTACTCATTCACTTCACTATCTTTCTTATACGGTTCGTCAGTATGTAACTCCAATCTTCATTATTTTTCACACTCTTTACATTCCAGCACGCTACCTAATTTAGAACGTCGTCCTTCTTTTGTTACGACCCAGGGCCTCAGCTGCCAGGGCGGATCATGGCGGACATGCTGGGTGTGTCCGCATTTGAGATCGGCTACCCAGTCGTCTTCTTCATCCTTATGAAATCCCACAATAGGTTGTTTCACTTCCGGTGATGTTGTTTAACAATCTTCTCTATATCCAATTTCTGTATGGCGCTTATAGCCGCCTCCATCGCCCCTTCCTCACAGAGTCCGCTCATTGAGGCGTCCATAAATCCCTCCCGCGCCGCTTCTACACAGGCCTTGCGCACACGTTCTGCAAGCTGCTGTTCAGAATTGAGTTCATCTAAAGTATTATCCATGTTACTCCCTGTTCTGTGTTTGTTGCCGGAGACGTTCATGGCGGATCTCTTCCTGGAACGCCGCATGACAGCTTACACATCCCTGTTGAATCACGTTGTAATACTTTATCACCCTGTTCATATCCTGATTCTGTGCCGCCTTACGCAGCGAATCTGCCGTACCATGAACCACTTTATCATATGCGCCAAACTGCGACATGCGCTCATCGAGTGTGCTTTGAACCAGCGTACGGCTATCATCAGAGAGCGGTGGATGATCGTTTATATTTGCAGCACCCTGTTCAATAAGATCAAAGTTTTGTGTGAAGATTCCTTCGTTGATGGTATGCATATCGATTGCCAGCATACGCATGATTGTGGGAAGTTCAAGCGGCTGAGTTATGCTTTCTGTTTCAGTGTTCTGTTTGGGATCGGCGAGTTTATCCTGATTCTGGAAATGAGCAATGGCCAGCCCGGCACATACCAGCAGTAAAAACGACCCGGTTAGAATGTTATTGATATTGTATTTCATAGGGTTTGATTATGGGTTCTCATATTTTCCATCCATTTCCAGTCGTATAGAAAACGAAGACGCTATTTTTGATGCCATCTATTTGGCAAAGTAGGCTTTTTTACCTTCAAAATGCTCGTCCACTGTCTCTTCAAATAACGATAACCATCGCACAAAATCATCTTTTTGTATAGGTAACGGAAGATGCTGCCGGAAAGGCCGGCCGTGGTACCGGCGGGATTGAAATAGTAAATTCGACCAAAAATTAACCATCCGGGGCAGGTGATGGTCCCAGTCTACATCGGCATAGTCATTGAAAATATATCCAAGCCGTTCATCCTGCTGCACTTTATCGTAAAAAGAATACTCCAGGGTTTTAACGTCTTCCTCGTCTGTTATATCTTTTTTTACTGGTTCATTCATAAGAAATCTCTACTGCGGGAGTAACTATTTATCCTCACCATATACAAGAATCAAAAACTCTTGTTTTCTATATTCCCAAAAATACTCTGTAACATCAACCGGTTCCAGTACCGATTTAAGGATGGATAATTCATACTTCACATTTTTTAATATTGATTCAATATCGCCAACCTGTTTTTCACCAAAGAAATCGCCATAAATTTTAAAATTTTTGATGTACCCCTTTTCCACCATAAGCCGCAAATCAATTTCACCTGCCGTGAATCGATGGCTTCGCTGGATATTGAATTGGGGTGATTTTCCATAATTCAAATTCCAGCTTCCGTATTTTTCGTCCTTAAATTTATGAACGGCACTCCACTCATCTGCGGTAAGACGATAGGTTTCAAAATGACTACTCTCACGGGTCAGCCCTTCAAGAAGCTGCGATCTGAACCCAGCTATATCCATCCTCTTTTTGATGAATTCACTGATATTGGCCACCCGGCTTCTGGCAGATTTATGGCCCTTTGAACTGATTTTACTGATCTACACATTAAGTGCACGTTTCACTTCATCAAGATTGCTGTTAAACAGGAGTGTCCCGTGACTAAACATCCGTCTTCCTGTAAAAAACTGTACATTGCCTGATATTTTCCACCCTTCAGCAAGGATATCATTCCAACCACTCTCTTCAGCATTTACTCCCATTTCCTGCAGAACCTTTATGACCGGTTTTGTGAACTTTTTAAAGTTATGCAGATTCTCTTTTTTGTAATTTGTTATGATGCTTAAATTGAGATTCCCGTAATCGCGATAAACAGTCCCTCCAACCGACATTCGCCGGACCACATGAATCCCCTTTTCCCTCATGTAGTCATCGTTAATTTCCTCGAGCGTGTTTTGGTTTCTTCCGATAATTTTTGAGGGTTCATTGTTATAAAAAAGCAGGTAATCTTCATGTTTACCGAAATTGTGCAGTGCATATTCCTCGAGTGCCAGGTTTAGCCGCGGATCGGTAATATTTTCATTCCGTGCTGTACTTATTACTTGAACTCACATTTAGAAAGAAACATACAGGTTATTCCACTAGAAAAGCAGTTTAAAAAAACTGGGTCAAGATTGTACTTTTGTGATTCTGAGTCAATTTATTTCACTTCCATTTAACGACCATCGTCAACCCAACTCCAGCCAAAAAGGCACCGAAGAGAAGTGCCGGGTAAGTCCTCTGGCTGCAAACACACTTATAATGAGCCTTTACTTTGAAGGTTAGACCTGAAAGATTGCCAATGCAGTCGTCTTTGATTGGATATTTATTCCTAGGTGTAGACGAACAGAATGATAGCATCCTTTATCTACCTAAATTGTGTCTTGCAGTTTAATATTTGTTGGCTAAGCCCAATTGAGAGAGACCGATTATTTAAATTTTTTGCAGATGTAAAATTAATTGTCTATCTATATAATGTTAACGATAACATAACCTGCTTAACATGAAACATAGTTACATACAATACTTAACGAGCCTAGCTGTAGGGCTTATCATATTAGCGTTTATATATTCACCGCTCGCAGCACAAGACACATATACTGACATCGATGGTAACGTTTATGAAACGGTTACTATCGGAGACAGAGTTTGGTTAACTGAAAATCTCAGAGTTAAATCTTTCAATAACGGAGACCCAATTCCATATATCGAAGTCAATGCAGATTGGGCTACAGATTCCAGAGACAACTCACAACCGGCGTATACATTTTTCAATAATGATTCTACCAATATTGAAACATTTGGATATTTATATAACCACTTTGTGATTACAGACAGCCGTGGTATTGCATCGGACGATTGGAGAGTTCCTAATGAAGATGATTGGAAAGCACTTGAAGTTGCTGCAGGCATGTCCGAATCCGATTTAGACAGGAACGGCTGGGCCGGAGCGGCAGAGAATGTAGCAGGTAAACTTAAATCTAGCGACGTAGTACATTGGGATTCAAATGAAGCTACGTCAATTACCAATGAATTAGAATTCTCGTGGGTTGGCGGAAGTGTGCGATACGCGTATGGCGCATTTGAAGCACCAGTCTCCAAATTAAGATTCAGCTCCTTATGGTCGGCAGATGATTTTGCTGAAAACACAGATCGTGCGTGGCGAAGATTCGCTAGATTCGATAGTTCATCCGTTAGACGTTCCCCTGTTCCTAAAGCAACAGGTATGTCTATTCGATTGGTTAAGGATGCAACTGCAACTAGTAATGAATCAGGATTGGAACAACCAAAAGAGATTGGATTGAGTCAAAACTATCCAAATCCGTTCAATCCGACGACAAGCATCAGCTTTAACTTGCCGGAGGCTACTGATGTAACATTGAGTGTTTATAATATGCTTGGTCAGAAAGTTGCTGTACTTCTGAATGGCCCACGAACAGCTGGTGAACATACAATTGCTTTTGATGCATCTAGTTTATCAAGTGGTGTATATATGTACCGTCTAAAATCCGGCTCAATGACTATTATGAAAAAGATGACTCTTCTTAAATAAGAAGCAACATTATGTCATTGTTTGAATAATTCGAACTAAAAACCTGCGAAACCCTTCAATTGATACACAGTTGAAGGGTTTTTTTCATTGCTCTTATTTTACGTTTATATCTACATTCACTCTATCATCTTCAGATGAACTTGATACGCGATCTCAATTATGACAGATGATCAAACAAGTGGTGGATCATTTCAGTTAAAGGTTTTGATTATTGAAGCTATATTCTGGTTCGTATTTAAGTACAACAGATCAATCGTAAAGTCCTGAAGGTCAGTGTTCAGTATCCTTCAATATTTATAGAGTTCAATTTCCCTTTATGTATAGGTCAACTCCACTTTCGATTATGCCATCTCACTTTGAAAGATATTACTGATAAAGGCCCAATCACATACCACACTTTTACATAAATGACTTTACAACTACATTCGAAATTCAATCATCAAATGACTAAACTCCTCCCCTTCCTGATTTCCTTGTTATGGTTTGTAACGGCATGTAGTTCCGGCTTTAAAGAACAAGACCCGAATGTGATAGTGATTGTTGCAGATGATTTGGGATATCATGATTTAAGCTTTACCGGCAGTGAATTTTATGAAACGCCGAATATAGATGAATTAGCAAAAAATTCTGTACAATTTTCAAGCGCATATGCCAGTTCCCCCGTATGCAGTCCTGCTCGTGCAAGTATCATAACCGGGCAATTTCCATCACGCCATGGTATCACTGACTGGATTGGGGCTTTAACCGGAGAAGCATGGAGATCACACAATCGTCACACAAAAATGCTTCCTGCTCCAAATTTGTCTGTGCTTGACACCGCACACGTTACCTTGCCAGAAGCAATGAGACATGCAGGATATACGACCTTTATCGCTGGCAAATGGCACATTGGTGGTGTGGGCTCGGCACCAGAAGATCATGGTTTTGACATAAATGTGGGGGCATGGGAAAAAGGGAGTCCCATTGGTGGATATTTTGATCCTTATCAAAATCCCAGGCTTGATAATCGCTCCTCTGGCGAATCATTACCGTTCCGTCTTGCAGATGAGACTGTATCTTTCATACATCAATATGGGAGCGAACAAAATAATCAGCCATTCTTTGCATATCTGTCATTTTACTCCGTACACAGCCCGCTTCAAAGTAGTAGGGAGAAGTGGCAAAAATATCGAAACAAGGCCGATTCTTTGGGCATCGAAGAGTCAGGTTTTGTTATGGGAGACAGAATTCCTGTTAGAGTAGTCCAGGATCATCCTGTGTACGCTGGGCTCATTGAACATATGGATGAAGCTATAGGACATCTTATAGAAGAGTTAAAGCAAGCTGATTTGTTTGATAATACTGTCATTATGTTTACGTCAGATCACGGAGGGGTCTCATCCGGAGATCATTTTTCTACAACCAACTTGCCCCTGCGGGCAGGTAAGGGATCAACTTTTGAAGGAGGCATTCGTGTACCCTTTTTTGTTACTCTTCCCAATCAAATCTACGCCGGTAAAATAATCGACACGCCAGTAATTTCTACAGACATTTATCCCACACTTCTCGATCTCACAAATCAAAAATTGCGTGAAGAGCAGCATATTGATGGAAAGAGCTTAATGCCCCTGATTCATGGTAATAGTATTTCTGAACGCAGTCTGATATGGCATTACCCTCACTACAGTAATCAAGACGGACGACCATCCAGCGCTATCAGAAAAGGAAATTGGAAGCTAATCTATGATCATGAAACGAAGGATAGTGAGCTGTACAATCTCTCCGAAAATCCATCCGAAGGACTCAATATATTTGACAAGTATCCCACCATGGGGCAGCAACTATATAATTTACTGATGTCTCACCTAACAGAAACTGCCGCACTATTTCCCAAACCAGATCCTGCATACGACCCACAGAAAGAACAGCTTTACCTACAATGGATGAGAGATAATCGTCTCAAAACACTTGAACAACAGCGGCTTCGCTTTCTATCAAATGAATTCAGCCCAAACAGTAATTGGTGGGGAAGTCAATCCTCTAAGTGATAATTATAAAAATTAGAGGGTCTCGACCGTTCAACTTACCTTCAATTAGTCCTATCCTTGTCCGGCAGAGTGCTTTAGAATTGTGAGCTAAATTTATTCGTATTTTCGACTGGAAGCGCTTGTATAAAACAGGAATATTGGATAATATAAATTGTTAACGTTAACATTAAGTATCAGCAATGACTCCACTCAAACACAATTCCTCTAACTTACCAAATCTCTCAGAGGGCTAGCATATGTCGATATCGGATAATTTCCTTTCCTCCAGAATAGTTTTACTCCTTTTCTGTGTTATTCTTTTTTTTAATTCGGAATCCCATGCATTTGGTATCATGCAGGATCAACAGCGTGAAATCACCGGTACTGTTACCGATGAAACCGGGGAAACCCTGATAGGCGCAACGATTATGGTTAAAGGGACAACCCGTGGCACCCAAACTGATGTTAACGGTGAATACACGATATCAGCCAGAGAAGGAGAAATCCTTGTATTTTCATATGTAGGACATATACCAATCGAGATCACCGTTGTTGATCAAACTGAAATAGATGTGGTTTTAGAATCGGATGAGACACTACTAGACGAAGTAGTGGTTGTTGGATACGGTACTCAAAAAAAGGTGAATCTGACAGGCTCAGTTCAAACCGTTTCATTCGATGAAGCCGTCAACCAACCCGTTTCCAACTCTGGTCAGCTACTTTATGGCCGCTTTTCAGGGGTGCAGCTTACTCAAACTTCTGGTAGTCCGGGCGCAGATGGATCTTCCATTGTTATACGAGGTGTTGGTACTTTTGGCTCAAGAACGCCACTTATTGTCATTGATAATATTCAATATGATGATCTGGCAGCATTCAACAACCTGGCACCGTCTGATATAGAAAGCATCACCATTCTTAAAGATGCATCTTCACTTGCCATTTATGGAGCCAGAGGTGCAAATGGCGTAATTCTAGTTAAAACTAAACGAGGACGCACAGGAGAATTAACGGTTGAGTATAATGGATACTATGGTACCCAAAACCCAACAGTTGTTCCTGAGTTTTTAGGGTCACTGGAGTACGCAACGTTAATGAACGAAAAGTTCAGAAATGAAGATGGGCCACAGTTCAATCCCAGATATACTGCTGAGCAAATTGATGCTATTCGAAACAATTCTCTACCTGACCAATTTGGTAATACAGACTGGGCTGAAGAGGTGTTAACATCGGCGCCCATCACAAAACACAATATTTCGTTCAGAGGCGGTAACCAGCGAACGACCTACAGAGTTTCGGCTGGTTTTTTACAGCAGGATGCCATTATTCGGAGCAAGTTTAAAAGTGAGCGATTTAACTTTGGATTCAACATAAATTCAGATGTGAAAGATTGGCTAACTGTCAGCAGTGTTACTAACGCATTTTGGCGAAAAAATGAAGGACCAACAGGTGGTCAAGGGGCTTTTAATGGCGACAATGGAATTATTTATTCCTTTCAACGAACGGCACCTACCATCCCACTATTTTATAGCAATGGTGAATATGGCGTTGTGGATGGTGCATATACCAATGATAATCCCTCGCTGTTGACTCAAAATCCTCTTAGACGAGGGTATCTAGGCGACTACATACAGGATAACATCAACGTTAGTACCCGAATGGGTGTAACGCTTAAAATTTTAGATGGACTTACATTTGAAACAAGCGGAAGCGCAAACATCATTAGCAATAATGTGTCTGATTTCGTCCCAACACAGCTACAAAATGATTGGCAAGGCCGTTTGGTTATTAACAGTGATCTCAACCGTCTGGAAAATTCATCTGCTTTTAACTACACACTGATCAATGAAAACATTCTACGGTATCAAACCGATTTAAATGAAAATAACTCTATCAGCACGTTGCTAGGACATTCAGTTTCCTATGCCCGAAACGATGGGTTTGGAGCAACTGCCACTGGGTTTGCTTCCGATCAGTTTCGTGAATTCAATGCTGGTGCAACTGAAGACTTTGCAACAGGAGGTTCAAATGAAGATACCTACCAGTCGGTCTTTACACGCATCAACTATAATTTTAAAGAGAAATACCTGGCCGAATTTAACTACCGAATTGACGGTTCCAGCCGGTTTGGTGATCGAAATAGATATGGCTATTTCCCTTCTGGATCATTAGGCTGGAGAATATCAGAAGAGGAATTCCTCAATTTAACTGATAACATCAATAACCTTAAGGTTAGAGTTAGCTGGGGAATTACAGGAAACGATCGCATAGACCGATATGGCTTTCAAACACTGTTAAGCTACAATCAGGATTACTACTTGGGCAATTCGCCATATCTTGGTGCAAGCATTACCCGATTGGGTAATCCAGGCATTCGTTGGGAGGAAACCGAGCAAATCGACCTTGGAGTTGATTTAACCATGTTCAATAATCAGCTTGAGATAGTTGCCGATTATTTTAGAAGAGACAGTAAAGACATTCTCTACGCAAACTTCCCTATTCCTAATACACTGGGCGTTACTTCACTGGTCGCTGAAAATGCTGCCAGCATGGTCAACGAAGGGATTGAAATGAGCCTTAATTACAGAGGCATGTTTAAAAATGTAAGCTATAGCTTCGGAACCAATCTCACGAAATTTTTAACCCGAAGTGAAGTAACAGGCCTTGGTGATGGAGGCGAGGAAACCATAACCAACACATCAATCATCCGAATTGGTGAGCCATTCAGAGCTTATTACGGCTACCGGGCAATAGGAATTTTCCAGGATTTTGCAGACGTGGCGAGTGCACCGATACATTTTAATGGAAACTCTGGTCCTGGTGATATTCGATATGCAGATTTATCTGGTCCGGATGGAGAACCCGATGGGATTATCGATAATTTTGATCGTACGGTTATTGGCAATCCCAATCCGAACTGGCTGATAAATTTCAATGCGTCAGCCGAATTTGCCGGGTTTGATATTAATGTTCTCTTTCAGGGTGTGTCCGGTGTAGATAGATTACTAATGGGCAATGGTAATCTGCCAGTGCCAGACAATCGCAGTAACGTACTGGAATATTGGACGGGTCGATGGACACCCGAAAATCCAAGTAACAATCTACCTCGTGTCGGCGGACAGAATAATGAAGTTGTCTCATCATTTTATGTGCAGGATGCCTCATATTTGAGACTTAAAAATCTCGAAGTTGGATACACATTGGACAGCAACCTAACTAGAAAGTTTAATGTGAATCAGTTGCGTGTATTTATGGGTGCGCAAAACATCTTTACATTCACCGGATTAGAATATTTTGATCCAGAAGGAGCAACGGGCAGCCAAAGTAATCGCCAGGCCCCACTCTATAAAACCATCACACTTGGAATTAACCTTAAACTGTAAGACGATGAGAATACTTGGAATAATTTTAGCATCGATGCTGGTGTTTGCAAGTTGCACCGAAGATTTTTTAAGCACCGCATCATTAACACAACCAGCAGGAGATCAGCCATTTACAAGTGCCAACGATGTAAATTTGGCTTTAAATGGCGTCTATTCTGTTCTTCAGTCAAATACGATGTATGGCGGTAATTTAAATGGTTTTCAGGGATACCCCGGATATGATGCCATTGGTGATAACGCTTTCAACCAATATAAATGGGAGGGTCCCGGAATATTCATGGAAGGTAACCTTACTCCTGCATCCAATCCTGTGTTATCCCACTGGAATGATCTCTATCGAGGCATATCAAGAGTTAATCTGGTTATCCAAAAACTTGAGCAGGTTGAAGGCGGGGGCCTCACTTCGGAACAGGTAGCCGAATACCTGGGTCAGGCGTATTTTTTAAGAGCGTTGTTTAATTTTAATCTGGCAGTCTTTTTCGAAGATGCACCACTAATCACAGAACCGCAGACTATTGCAGACTCTTACGTTCCAAAAAATTCTTATGAAGAAATAACCGTTCAGGTAGTTGAAGATTTGATATTCGCATCTGAAAACCTTCCGGATCGCCACCCTGATGAGCTTTACGGATATGCGACGCGAGGTGCCGCACTTGCACTTTTTGCCAGAGTTCAACTTTACAACGGTAACTTTGACGGGGTTAACGGTGTCATTGATTTAAGCAACGAAGTAATGGGACTTGGCTATTCTCTGCACCCCAATTATGCCGAACTTTTTACACCTGAACACGAAACGTCACCCGAAATTATATTTTCGGTGCGATTTAAAAGAGAACTTGGTTTTAATAATGGTGAAACCTTCTCGGCTACATTCCTGGGCACTCCGAAAGTAGATATCCGCCCCATGCCTAATCTCGTGAATTCATATCACGATATTAACGGTCAGCCTGTAAATGATGTAAGTGCACTTCCAGCAGAGCAGAGAGATCCAAGAGCTAACGCGACCATCTTTTTTGAAGGTGATGTTTTTCTTGAAGATATCAATCGATTCTATGGTGTCCCCCCTGTTGCTAAAGGCCCTACTGGTTTTGCAACTAAAAAGTATCTCAGAAAAAATGAGTCCGATGAAGAGGGTGTCAGATCATTTTCTGCCGGGTCTCAGGACTTTTACGTTATTCGCTATGCAGACGTTTTATTGATGAAAGCTGAAGCCCTTGCTGAAACTGGAGACGTGCCTGGTGCATCTGCCCTTGTGAATGAAGTTCGGGCTCGTGTTGGTATGCCAAGTGTTGAATTCGTTGAGGGAACCGTAACCCAACCTGAAATGATAGAGATTGTGCGCCATGAACGTCGGGTTGAACTCGCAATGGAAGGGTTACGATTTATGGATTTGAAACGGTGGGGAGTCATGGAAGAGGCGTTTAACCGAGCTGCTGCCGATCCTGTTGGCCCATTCAATCCTGTATATCAGGGACGCAAATCAGAAGTGTTTCCCATACCGCAAAGTGAGTTGGATGTAAATCCTAATTTAGTACAACACCCAGAGTGGTAATCAAAACCAATTTATTATGAAGTATATTTATCTGTTTATTATTGTAAGTCTGCTATTTATTGGCTGTAAAGATAACGTTATTGGAAATTTTGACCCTATTGATGAACCCAATCAAGTTGAAGAAACAACCTATGATAAGAAAGGTGTAGCATTTACCTATAAAAATGAAACCTGGTCTACACGAATCAGTAGACTGCAGGCACACTGGCATTATTCGTGGGGCCTGGAACTGCAGCCCACCCGCCCTACAGGTGTGGAATATGTTCCCATGTTCTGGGGGCAATGGTCACCAAACGACAATAATATCGATTACATCGAAGGTTTGGTTGATGCAGGGGATATCAACTATGTTTTAGGCTTTAACGAACCCGACAGAGAGGACCAGGCGGATATGACTGTTCAGGAGGCTATAGAGTTGTGGCCGAGACTTGAAGCCTTGGATATTCCATTGGTTAGCCCTGCTCCGGCAAATTGGGACAGAGAATGGATGAAGAATTTTATGAATCAGGTAGAAGAGAATAATCTTCGCGTTGACTACGTCGCAATACACTGGTATGGGGCACCGAATGCGGGTAACTTCATTAAAATGTTAAGAAATGTATACGACCTTTATGAGCGTCCTATTTGGATCACTGAATTTGCTGTAGCTGATTGGCAGGCAAATTCTCTTGCAGATAATCGCTACTCTAAAGAACAGGTTCTTGATTTTATGAAGACAGTGCTACCTCAGATGGATAAACTACCATTTGTATATCGATATTCGTGGTATAATGGCAACCCTAATGGAAGGGTACTTGGTAATTCTGTGCTGTTTGATGAAAATGATGAACTAACAGAACTGGGGCAGTTTTATGCAAATCACACCCCTAATTTAGATGCCGGGCCTGGTGATGATTCATGGCATAGTGGTTCTGATGATAACGGTGATGGTGATGGTGATGGTAATCAAGGTGACCTTTTGTTTTCGATTGAAGCTGAAGATGCTAACCTGACGAATGCTGGCGTCACAGCCATGGCAGCAGGATGCTCCAATAAATCAGGTACAGGTATAATTTTTATGCAAGGACTTGAAGAAGGTGAAGGTGATCGTGAGCTGAAGATATCGGATATTGATATCGAAACTGCAGGAACGTATGATTTAGAAATCACCTATTTTGCAAAGGCAGATACCCAAATAGAAGTGATAGTAAACCAACAAGACCCGATCGTCGAAACAGGATTTGATACTCCCGGATTCTGTTTTGAAACAAGTAGCAGCACAGTCACAATTCAAATTGAACTAGAAGCTGGGACAAATGAACTGATATTCAGCCCAGTTCAAGGTGAACAATCGCCATATTTGGATAAGTTTGCCATCTACAGTAATTAGTGTCTTGTCAATTCTCATAAGTCGTTTAAAGACCTGAGGGCAATCCCGGTGCCAATGTCTTTTGGTACCGGAACCTACAGGTGTCACCAAATTTCTTTAAGCATCAACAATGCCAGATACAGTAATGGGTGTCAGCATTTTTGTGGATCTTCGTCAGTTATGTTGCTCATAACAGATCATATATCGGCTAAACCAAATGTTGCCTCAGCTACGTTAGATGGCGCACATTCCAGTCATCTTATGAGTCGTGCATTGATGTAATATCTTTATTGATAAGCTCGGTTTATTGAAAATTATGTCCAATCGCCTTCTTCCATTTCATAGCTAAACACGTGTTTTTATTAATCCACTTAAAAACAATTCTTTTCTTTTTATAACCCTGAGAGTGACACTCTCAGGGATTTTTCTGTCCTTAACTATTTGAAAGATGTCTCTGCTCTTGCGACAGGTCTTGTTAAAGATTCAAAGTATTCAATTTTTGGTAAGTAGTTAAATCACTTATCAATCGACTATATCCTATCAGTCCTCTCTTGCTTACATATTGCCACCTTTCTATTCTTTGCCACAGTAAACTCATTTCAAGAACGACCAACTCTAAAAGTGCCCTCAGATGCAAATAGAAGTAGATTCTCAACTCTGATGAGTGAACCTCAACCGGAAGCTTACGTGCTGTTTTTCCTAGACGACTCGCTAGCATTGGACATGTTGCTGAGTATACATCGACATAAAAACACAAGCTAAGGGAATCATGAGCCCGAATAGAAGCATCCGGAAGTGAAACACTTGAATCTAAATTCGATTTATAAATAATATATACCCTTGAGCAGTGTGATGAATAATCCAGAACTTGTAACTCACGCAGAGCTAAGAGTAATGAACGGTCGACATGATGCCTTAGGAGCGCTGAAAACAGTCCCAGCCATTTTTTGACGGTTTTATCATGTATGTACGCGTTTGATCAATATAATTGGTGCATAGCTAAGATCACTTTTTTAACGTGAACCAGTAGTTTATAAAACGGAATCAATTCGTTTTTTAGACGGAGCACCAACCAAGATCATTACGGTCAATCAGCCAAAAACCATCGGCCTGATTCAATTAATTTTACACTCTCCATTAAGGTCG
>Ga0209949_1000990_pt1 | contig 14277 bp, 6 predicted proteins | sample SalPonC_black_MG_FD_185711 | JGI IMG/M metagenome (GOLD analysis project Ga0209949, IMG submission 185711) | Salt pond soil microbial communities from South San Francisco under conditions of wetland restoration - Salt Pond MetaG... | ecosystem: Environmental > Aquatic > Marine > Intertidal zone >... | reverse complement strand
AATCACCAGGTTTGAACCGCCTGGAACAAGTGTGCCGTTTTCACCACCCCAGTCGCCGTTATTCCAGTTTCGTTCATTTGTGAATTTAAATTCAACTCCGGCAGTTGCAAAATAAACCTGCCCGGTGTAAATGTCATCCTGGTTGTCTGAGACAAGTGGGGGGGCTTCAGCCGGTGTCCAGTCAGCTGTGTAGCCACTGGCAGCCTGATGAGCACCCGGTACGTAAATTTCAGGATCGCCGTCGGGGTTGTCAGTTGTTGTTCCCTGAAGTGGATCGACCTGATTTTCATTCAGAATTTCAACCAGCTGAGGAGTTACCCTGTGTCCGGCCCAGCCACCATCCATACCAAATTCGCTGGCGCTCATATTGCCGCCAATTTGTGCGTGAATGATAAAGTTAGTGCCGCCAAAGGTTTGCATGTTATCACCATCAAACCGAACAGGGAAGATTATTTCGCGGCTTACTTCGGGCCTGTCGTTATCAGCCATAAAGAGGTGGTCGTAATTGTCGGCAAGCTGGTAGCCGCTTTGATCGATCACATTCTGTGCAAAAGTAAGTGCCTCATCATATCGCTCTGTACCCGTGTATACTTCAGAGTTAAGGTAGAGCTTGGTGAGAAGCGTCCATGCGGCACCTCTGCTGGCACGGCCGTATTCAACTGAACCTGCGGCAGGAAGTTCATCAGCTACTTCAAGAAGTTCAGACTCAATATATGCAAAGAGATCTTCTGACGTAGTTGGTTCGGGCTGGTAGGCTCCGATCGGGTCGTCTTCTGTTACGAACGGAATATTGCCGCCGAACATATCGAGTCCGTGCCAGTAACTCAGTGCACGCAAGAACCGGGCTTCAGCCAGATACTGCTGTATAACGGGTTCATCACGCCGCTGAGCTTCCCGGATAAACTCGTTTGTGAGGGCAATCTCGTAATAAATACGGCTGTACATACCCATTACAAAGTCATTTGATGCACCCCATGACTGATAGTTAAAGTCGGGGAGGCCGGGGTCGTTCCATGCTACAACGCCTTCGTCGGTTGGCAGTACCTGGTGCACCCAAAGCTGACGTATATAGCTTGAAAAGCCCTCGTCAATGCCCTGAATGTCGGCATTACCGGCAGGACCCTGCTGGCCTGTTACCGAAAAGCCCGCATAAAGTTTAGCCAGTACCTGTTCGAAATCACCAGGCGTTTCATACACGTCCGCTGATGTCGTGATACTGTCGTCGATCGGCGTGGTAGACAAATCGTCTGTACACGAGACCGCGATTCCAAACACCATCGCCAGGAGGGCGAAAGCTGCTAATATTCTGAATTTTGTGTTCAACATAATCTTCATATTTAAAATGTTGTCAATTAAAAGTTGAGATTAAGTCCCAACAAGAAGGTTCGTGGTCGAGGATACAGGTTATTGTCAATTCCGCCGAAGACTTCGGGGTCCTGACCACTGTATTCAGTAATTGTAAACACGTTTTGAACCGTACCTGAAATTCTGAGTGACGAAACGACATTCAGGAAGTTTTCAACGGTATAGCCAACGCTTACATTATCCAGCCGCAGAAATGAAGCATTTTCCAGGTAGTGATCTGACCGATACTGCGCATTCTGGAAAGGTGCATCAAAAATATACGATGTCGGGTTAGTTAAAAACCCTGTATTATTTGTGATCTGGCTGAAGATGGCATTATTCGAAGCTACGTTATTATATACGTAGTTGCCTAAGCTGGCCCGCGCTGCAAAGGAGGCATCCCAGTTTTTATGTTCAAAACGAGATGAGATACCAAATGTCAGGTCCGGATTGGGGCTTTCAAGACGATACTTGTCATCGTCATTGATGACACCATCATCATTTCTGTCAACATAGAGTCCTTCAATTGGCATTCCTTCCTGGTTGTAAGCCTGCTCAAAGACAAAGAATGAATTTCTTGGATGGCCCACGCTGTGAACCTGTATGGTGTTACCGGTACCACCGGCAATTCCACCGGTTTCAACCCCGATAAATGACGGATCATCGACCGTGGTAAGTTTGGTAATCTCGTCCTGTGTGTAGGTTGCGTTAAACGATACCTGCATAAAGGTATTCTCAGTTGAGATAAGCCGTCCGGTAATGTCAAACTCAAGTCCCTGAACTTCCAGGTTCCCCACGTTAGACAGAATACGGTTGGTGAAGTTGGTTCCCGCAGGTACAGGCACAACATTAAGCAGATCTTCTGTTTCTCTGTAAAATGCCTCTACAGAACCAAAGAACCGTTCATCAAGAATGCTGTAATCCACACCCACATTATATGTTGTGGTTTCTTCCCATTTCAGGTTTACGTTGTAACCTTCGGGGCGCAGAGTGGTAATGAACCTGTTCCCGAACGAATATCGAGCTGTTGGCTCACTGCTTGTATAAACCGGGAGGTAGGGATAGTTACCCTGGCCTATTCGCTGCTGACCGGTTACACCATAACCAAGCCTGAGTTTGAGCTCACTGAGCCAGTCGGTATCCTGAAGGAAATTCTCTTCATTCAGCTTCCATGCAAAAGCAAATGACGGAAACAAGCCCCAGCGGTTATCAGGCGAGAAGCGGGAGGTCCCGTCGTTTCTCAATGTAGCCGTCAATAGATATTTGTCTTTGAAGGAGTAGTTTGCGCGTCCGAAAAATGAGACGATGTAATATTCGGTTGCATAGTTGGTATCGTTGAAAACGTCAACAGGATCACCATTTTCATCCACGTTTGCACTTCGGGAGAAGTTAGATCCCCGCTCTTCGTGGTGCTCCCAGGAGTACCCGAGAGTCAGATCCAGATCGCTGTCTATATCTTCCAGATCTTTGGTGTAGTTCAGGTAGAAGTCCAGCAGTTCGTTCTCTTTCCTTTGCGTGTAGTCGGTAAGGTTACCACGTGCGTTATCGGGGCCTGCGCCGTTCCATGCAAATGCTGCGTTTTCAGGGACCCGTACCTGTCCTGAACTGTTCAAAATACCCAGAACATCAGATCCTACGTCAGAATAATCAAATCCCGCATTCAGAGTAGCTGTAATGTTTTCTGCAACCGGAAGGTCGTAATCCAGTTTGATGTTACCCAGTGCACGGTGAACAGTCGACTCATCATTTCGCTGTTCAATGAGTGCAAGCGGGTTTGACGGAGCTATCGGAATCGGGTTTCCGTCGCCATCAAGCCAGGTAAAATATCCTCCGAACTGTTCATTGCCTTCAACGTGAACCGGCTGAGTGGGATCGAACGAAACGGCAGTTCCAATGGCACCGCCATCAGCAAACCTGTTGTTGATTCGCGAGCCGCGGAAGTTTAGTTCAGTTCTCAGAGAGTTGTCGAAAAAGGACGGGTTCAGCGCTATAGAACCGCTGATACGGTCATTAAAAGACGTTTTTAATACACCCTGATTTCCTGAGAATCCAAGAGATACCCGGTAGGGCACATTCTTGTAAGAGTTTGTAACGCTGATATTGTGATCCTGCGTAAATACATCTCTGAACACCTGGTCCTGCCAGTTAGTGGTGTCTGCGCCAAGATTACCGGCTACAGATTCACTGAACCGTTCATTCACAAGCGACTGAAATTCACCCGAGCCAAGTACCTCTACACGATCGCTGTTTGTCTGGTATGCATACCGACCGGTATAATTTACCTGAAGCGGCTGTCCTTCCTGACCACGTTTTGTTGTAATCAAGACAACGCCGTTAGACGCCCGCGAGCCGTATATAGCGGTTGCTGACGCATCTTTCAGTACGGTAATCGATTCAATATCATTTGGGTTGATGGAGTTCAGCGGATTTCTCATTCCGGAAATGCCGCTCTCCTCTAGTGGAAGTCCGTCAACGACGAATAGCGGGTTATTACTTGCCGAAAGCGATGAACCACCACGAATCCGGATAGTTGCACCGGCCCCGGGAGCACCGCTGTTAGATGTAACGGTTACACCGGCAGCTCGTCCCTGGAAAAGTTCCTCAGGGGAGGTAATGGCTCCTTCGTTAAAATCACGAGAGCTAATTACATTTACGGATCCTGTGTTATCGCCGCGTTCCTGAACGCCGTACCCGATAACAACAAGTTCATCAAGTGCCTCAACATCGCTTTGCATCTGCACGTTGATGGTTTCTCTTCCGTTCACCGAGATTTCCTGGCGAATAAATCCAAGGTAGCTGAATACCAGGACGGCATCGGATGCTACTGTGATGGAGTATTCACCCTCGATATTGGTTGCGGTACCCCGGTCGGGCTGGCTTTTAACAAAAATATTAACCCCTGGCAGGGTGTTTTCTGTTTCAGCCTCCGTAACCGTTCCGCTTACTGTGACCTGTGACTGTGCAAATGCATCTGCTGCAAAAGCACTCAGCCCAAAGATCATGACTAACATCAGTATTAGTTTTCGTTTCATTTACTCTGAGTTTTAGTTGAACGTTTTATAATAAAGTAGGTGGTGTCGTAAAAAATCTTGTCGTAGACTGCAAATATGTAAGCGCTTACTCATTCCATAGACCGATTGAAGGAAATCGTAAATTTATAGCTTCCTTACCTACAGCAATTCTAAAGTTAAGGAATGATTATGAAAATCATGTAAACGCTTACATCAATTTAATCCGGCTGCGAATTGATCTACAGGAGTAGAGGCAATTATTGTCTAACCCAATGAAATAAAGTAAGTTATAACGCATTGAAAAATCACAATGCCAGCAGGAGTGAGAGCCGGCAGTTATTTTTTTTGATTTAAGTAAGCGCTTTTTTGAGAGTGATATAAAGCGATATACTATTGATACAAATAACCGCAAACGTCATTCCTCATAACCTGAGTTCGATTAATAAATCGGGTATTGAAAGTACCCCTTATGAAAGGGGAAAACAGGGGGATGTTCAATAGAATATCGCAAAATTCAATGAATGTCTTCTTGCCGATGACATCCCGATGAAGAAATCTCTCAGCCAGCCGGCGTAAGACTATTTCATATTTTTGGCTCTATGTTGATCAGTGTGGGTAATGAAAATAGTATCAAATTTGTTTTATCCTGGTTGATTTTGTTTGCGCAGTACGGGATAATATAAACGTTTTGATTCTTATATCAACGAATGTGCTTGCCCCAAAGTGGGCAACGTCAATGCCAGAAAATCCGACTACAAAGGAAAGCCCTGTAAGGGCGTCATCCATTTTTGGTGGCAGATCAAAAATCTATAGCTACTGCCTATTTTTATAATATAAAACAAGTTAACTCCGGGTGTTCATACCCAAACAAATCAAAATAGAGCCAACCTTTATCAACTACTTTGAAACTACTACAGAAATTATTTACTCCTGCCAGGGGAGATGCTCCAGATCAACATTGCCCCCGGTCAGAATTACGCCCACTTTCTTGCCGGTGATGTCAATTTTCTTCTCAAGTATAGCGGCCACCGGGACCGAGCAGGATGCCTCAATAATTATGTTCATTCGTTCCCATACGGTTCGCATCGCTCTGATGATTGAGTCATCACTCACGGTCAGAATATCATCCACATTTTGTTGAATGATGGCAAATGTTCGTTCACTGAGCGTGGTTCGGAGACCGTCGGCAATTGTGTTGGTGGTATCAAATTTTTGCAGCTTTCCGGTTTTTAATGACTGACTGGCGTCGTCAGCCTGCTCCGGTTCGGACCCAATGACAAGCATTTTAGGCATCAGTTCCCTGGCGGTGATGGAGGTGCCACTTAACAAGCCGCCACCTCCAACCGGTGCCATAATAATATCCAGCCCGGGATATTCCATTAGGAGCTCACAGGCACATGTTCCCTGGCCGGCGATAACGGTTTTATTATCATATGGGTGAATAAAACTTGCTCCGGTATCATTTACAACCTTCTGAAGCGTCTCTTCCCGTGCCTTTTGGTTTGATTCACAACGAATCACCTTTGCGCCGTAACCTTCAACTGCACTAAGTTTCACTTTGGGAGAGTTTTCAGGCATAACCACATACGCCGGTATACCTCTCATTCGTGCGGCCAGTGCAAGCGCCTGCCCGTGATTTCCCGATGAGTGGGTTGCTACGCCTTTAGCCGCTTCATCATCAGACAGTGAAAATACTGAGTTACAGGCACCGCGGAATTTAAAGGCGCCGGCACGCTGAAAGTTTTCACATTTAAAAAATATTTCACCGCCGGCCATATCGTTCAGTGTTCGTGAAGTCAAAACCGGTGTTTTATTTGCGTGAGGTGATATACGTGTAACTGCGTCTTCAATGTCTTGAAATGTTGGGATACCGCTGGAAGTATTAGACATATAGAGAATCATTTATGTGATGATTGATTCTGAAAGATAGCAAAAGCCATTGGTGATGCACAGTCTGTATTAGCACCGATCTTTGCAGGCACTGTGCGGATGATGGTGTTGTAATCGAAAGCGATATCTCAATATTTATTGGTAAAAGAAAATCAAAGATATCTGGATTATTACTTTAAAAGAGAGTGGTGGAGTGACCAATTCTATGATTGGCCGGAAAGTCTAAGGTATTGCGGCATACAAGCTGAGCTTCCGTAATAAAATGAAAGAAACAAATGTCAGTCTCTGAACAATAAATTTTACTTAAATTGTACCTGAATTTTAATTTTCAAGTCCAAAAAAAAAGCCAATCCCGAATAGGAATTGGCTTTTTATATAAGAAGTAAGGTTATGTCAAGGTTTAATTACCATCAACCCCCTCTATTGTGAGGGTGTAATTCTTGAGGTTCTCTGCGGGTGTGACCTCATTTCCCTCATCAAGAGTGAGTACAAGCGTCCTTATCTGTCCATCATCCAGTGTAGTTCCGTTCAAATCTATTGTAACGGTAGCAGCACTTGAATTCGCAGCTAAAGTGACAGGGGAGCTTGTAACCAGTGAATAGTGTGTGCCGGCAACAGCGTCAGTTTCACCTGAGTTAACTGAGAACTGAACAGAGATATCGGAATCCCGTTGTGGTCCAATCAGTTGAACAAGAACCTCTATGGTACCTTCATCTTCGTCGAAGGTATCAGTTTGGGGTCTGAATTCAAGTTGTGGTTCGCCGTCAAACACCTGACTATCCTGCTCAAACAGATCATTTAAGCATCCGCTGAGCAAAAGAGAAGCACAAAACAGAGTCAGAATTGTGATATAGGATTTGTTTTTCATGGTATTGGATTATGTCTTTAATGCTAATTTATTTTAGTCAAAAAATGGGTTTTGAATAAGCTGTGGATTAAGCTGAACTTCTCCATCAGGCAAATCATCCAGGTATACATAAGACTCGTAGGGCAGGAATGTAATTGTGGATGTACCATCATTTTCATTAAACTCTGCTTTTCGAAGATCCCGTCCCAGTCGTTTAAGATCGAAGAAACGGTGTCCTTCAGCCACGAGTTCGCGCCTTCGTTCTTCTAAGACTACATCGAGTACTTCCTCTTCTGTAGTATAGTCTGAAGGATCCAGGGTACTGGCATTTCGATCAGCTCTGAGATCATTTATACGATTGATGGCATCAACGTTACCGCTATTATAGTAACGTGCTTCAGCCTGGATTAAAAGCATTTCAGAATATCTGAAGTGGACATAATCATCGGCGAACAGTCCCTGTTCGGCAGCATACTTATGAAGCTCAAAGTTGCCGGAATTTACGGCCGAACAGATATTTGTTGCGCTGCTTGTAACATCATTGAAACATGGAGTATACCAGGCAGCAAGCCTTGAGTCTCCCGGTTCGTAAAGATCGATAAGATCCTGTGTTGGAATCTGCCCGAACCACTGCATGGACGTATATGCGGCGAGACCGTCATTGATCCCTCCCGATTCGGTTACAGGGTCAACGTCGATAGTGAAAATAGCTTCAGGATTTGTTGTGGTCTCGTCAAAAAGGCTTTCAACTTCAGCTGCTGTAGCAAGACGTGTTCCGGATAAATCAATGGCTGCCTGAGCGGCTGTTTCAGCTGCGGGAAAATCTTTTTGATAGAGATGTACCCTTGCCAGCAACGCCTGAGCTGCTGCATCTGTAATGAAAAACGGTCCACTGTCTGCCTCCTGACTAAGCAACCCTATGGCAGATCCAAGATCTGACACAATCTGTTGATAAACATCGGTAACTGACTCCCTGGGCAGAAGTTGTACATTGGAAATGTCAAGAGTAGGGGATGTGGGAACCACTACGCCAGCGTCAAATCCTGATGCTTCTCCCTGGGTAGGTGCCATACCTGGTTCATACCCAAAAATACGTACCAGGTGGTGCAGTGCCAGTGCCCGCATAAAGTACGCTTCACCGGTATATTTGGTGCGATTTCCCTCTGTTATCACGCCCTCAGGAACGGCTTCGATCAGGATATTTGCATCATTAATCAAGTCGTAGAGTTGAGACCATGCCCCGGTGCCAAGCCCAGCTTCCCGAATGTTGTTATTGAAATCTTCGAATCGGGTTCCTGAACCAATATCGGTATTATCGGCAAGTGCACTTGGTCCTAGTAGCCAGGTCGTGTTCATAGCTTCTGCTATGTGCATCCTGCTATACATTCTCACCCGGACACCGCGTACAGCTTCAGGGCTGTTAAGTGCAACTTCCTGAGAAATTGCGGCGCTTGGTTCAGTTTCGCTAAGAATATCGTTACAGGCCTGAGTAAGAAACAACAGCCCTGTAAACAAAATAAGTACTATTAATTTTTTCATAATGAATCTGTTTATCTGTTTTTAAATTGTTTAGAAGCGGAGTTCGATACCACCGTTAACCTGGAGTGCAGTTGGAAACGATGCTGATGATTCATTTCCGACTGTTTCCGGATCCAGATATGGATAGGCGGTCCAGGTTTTCAGGTTCAATCCCGATCCATAAATACGAACCCCGGATAAATTCAACTTCTGAACAAGAGAAGCAGGCAGGTTGTAGCTCAGACTTATGTTTTTAAGTCGTATGTAGCTGGCGTCAAATAAAGAGTTACTGCTGTTGACGTCAGACCAGCCTTCGGCTTCAAAATAGCCGTTGCCATTCTCTCTGGCGACAGGATATTTTACAACATCACCGGGCTCTCTCCACCTGTCTGTATGTACTTCACGGAGCACACCTTCTTCATCAGAAAAGAGGTAGCTAAATTCAGTTTGTGGCTGTACTGTTTGGCCAAAACTAAACTGGAAGAATACATTCAGAGCAAACCCTTTGTAGCGAAAGTTATTGCCAAACCCACCAATTACATCCTGTTCACCTCCGTCGAGGAACACGTTGTCTTCGGTAGTAGGGAAATAAGTTATATCGCCATTTGCATCATACCACATTGGCCGGCCGTCAGCAGGATTCACACCTGCCCAGCGAGGCATCCAGAATGCTTCTAATGACTGACCGACAGCAATAGGATCATCATCACCAGGATCCAGTATTTCGGTATCTCCAACCAGTTCAATAACTTCATTCTTTTGAAAAGCAATGTTAAAACTGCTGCTCCAGAAGAATCCTGCTCTGTCAAGATTAATCGATCGGAAGTCAAATTCTATACCCCTGTTTTCAACTTCTCCGATATTTTCTGTAATAGAACCAAACCCGCTTGTTGCTACAAGAGGCCGGTTAAGCAAAAGGTCTGTGTTATTTCGCTGGTAGATGTCAATACTTCCCGATAACCTGTTATTAAAGAGAGAATAATCAACCCCAAGGTTAACTTCCCGGGCTTCTTCCCAGGTCAGCAACGAGTTTGCGAGCTGTGACGGTGCAAAACCTGTGCTGCCACGATAGGTGCCAAAAACACCAAACAGACCCCTTGAAGCAAAGTTTGCAATATCGGAGTTACCTGTAATACCGTAACCTGCCCGAAGTTTGAGATCTTCAACAAAATCAACATTAAAGAAGTCTTCCCCTGTAATATTCCAGGCAAAAGAAGCTGATGGGAAAAATCCCCAGCGATTATCAGAGCCGAATCTTGATGAACCATCGTAGCGGGCCGTAAAATTGGCATAATATCGCTGTTGATAATTATATTTGGCCTGGCCAAAATAACTTGCAATTCGGAATTCTGTGTTAAAGCCCTGTGTAAAATCAGGAGTTGCAGCTGCGTCAATAACACCAAGGAATGGGTTTCCAATACCGACAGCTGTCGCTTCAGTCTCATCGAAATATTGCCGTCTGTATTCAGTACCAATGAACCCCGCTACATTGTGACTTTCTCTGAAAGTCTGCTGAGCATTGAGTCGTAAGTTGGCTGTTATATTGCTGCTGGTGGCAAACCGGCGATTAACACTTCCATCGTTACCCGGATCCGCTATTGGACGCTCCCAGTCCCGTTCCTTTTCAAGACGGTAGTCAATACCTATCAAGCTACGAAGGGAGAGCCAGGGTAAGATGTTGTATGTCGGCGTCAGATTTGCAAGTATTGAGGTAATATCTGTCTCTCGCACCTCTTCATTGAGAATTACCGCGGGATTATTATTTAACCCCTGCTCCGTATTCGGGTTATATGTGCCACCTTCGTCCAATGTGTTCCTGCCGGTCAGATTTCCGTCAGCATCTACATAAGGAAAGGACATCGGAACTTCCTCAATCGACTGATAAAATGGACAGTTAACGAAAAATCCATCCTGACAGACACCCGGTGAGGAGGTATTGGTGAGGTTTATGCTCAATCCTGACCTGAAGTTAGACGTAAATTGATGATCAAAGTTAGTTCTAAGGTTGTAGCGTTTGAACTCAACTTCCTTAATCTGTGCTTCCGTATCCTCATATCCGGCAGAAATATAAAATTGTGTCTGTTCGGTACCGCCGCTCACAGAAACATTGAGATTCTGAGTCATACCGTCTCGGTATATAAAATCCTGCCAGTCAAACGTGGGAATATCGGCAGGATCAAAGTCTTCTGGATAGCCAAAATCCTCCACGTCACTGCGCGTTTCAGTCTCACCCTGTGCCTCAAAATGATACTCAATCCACTCCTGAGAGTTCATCAATTCCAGGCGACCAATATCTGAACGATAGCCAGACTCATAGTTAACCCGTATTTGAGTTTCGCCTTGCTGTCCTCTTTTGGTTGTGATTAAAACTACACCATTGGCAGCCTGTGCACCATATATTGCGGCAGCTGAGGCATCCTTTAAAACCTCGATAGATTGAATGTCCGATGCCGGAATATTGCTCAGCGGTGATATATCGTTAGCTTCTGTTGTACTTTCTGAATTAACCGGGACACCGTCAATAATCCACAGTGGTCCATTACCGGCATTAATTGATCCTTCACCTCGGACACGCACTTCGAATCCGCCTCCGGGATTACCGCTTGATGTAGTCAGCTGAACACCCGCTGCCCGGCCTTGCAGAATTGCATCAGCACTTTGCAGGGATACATCCTGAAAATCGTCAGCACTTACGTTTGATATCGATCCTGTCAGTTCGCGTTTAGCTATAGTTCCGTAACCAGTTACAACCAGCTCACCTAATCCAATAGCACCAGGTTCAAGTGCAACGTCGAGCGTTGTTTGCTGACCGGATTCAATCACAATGCGGTCTTCAAAGGTTTGATAACCTATATATGATACACGAACTGTATAAGTTCCTGCGGAAATATTTGTAATTGTGAATTCACCATTTACGTCAGTTGCGGCGCCTCTTTCAAGTTCAACCAGCAAGACATTGGCACCCGGGAACGTTTCTCCGGTTTCTGCATCCGTGATTGTTCCGGTTAGAGTACCTGTCTGGGCCCATAGTGTGGGAGCGATCATTCCAAGAAATAGAAATGTTGACAGTAACGATTTGAGCATATTACCCTCGTCTGTTTGTTATAGTTAATTAAATAATTGATGGATCAGGAAAAATTTATAAAAAATTTCCTTTCAAATTTTAATGAATAATAGCGTCAAATAAAAAGTCTTTTGTATAAAACATTCATCATTCATTAAATAGTTAATCTTTTGCTAATGAATGCAATTTTGTCTAGTATTTAAGAATTTATTTCTTCTGACTTCTATTATCATGATATAAATTCGCAAGGCTTATCTTTTAATCTAAAGTGGTTTAATTCCCCGACTCTCTGGGATCGGAAAAAAGATAAAAGTCCCCCTTTCCACGAAGTGATCCCTTTGGGGGAAGGGGAAGTGATCCCGACGGCTGTCGGGAGAGCTGGGGGATGACTATCTGAGTTTTAAATTGACCATATGTTGGTTTTGAAGCACAAATGATCATCCCCCATTGCCCCCTTCTTCCGAAGGAATCCCTGCGGGGGAAGGGGACACTCACCAAAAAGCTCATATTTTTGAAAAATTATCGATTTCAAGTTGATACCTCGTAGGCTCTGCCCCGAGGTAGTTCATTTTAGAACACTTTAGAAAAGCATCAGTTTTGGAAAAAATCAGTGTGAAAAAACATCTTTTTCTAAACCGGATATAAACAAATAAATCCTGAACAAAAGTTAGTATTTACGCTTGAACATTTTTTTGTGTATTAGCATAAAAGAATTATCCATGAACCAACAATTACTCGCAACAACTGATAAATCATATAGCCACATTAATTCAAATAGACCTATTTTCTTACATGGCTGGGAACGAATTAAATAAAACGCGCAGTTTTTCCAGTTATAATATCGGTATCAATCAAACACCCTGAGGTCCGTTATGTATTTGAAATTAATCGTTACGCTTGTTGTTATTTTTGTTCCTGTCACTTCACTCGCTCAATTTACCGGCCCTGTGGCTGAACGCACCGAGCTTACGGTGGAACAGGCATTGGAGGCACGTGTCGGAACTTATGCAGTGGTTACCGGCCAGATCATCAACCAAATCAGGGAAGATTACTATACCTTTCGAGATGACACGGGTGATATTCGCATCGAGATTACACCAAACGTATGGAATAATCAAGAAGTAACGCCGCAAACAACAGTAAGGTTACATGTTGAGGTTGACACCAATTTATTTGGACGCCGGTATTTGTGGGTTGAATCCCTTCAACTTGTGGAGTAGCTCTTACCAATCCGGGCTTATTTCGAACTGCAAATAAAAAAACCTCTCACTGGTGGGGTGAAAGGTTTTTGAATATCAGGCATCACACATCTATAGAGGGCGTTGCAAAATCTACATTAAGCACAGATACAAGATTGTGGTCGTCGTTTAAAAACTGAAAAGCGGTTTGAAGATCTCTTATCAGTGAATGGGATGACGATTGACGGGCATCTGTTATGCTCTTCTATAATTGATAAAAAATAGTCTGCATCGCTTAAAAGTGAATCACCAGTCCGGACCATGCTGCACCGAGTCCACTGCCATAGGTTTCTGAATTTGGTGAAGCAGCAATTCCGGCACTGAACTCAAAATTTCTGAATTCAAGCCCAGTTCCCGCATGATAGGTTGCGCTGCTGTGTCCGCCTGTTCTGTATCCAACCCGAAGCGGAATTCGGTTGAGAAGACGGTATTCGGTTCCCAGGGCAAGATGCATTCGGCCGCTGTTTGTTCCGGAGGTGTTGTAGCCTGTTCCAACGTCAACCATCACGCTGAATTTGCCGAGCAGGAGGTGGGTACCCACATTAAGCATGGCGGGAAGCGGCTTGCTGAATTCGGATTGCTCTGATGTGATAAGATTGCCATATATATCATTGCCGATGCTGTCCTGTATAACAGATTCAAAATATTTTCCTTCATCACCATCAAACTCCCGGTCGATCATTTCACTATCGTAAGTGACGCCCTGCCAGACAAAATTATCCTCTGCATAAAAAGTTCGCGTACGGTCATTGATGGTTACAGATCCAATATCGGTAACTGACACTCCCAGCCGAAGTTTTTTCTCGCCTTTGAATATGCCCAGATCAAAAGCCGACAAATGGTCGATATCCATCTCCAGGGTTGCACCGATATCAAAACCGACAGAACTTCCTTTAAAACTGGTGAAATCCTCAACGGACGGTTCGAGGTAGTCCCCTATATCCGTACTGTTTTGCCGGGTGCGAACGTCATTGAATTCTGCAAGCTGGTCCGACAGATCACCGGATACATCAATTGAATAGCGAAAATCGTGAGTGATACTTGCGTTTTGCTGAGAAGATGCCTCACTGATCTGAAGCGACGAATCGAGATTTAGCCTTGCATAATTCACGCCCATCAGAAGTTTAGGAGCAATGCCCACATGCAACTTTACATTGCGGCCAAACCCAAAAAGCTCATCCCGGTTCAGCACCGTCATGGCGAAACCGGCGGATATTTCGTTGTAAACAAGAAATTCCTGGGTTGAATTTACGGCTCGTGCTTCCGAGAAGTGGTCCGCATCAAACCCGCGGAAAATCAGGTCGGCCAGGCCGCGGGAATAGCCTGAATTTCCAAGAATACGGGCTCTTGATGTGATGCTGGCAC
>Ga0209949_1000984_pt1 | contig 14317 bp, 15 predicted proteins | sample SalPonC_black_MG_FD_185711 | JGI IMG/M metagenome (GOLD analysis project Ga0209949, IMG submission 185711) | Salt pond soil microbial communities from South San Francisco under conditions of wetland restoration - Salt Pond MetaG... | ecosystem: Environmental > Aquatic > Marine > Intertidal zone... | reverse complement strand
TTCATTTTTTTTATATCCTTCAGCAAAATAATAATTAATGTCACGTTCCATGAAAACCGTGCACCGGTCGCTGGACACCGGGGCCTTGACACCCTCTGCCCGTTCTGAATATTCTGAAAGGGGGCAGGACAGTTTTTCCGCCTGTTCCTCAATGAAACTGCCTGTACCGGCTGCGCACACCGTATTCATTACAGAAGCGGTCACCATGCCGTCCTTGAGCAGGGTGAATTTGGCATCCTGGCCCCCTATTTCAATGATGGTATCTACCTTTTTGTTCAGATTAACCGCTGCAGTGGCATGGGCGGTTATTTCATCTGGCTCGATATCCGCGCCGATAACCCTGCCGCTGATGCGCCGTCCCGAACCGGTGGTGCCGCAGCCTTTGACAGAAACCACAAGACCGGCATCCGCCATAAAGGTGTCCATGGCTTTGAAAATTTTCTGGACCGCCTGTACCGGACGTGATGCGGTTTTTGTATAGCAGCCCACAATGGGATCTCCGTTCTGGTTTATCAATATGCTCTTGGTGGAGGTAGATCCTACATCCAGGCCCAGATAGGTGTCTGAAAGATCCAGACAGGCAGGATCCGTGTAGATGTCGGTTTCCACACCGTCATGAACAAACTGCTTAAAACAGTGGAAATCCGGATAATCTGACAGGGTAAGAGACAAAGCCGGATAAAGGTAATTGTTTTTCCGGGCCGTGGTTTTGAAAAAAACGCTGGCAGAATTAAAATTAACAGGCGCCGGTTTTTTTGTCTGCATGTTATCCCACAGGCACAAAGCTGCACCGGCTGCACCATATACATCTGAATATGCATCAATGTTCAGGGAAAGACCGAGAATGGATTCCAGGTACCGGGTCACTGATGCATTTTTGGCAACCCCGCCGCAAAAAAGCACACTGCCCTTTATATCATTGCCTTTGAAAAGGGTGTTTACAATATTTTTGGCCAGCCCGTAGCACAAACCATCACAAATCTGTTCAATGTTATACCCTTCCTGCTGGGCATGGATAAGATCGGTTTTGGCAAAAACAGCACACCGGGTGGCAATGTCAGGTCGCTTTTGCCTGTTTTTCAGGGCTTTTTCACTGATTTCAGCAGATCCTTTCAGATTAAGGCGCCTGGCCTGCTGATCCAGAAAACTGCCGGTTCCGGCGGCACATGAGGTGTTGTGCCTGGCACCGGTATAATTGTTTTGTTTGTCAAACAGACTCAGGGAAAATTTTTCTCCGCCAACATGCAGCAGTGCATCGCAGCCGTTTTTGTGAAAAGCCCTGGCAGCCCTGATGACAGCAACCTGTTCATCAAAACGGTCATGGGAAAAAACAAAAGACGGGGTGGCATCGGTTGCGGCCGCATATTGCACATCGCGCACCTTCTCATGGGACAGCAGGGTGGACAGGCAGGAGGTAACATCTCCCTGGTGGGCAGCGGTGGCCTTGTGCAGTAAATTTTTATTGCTGTCTATTACCGCAATGTTCACAGACACGGATCCCGCATCAATACCTACAATCGTATAATCCATTTTACAGCACTTCCTTTACCTGGTTCCAGAATTCCTTGACCCCGTTCATCCAGCCGTCTAAAAACATTTTCTTATGGTCTTTTTTTTCATAGATGGTGAACTGGTCCATCCCGTAACTGCCCATAATCTTATTGAAATATGGAGCAAACCTTGTATCCTGAACCAGTTCATACGTATCCTGGGCATGCAACACGTATAACAGGTCCTCAAAATGGGCGGATTGGCCCCATCTTATGCCTTCTTTTCGTCCCTGTTTATAAAATTGTCTGACCCAGTCCTGCTTTTCCTTTTGCAGACGTATAATGACTTCCGTCATATCAAACTCCTGGGAAAACCGTTTCTGGAACTCTTCTTTTTTCTGGATGGCATCTGTGACCGCCTCTTGAAACATTTTTGAAAAATTAAAAGAATCCCGCCATTGTTTGAGTCTTTCATGAAGCATGTCCGGTATGCTTAAAGTGATTTTCTGGGCCATGAGACTTTCCTTTCACCCCTTACTTCCAAATATAGGTGATACTTTGCTTTATCAAAAAATATCTTTTTATACGTAATGATTTTTGCTGTACGTGTCAATCTGTTTATCAACATATCTTGTATTTCCTATGCAAATCCGATATAAGACAAAAGATTATGATAACCTGTTATATTGAAGCCATCGGCAGTATTTTTACACAATTCATTGCATCTGTGGGCAGGCTTTTTTTGTTCTTTGCTTCCGGTGTCGGTCAGGTATTTACCCTCTCGTTTCAAACAAACAAAATACTGGACCACATCTGGTTCATAGGCGCCAAATCAATTTTTGTCATCCTGCTCACCGGATTGTTCACCGGCATGGTACTCGGTCTCCAGGGGTATTATACCCTGGTAACATTTGGCTCTGAGGCAGCATTGGGCACTGCTGTTTCATTGACCCTGATCCGGGAACTGGGGCCTGTTTTGACCGCCATCATGATCACTGCCAGGGCAGGCTCGGCCATGGCCGCTGAAATCGGGGTCATGCGCATGTCAGAACAGATCGATGCCCTGGTCACCATGCAGATCGATCCGGTGCGCTTTGTGTTTACTCCCAGAATACTGGCTGCGGTATTAAGCTTTCCGCTGCTTACCGCACTTTTTGACATGGTGGGTATTTTCGGCGGATACCTGTCCGGATCCCTGCTTCTGGGAATAAATGAAGCCGTTTACATGGACAGGGTGATTCACAGTGTGAAAATGGCCGATATCTGGGGGGGATTTTTCAAATCCATCGTATTTGCCTTTGTGGTGACCACCATATGCTGCTACCGGGGGTATTATTCCCATGTGAACCGCCAGGGCAAATTCGGAGCAAAAGGCGTGTCACTGGCAACAACCAATGCAGTGGTGCAGTCGTGTGTCATTGTGCTGATCTGCGACTATGTAATTACTTCTTTTCTGGTATAAGCCATGACAACACCGCCTTTTATTGAATTCAAGGATCTGAAAAAGAAATTCGGGGATCTGGAAGTGCTCAAGGGAGTGAATCTGTCCATAACCAGAGGCCAGGTTACCGTGGTTATCGGTAAGAGCGGCACAGGAAAATCGGTCCTGCTCAAGCATATAGTGGGGCTGATCCACCAGGACTCCGGCCGGCTGCTGATTCAAGGAGAGCCCTTGGACCGGCTGTCCCAAGAAAAAGCCCGCCAGTTCAAAAAAAAAACAAGCTATATGTTCCAGGACAATGCCCTGTTTGATTTTCTCACCGTATATGAAAACATTGCACTGCCCCTTGTGGAAACATCAAAAATTGCTGATGCCGCATTGCAGCTAAAGGTGCATGCCCGCATGAAACAGCTGGGTATTGAGGATATTGACAACAAATACCCTTCAGAACTGTCCGGAGGAATGCGCAAGCGGGTCGCTCTGGCAAGGGCCCTTGTGACAGATCCCGAGGTGATACTGTTTGATGAACCCACCACAGGTCTGGATCCGATACGCAAAAAAAATGTACACACCATGATAAAAGAGCACCAGAAAAAATTTGGGTTTACTGCGGTGATAGTAAGCCACGATATCCCTCAGATTTTTGATCTGGCCCAGCACATTGCCCTGCTGGATGCGGGCATCATTCTTTTTGAAGGCTCCGGTGAGGAGTTGCTGCATTCTGAGATCCCTGAGGTCCAGGCTTTTATACAGGGAAAGGACAGCACGAAACATGGGTAATTCACACAACAAGCCAACAGGCGCTAAAGGCCGAAAGCTCCCAGGAAAGGGCAGTATTGAACAAAAATGCATTATTTTCACCCAGGTTCTGAGGACCATATTGTATGAATGAGAGCAAACGAAATTTTTATGTGGGTATCTTTGTCCTTATCGGCATTTTCTGCACAGGGTACCTGATCATTGTGATGGGAGATGTGTCCGCTTTTTTCAAAGACCGGTATACGGTGTATGGATATTTTTCCTCTGCATCAGGTCTCAAAAAAAAAGCGGTGGTGGAACTTGCCGGCGTAAAAATCGGCCATGTGTCGGCCATCCGTATAGATACACAATTTCTGGTGGCCAGAGTGGAAATGGATATTGACCGGAAAATTGCGCTATCTGAGGACAGCATAGCATCAATCAAAACCGCAGGGATAATCGGTGAAAAATATATTGAAATCCTGCCCGGTGGTTCTGATACAATGCTGGTTCACGGAGATGAAATTGAAAATACGGAATCATCGCTGGACATTGAATCGTTGATCAGAAAATTCATTTTCAGTGAAAATGCTTTGTGATACCCATCAGGTTCCGGCTTGATTCTTCTTAAAACTATATAGCAAGGATGTTAAGCAATATGAAAAAAACATGTCAGGTTCTTTGTATCATCGGTGTATTGGTTTTTACGGGCACAGTGTCCATTGTATGGGCAGCTGATGCTGTTGTTGCAGATCAAGCTGTATCACAGCAGGAAAATCCGGATGCGGTTTCAGGTGGTGACGATGATTTTGGGGATGACCTGTTTGATGAATTTGAAGATGGTACCCCCGTCAGGTCACAGGTGGCTGATCCCATTTATTATTTTAATTATGCCATGTATACGGTGAATGACAGGCTGTATTTTTATGCGCTCAAACCCCTTGCCCTGGGATATAAGGCTATTGTGCCCACACCGGCCAGAAGGGGGATTGGCAATTTTTTCCACAATCTGCTCTTTCCTGTCAGGTTTGTCAACTGCCTGCTCCAGGGAAAAATGCTTCAGGCATCTGATGAAATCGGCATATTTTTTGTCAATTCAACCGCCGGCATACTGGGGTTCAACCAGGTGGCCCAGAAATATCTGGACATGCACACAAAAAAAGAAGATCTGGGACAGACTTTGGGCACCTTTCACATCACAGAAGGGTTTTATCTGGTGCTGCCGGTCTTCGGGCCTTCCACCTTACGGGACACCGTGGGCAGGGTCGGAGATTATTTTATCACCCCGCTCAATTATGTTGAACCCTGGGAGCTTGATGCCGGGCTTGGCATACTTGACACCGTCAACCGGACATCCTTTCGCATCGGTGATTATGAGGACCTGAAAGCAGCATCTCTTGATCCATATACTGCCATTAAAAATGCCTATATCCAGAACAGAAGAGCCCAGGTCAGAAACTGACCGGGAACAGATCATTGCGGCGGGAAGGCAGAAAATAGCGCATCCTGTGGGACCGGACATGGCTGAGCAATGCAGGGTCCAGATCCACAATATGCAGATGATTTTCACAGGCTGTGGCGCTTTCCACAATATGGCCATCCGGACCGATAACCACGGACAGGCCGGGAAAATCCAACCCGGCACCATTGTCTCCGGCCTGGTTCACCGCTGCGATAAAAACCCCGTTGTCAAAGGCCCGGGCCGGCAGATGCCGCATCCAGGACGTGCGTTTTTCCTCCGGGGTTCCCCTGGGCGATGCATGGGGCAGGACAATGAGATCCACTCCCTGCATTGCCATGGCCGTGGATAATTCCGGAAAATGCGCATCATAGCACAACTGGATGCCGAACCGTGTCCCGGCATGGGCAAATACCGGAATGGTAAATCCAGGAATAAAAATATCCTGTTCATTGGGTGCGATGTGCAGTTTTTGATATTTGCCGGGCACTGCGCCGGGAATGAACACCAGATGGGATGCAAAACTCTTTTTTGGGGTATCTGCTTTTTCAGCAAGACCTGCCAGGATTGCCAGGTTCAGCTGATCCGACATGTTTTGAAAACTGTTGATAAGATTATTGTCAATTGCCCTGGCATAAGGTGCAATCCTGGGGCCGGTGGCATAACCGGTGAGATTCATTTCCGGAAATACCACTATATCGGCTTTTTTTTCGGCAGCCTTGTGGATGAGATCACGGCAAATGGCCACATTTTCATCCCAGCGGCCCACCTTGCAGTTGGTGGACACAAGACACAGTTTCACCGCCTTCATAACTTGAAATTGGCTGAAATTTTAAAAACCCGGGTGGCCGGCAGGTTCAATATGGGATGCACCCCGGTTTTTCGGGATATATCATCAAGATTTGCCTGAATCAGTTCCCGGGAAGGGGCGATAAAGGTAAACCAGATATTGAAAACATGCTCCCGCATGTAATTGTGGGTGACCCCGGGGTAGGCATTGACCGTGCGGGTAAAAAAATCGATTTTTTCTTCTGGAACCTCTGCCGCACAAAGGGTGGAAAAATATCCGAGCCGGTCCGGGCTGAAATTGCCGCCGATGCGCCGGATAAGGGCTTTTTCCTTCATCAGGCGAATCCGGTCCATGAGCCTCTCTTCTGTTAATCCAAGCTGCCGGGCCAGCACCCTGTAAGGTCTGGCATCAATGGGAAAATCAAGCTGAATTGTGTTGAGAATGGATCTATTGGTGGCATCAATGGCGGTCATCGGGTCACTCCCAAAAATGGACAGGCTTGAAAACAAAGGGCAAAAAGCAAAGGCTCTGTTTCATGCAAAACAGAGCCTTTACAAACAAATCAAATCAGTCGAACAGGGTATGATTTATACACATCCGGTGGGTTTGGGAAGACCGGCCATTTTACAGGCACCTTTTCCCGGCCCTGAGGGGAACAGTTCATAGATGTGTTTGAGTTTGAATTTGGTGAGTTTGGAAAGTACCCGGACCATCGGCGCAATCCCGTTTTTCTCATAATAGTCCTGGAGCACTTTTACCAGCTGCCAGTGCTCGTCAGTCATTTCTTCAATTCCTTCCTGGGTTTTTACATAATCCACCCATTCTTCTGAGTAGGAATTGTAATCAAGAAGGAATCCATCTTCATCTATTTCAAATGTTTTCCCGTTGAATTCTACTGTTGCCATGTAAACTTTCCTCCTGTAAATTTAATTTTTTTTCTATCAACTTAAGACATACTGTCTTGGCTTCATGGTCTGCTTCAATAATTGACCACTAACCATATCTCAGCAACCCGGGCTTGTCAACAAAGAATCAAGCCTGATTGTAAAAATATCGGTGTTTCCAATACATTGGATTTAATATTCTTTCGGGGTCTGGTTTATCTGTTCCAGGGTGAAAACCGGGCCATCTTTACATACCAGTTCTTTTCCGATATTACACCGGCCGCACATGCCGATACCGCACTTCATTCTGTTTTCCAGGGACATGAAGATCTGGTGATCCTGGTACCCCAGTTGTGTCAGGGCCGGCTGGGTGAACTTGATCATGATGGGCGGTCCGCACACAATGGCATAGGTGTCTTCATCTGCAACAGGGGCATTTTTTTCCACTATCTGGGGAACAAATCCGGTGTGGTATTTCCAGTCCGGATCATCTGTGCTGTCAACCGTGATATGCATGTTGATATCATCACGTTTTTCCCAGTCAAACAGCTCTTGTCTGTAGAGCAGCATGCCCGGAGACCTGGCACCGTAAATCACATCGATGTTTTTGAATCTGGACCGGTTGGCCGGATCCAGCATGTAGACAATGGCGGACCGCAGGGTGGTAAAGGCGAATCCGCCGCCGATGATAACCACATTCTTGTTTTCCAGTTTTTCCCAGGGATACCAGTTGCCTAAGGGCCCTCTGATTCCCATGATATCACCCTTCTTCATGTTGTGAAGATGGGAGGTGACCACACCGGTTCTGAAGACGGTAAATTTGACAAACCCTTTTTCCACCGGAGAGGAAGCAATGCCGATGGGGATTTCTCCCACTCCCGGTATGGACAGCTCAGCAAACTGCCCGGCCTGGTAGGCAAATTTTTCTTCATCTCCAGGATTTTGAAAAACAAAGGTAAAAGTTTTCAAAGATTTGTCTTCTGTTGCCACTTCGATATCATCAATGCGAACCGGATACGGCACATAAGGGTTTTCCATATCATTTCTCCTTGGTGTTCGCTATTTATTTGCTCTCATAGTTGTTCATGGTTTTGCACACTTCCCGGATATCGATATTCACCGGGCAGCTGGCAACACACCGGCCGCATCCCACACACATGATGCCCTGGTCATATTTATCCACAAAATATTTCAATTTGTGCATAAACCGCTGCCTGACCCGCTGCACCTTGGATCCTCTGGGGTTGTGACCGGAGGCATGGTGGGTGAACAAAGGGGACATGCAGCTGTCCCAGTTGCGAAACCTGGTTGCTGTCTTGTGTTTGGTTTCATCCTGGATATCAAAACACCAGCAGGTGGGGCACACATAGGTACAGGTGCCGCAGTTGATGCACGAAAAAGCCACATCATCCCAGAAAGGGGCTTCATGCAGATCCAGAATGGATTTTTCAGAAAGCCGGTCTGTATCAACAGAGGCAGTAATATTTTTTTCCGCTTCTTTTCTGAGAATATCAAACAGGGCCTGGCTTTCTGCAGCATCAGCCTCCGTGTCAAAACCGCAGGCCCCGGCCCAGTCTTCCCCTTTTTGGGTCAGGATCTTGGCCAGATATCTGTCATCCAGGTCTGCCATCAGGACATCGAGCCCTTCTTCACTGAACGGCCCGCACCCGGTGGAGGTGGAAAAATCACAGGGATCGGGATGGGTCACTGCCAGCCCCACAAATGTGGTGCGTTCATAGGCCTTGCACCAGTAAGGATCCTGATAATCCGGGTTGTCAAAATTCAGTTTTACCAGCTGAATGGCCCGGGCATCATAAGGCCGGATCCCTAAGACCACCCGGGGGGTATCTTCTTTTTCCACCGGTTTCATGACATGGTGGTCCTCTCTGGTTTCATCCAGGGTGGCAGTCAGCATTTTTTCGGTCTGGGGAAAAAGCACAGACTTCGGGGACATGACCGTGACACCGGCATCCATCAGGGGATAGACATCCGGTGGCAGCGGTTTTATCTGGCAGCCGTTTTCGTCCTGGACAGGACCGAAAACCTGATAGGTTTTTCTGGATTTGTCAATACCGCCTGCCCAGTCCTTTTTATCAATTGTAATGAATTTCATATGCATAGCCTTTTTGTTTACTTGATAAAATCATCGGGATCATCCGGACTGTATACATCCAGCGGCGGGCGTTTTTCCATATCCAGGCCCGCTTCCCAGCCAAAAAGTTCCAGAGCGTCCTTGTTGAGCTTGCGGGTAAAATCCCGGACATTAATGCCCATGGGGCAGGCTTCCACACAGGCGCCGCAGTCAGTGCATCTGCCGGCACAGTGAAAGGCCCGCAGAAAATGGAAGGTATTGATATCTGTTTTGTCCTGGCCCTTGCCCACCCACTGGGGAGCAGATTCATCCACAAAACAGGTGGGGCAGTAGCACAGGGGACAGGCATTTCTGCATGCATAGCACCGGATACAGTTTTTGGTCAATTCCTGAAAATGGGCCCACCTTTCCTCTGGATCCATTTCTGCAATCTTATCCACATCAGCATAGGGCTGGTCAAGGGACTGTTCCTCCACCGGTTCTCCCGCCATGACATCATACACCACCGGGTTGCGGTGGGTGCAGACCTGGCAGTTATGCCGCAGCACATCTTGTTTGGAAACCGTCTCTGTTTTTTGGGGCGATACAATGGTGATGGTATCACCCTCTTCAGTGAACTCCGTGATTTCATCTTCAAAAAGGTCGGCAATCTTTCTTTTGTCCACCATGCCGGTGCAGGGAACCCCGATGATATACAGCCGGTCACGGGACACCTGGTTTTCCACCATATGGGTGACCAGGTTCCGGGAATCGCAGCCTTTCACCACCACGGCAAGTTTGCCCTCTTTGGGCATGGCGTCTGCCACATAATTGGCCAGGTTAAGACCGCAGGTTGCATTGAAAACCAGTTTTTCCACATCATCTTTGGATGTGACAGCAATGGGGCGGGAGGCCATGGGGATGGAACCCTCGCCAAACCCGATCACTTTTTGCACTTCCCCCTTGGCCAGCAGGTCTGCGCAAATCGTCCTTATTTTTTCTATACAGGTATCCATGATATAACCTTTATTTGGTATAGTCCTTTGCAAATTTTTTACCGGTATCCAGGGCCCTGACTTTGTCGGATATCTCTTTGACCACATCCACAAACTTGGTGGCTTCGGCAGAGGAAATCCAGGAAAAATGCAGCCGGTCCCGTTCAACACCCATATGATCCAGAAGGTTGCCCATCATAGCAAATTTTCGTCTCGCATAGTAATTACCGTCCAGGTAATGGCATTCACCGGGATGTCAGCCGGACACCCATACGGCGTCAGCCCCTTCCCGGAACGCGGACAAAATGAATTTAGGACTCATGCGGCCGGAGCAGGGAATCCTGATCACCCGGATATCGGCCGGGTACTCCATCCTGCTCACCCCTGCCAAATCTGCTGCGCCATAGGAACACCAGTTGCACAGAAAACTTACAATTTTTATATTATCATCAGCCATTAATTATATCTCCTTTAGCTTTCTATATCTAACTTACTTCATCCAAAGCAAAGATCTGTGAAAGAATCTGGTTGGTATCAAATCCCCGCAGATGGATGGCACCGGATCGGCAGGATGCCACGCACAGGCCGCAGCCTTTGCACAGCACTGCATTGACATCTGCCTTGCCTGCAAACCGGCCTTCTGCCAGATATGAGGGGGCATTGTAGGGGCAGATGGATATGCAGACACCGCAGGTACTGCATTTTTGCACATCCACGCTGGCAACTGTGCCTGAGGTGAACAGACTGTCTTTTTTGGCCAGCAGGGTCAGGGCCCGGGATGCAGCCGCACGTCCCTGGGTAATGGCCTCGTTCACCGGTTTGGGATAATGGGCGGACCCGGCAATAAAAACACCGTCTGTTGCAAATTCCGCCGGTCCCAGCTTGGCGTGCTTTTCCACGAAAAACCCTTCATCATTCAAAGGCACCTTGAAAAAATTGGCCAGGCGCTCATCTCTTCTGGGCACCAGGGCGGCAGCCAGGGTGAGAAGGTCTGCAGAAATGGTCACAGGCAGGTTCAGTACATGGTCAATGACCGTTATCTTGAGCTGGTCTTCTTCCACCACGACTTCCGGCTTGTTATCTACATCGAACCGGATGAATATCACCCCTTTTTCTCTGGCTTCTTTATAAAGCAGCTCGCGTTCTCCATAGGTTCTGATATCCCGGTAAAGAATAAACACATCCATTTCAGGATTCTTGTCTTTCAATGCAATGGCGTTATCCACGGAATGGGTACAGCACACCCGGGAACAATAGGGACGCTGCGGTTCTCTGGAACCCACACACTGGATGAACACCGCTGAATTTACCGTGTCCAGTTTCGGGTCGTTTTCCTTGAACATCCTGTCCAGATCCAGGGTTCTGATAATTCTGTCGTCTTTGCCAAAGCTGTACTCGTCAGGTTCCAGCGCTGTTGCACCCGTGGCCAGTACCGCCACCCCGTGTTCCAGTGCCGTGGTCTTTTCGTCGGTTTTCAGCTGGGAGGTGAAATTGCCCACAAATCCGTCCACCCCTTCCAGGGTGGTGTTTGTATGAACAATTATATTGTCGCTGGATGCTATATCAGAGATCAGGGCATCCAGTTCTTTTTTTACATCTTCTCCCTGGGCAGTTTTCCACAGTTTCAGGGCCTCTCCGCCCAGGCGGTCCTGTTTTTCGATGATATGGGTTTCATATCCCTGGGATGCCAGGCTTCTGGCAGCGGTCATGCCTGCCAGACCTCCGCCCACAACCATGACCGACGGGGTGACATTGATCTTTTCCTCTTTGAGAGGCTGGGCCAGGGCTGCTTTGGCAACCGCCATCCGCACCAGATCTTTGGCCTTGTCCGTGGCAAGCTCAGGATTGTTCTTATGGACCCAGGAGTTCTGGTTCCGGATGTTGGTCATTTCAAACAGGTACTTGTTCAATCCGGAGTTTTTAAGGGTTTCCTGGAACAGGGGTTCATGGGTTTTGGGGGTGCAGGCCGCCACCACCACGCGGTTAAGGCCTTTTTCCCTGATGATTTCCACCATCTTGTCCTGGGCATCCTGGCTGCAGGCATAGGTGGTTTCTTCCGCCACGGTGACATAGGGCAGGGTGGCGGCATATTCCGTGAGATTGGGGCAGTCCACCACCCCGGCAATATTGGATCCGCAGTCGCAGATAAACACCCCGATGCTGGGCCGGTCTCCCACCACATTTGTTTCTTCCACCGGCAGGGTTTCTTTTGTCAGGGTGTTACGCACATCAGCCAGGGCATCGCCAGCAGCAGAAGCGGCAGCAGAGGCATCCAGAACTGATTCAGGAATATCTTTGGGGCTGTTGAACACCCCGGACACATAGATGCCGTCCCTGGAGGTGGTCACCGGCTCAAAAGAGGCTGTTTTGGCAAATCCGCCTTCCGTAAGATCAATGTCCAGTTTTTCGGCCAGGTCCCGGGTTTCTTTTGAGATCTCCAGACCCACGGACAAGACGATCATATCATAGGTCTCAGTGATGATCTGGCCCAGTTCATCCACATACCGGACAGACAGATCCCCTGTTTCCGGATCTTCCGTCACCGAATGCACCCGTGACCGGATGAAATTGATGCCGTGCTTGTGTTTGGCATTCTCGTAGTATTTTTCAAATTCCTTGCCCGGGGTGCGCATGTCCATGAAAAATATGGAGCAGTCCAGGTCACCGCCGGCATGTTCTTTGGCAATGATGGATTCTTTCACCGCGTACATGCAGCACACCGAAGAACAATAGGCATTGTCACATTTGTTGATATCCCTGGAGCCTACACACTGGAACCAGGCGATCTTTTTCGGATCCTTGCGCTTTTCAGCCAGCAGTTTGTCTTTTTTCTTTTTGGGTTTGGCAGGCAGTTTGGGATAGGTGGTTATATGCCCCATGGTGGGACCGGTGGCAGACAACAGCCGCTCAAACTCCATGGAGGTAACCACATTGGCAAAATTGGCATACTGGTAATTGTCAAATCTGGAAGGGTCAAAGGGTTTGAACCCGGGTGCCAGAATAATGGACCCTGCATCAATGGTCAGGGTCTCTTCTGTCATGGTATAGTCTATGGCATCGGCAGGACAGACTGTTTCACAGGTGCCGCATTTGTCCTTGGTCAGTTTCAGGCAGACATCCGGATTAATGGCGTATTTCAACGGCACTGCCTGGGGATATTCCACATAAATGGCGGTAGTGGCTTTCAGATCCGCATTATACTTGTCATCAAATTTGCCCGGACATTTTTCCGTACAGGCCCCGCAGGCAATACAGCGGTCTTCTCTCACATACCGGGGTTTTTTAAGGATTTCCACGGTGAAATTGCCTTTTTCACCGGTGATGTTTTTCACTTCCGAAAGGGTTAAAAGCTCTATGTTTAGATGCCGGCCGACCTCGACCAGTGTGGGTGAGATAATTCACATGGCACAGTCATTGGTTGGAAAAGTCTTGTCCAGCTGGGCCATGACACCGCCGATGGACGGGCCTTTTTCCACCAGATAAACATAAAATCCGGAGTTCGCAAGATCCAGTGCCGACAGCATGCCGGAAATACCGCCACCTATCACCACCACAGATCCGGTTTTTTTTGATTCCATTGTTTGTCTCTCCTGTTTAGTTCATAAAACAATAGCAGCCCAATCTTAAATTTTTTTAAAATTGCTGTTATTTTAAGATCCTGATTGATTATTTTAATTAATTGTCATTAATTAAAAGATTATGTTATAAAACCATCTGCCAAATAATGTCAACCATTATTGACCAAAACACTATACCCCTTTTGTTCATGAAAAAAATCATTACCATCTGCGGTCCCACAGGCATTGGAAAAACCGGGTTTGCCATTGCCCTGGCCAAAGCATTCAGAGCAGAAATTGTCGGGGCCGATTCCATGCAGATATATAAATATATGGATATCGGCACTGCCAAACCGGATGCGGCAGAACTGGCACAAGTCCCCCATCATCTGGTGGATTTTCTGGATCCGTCCCAGGATTTTGATGCTGGCCAATATGCACACATGGCTGCCCAAAAAATCAATGATATCACCCGAAAAGACAGGATCCCCATCATCACAGGGGGAACAGGTCTGTATATCCGGGCCCTTTTATACGGATTGTTCCGCTCCCGGCCTGTGTGTGAAAAAACCCTGGCCCATCTGACCAGGGAGGCACAGGAAAAAGGCAGTGCATATCTGCACCATAAATTGTGTGCCTGTGACCCGGCAGCTGCCCAAAAAATCCATCCCCATGACAGTTTCCGCATTATACGGGCACTGGAGGTCTTCCAGACCACAGGAACCCCCATTTCCCAGATGCAAAAAGAACACAATTTTGCATCCCCCCGGTATCAGAGTCTGACCCTGGGTCTGTTCATGGACCGCAATACATTGTATGAGCGTATAAATATGCGGGTGGATGCCATGATCAGAAAAGGGCTTCTAACAGAGGTGGTCGACCTGGTGCAGAA
>Ga0209949_1000982_pt1 | contig 14321 bp, 12 predicted proteins | sample SalPonC_black_MG_FD_185711 | JGI IMG/M metagenome (GOLD analysis project Ga0209949, IMG submission 185711) | Salt pond soil microbial communities from South San Francisco under conditions of wetland restoration - Salt Pond MetaG... | ecosystem: Environmental > Aquatic > Marine > Intertidal zone... | reverse complement strand
ATTACCGCATGGAAACTGTTGGGTAATTGTAGAGGAAATGTTTCTTTAACAATTTCATTGATTTTTTTGTGGGGAGAAACATATCTATTGCCCCTTTCCCAAGCAAAATCATGGTCGTGTGTAATTGTGGGAATCTGTAGTTTTTCTACTGCTTTTTTTATGGCTAACCCCATAGAAATATGTGATGGTAAAGCAGATGCATTTTCGGAAATCAGGAGTTGAAGAGAATGTTTTTTTGCCCATTCAATTATCTTATGTTCAATAACTTTGGCGTATAGTAATAAATGCTCTAATAGCTCATCTTCATCATAATCTGGATTAAAATAGGCCTTTTTTTGTTCCCAGTAACTTTCCGGAGAAAAAAAAGACATTTCCTGTACACGGGTTTCATGTTGGCAATCAATTTTTCTGCCTTCGAACTGGCCCGAAATAATAAAAATTTCATGGCCCATACGTTGAAGTACTTCAATCCATTTTTCGGTCTCCAGGGCAACCCCGTCAACACCTCCTATCCGACCAATTATAATTCCTATTTTCATATCTTAGCGTATTAATGTTTTAGAAAATAAATATCCTTAACTTATAATCGTTAAATTTGTATAGCGCAATAAATATACAAGTTATGAATAAAATTTTTATTTTGCTTACTCTTTTTTTTACTATCCCGTTTAGTTATGCGCAAAAAACTGACAATGTTTGTTTTAAGAATATATCGGCCGATGATTTTTATATTCAAATAAATACCCACGATGCTTTTTTAATTGATGTGAGATTGTTTAAAGAGTATAGAAAAAACAGGATAAAAGGTGCTTTGCCTGCTGCAAATAAAGAATCTCTTCTTTCGCTATGTGAAAAGCTGGATAAAAATACCCCTGTTTATGTTTATTGCGAAGATGGAGACCGAAGCCGGACAGCTGCCCGGATTTTATGCCGGGAAGTGGGGTTTAAGCATGTATATAATTTGCAGGGCGGACTACGTGAGTGGGGAAAAAAATATACTTTGGAAAATACCAGAATTAAAAAAAAGGACAGTTCAATTTTTGATTATTAACCTGTAATTTTTTAGCATGATTAGGAAAATAGGAGTATTGTGTGTTTTATCTTTAGCGATAACAGCTGCTTTCGCACAAGATGGACAAAACGGATTAAGTTTTACAATGAAAACCGGAATAACTTACGCTAATATGTATGGCCCCGATGTGAAAAGTGAAACTTTTTTGAATGGATCAACTCCCGAAACTTTTTATGCCAATCATCCGGCAAGCAATCAATTTAAAACAGGGGTTAATGTTGGTGTTTCTGCAGATTACCATATAGGTCGTTATTTTTCGTTCGGTCTAAGAGCCGGCTATATACAAAAAGGGGCCCAAATTAATGGTACACAAAATTGGGATCACTTTTCACAGTCATACCAAAATGTGGAAGGTGATATTTATTGGAAGCAAGATTTTTGGACTCTTGAAATACCCATTACTCTTCATATTCCTTTAAAAAGGAATGGTTTTTATATACAAACAGGCTTTTTCAAAGGTTTTTTGATAAAATCAGAAGAAACAGGAGATATTAGCATCTCCGGAAGTGATTATGAATATACCCGGGATAGAGATGCGAATGATACCGAACCCGGATTTTTTATCGGAGGGGGTTATATGTATTCATTTAAAAAGACCCATGGAAATTTGTTGGCTGAAATAATATGGAGCAGAAGTATCATTCAATCGCCCGGGAGCGATATGATTCCGAATCCACAATATTATTATAATCAAACATTTAGTGTTAACCTGGGATACAGGTATTATTTTAGCAGGAAAAGAGAAAAATAGTAAAGCCAGGAAAGAAGCAAGATAGCTATTTTTCTGTATCAGAAGCACTTTCCTCTTTATTCTCGGCTTCTTCTTTTTCGCGTGCTTTTTGGTTTAAGCCATATTCTTTTTTATAATCAGCTAGAACCGTATTCAGCTTTTCAATTTCTTTTTTATTTTCAGAAACTTTTTTCTTCTGTTTTAGAATAGAAGGATATGAAAAAATGATCCCTAAAACAACACCTGTAATTATTGTAAGAAGCAGAATTAATGAAAGAGAACCTTTAACCGGATCGCCCCAAAGAAAATATAGTGCTACTTCGGTATCATTTCTTAAAGCAAAAATAACCAGAATAAGGGCTGAAAGTAAGCCAATAATTAATGAACGTTGCATAGTATCTCCTATTTTTATTTGTAAATGTAGTGATTTATTTTTTTAAATAAAATATCTTTTTTTATAGGTTTTGCAATATAATCGTCACAACCATTTTTTAAACATTCGTCATAATCATTATACAAGGCATAAGCTGTTTGTGCTATAACCGGGATGTTGGGATTAATGGCTTTAATTTTTCGGGTAGTTTCAAAACCGTCCATTTGTGGTAATCGGATATCCATAAGTACTATTTGTATGGTTTTATCATTTTGGATAATATCAACAGCTTTTTCTCCTGTTTTTGCTGTTAAAACAGTGGCTCCGTTTTTTTCTAACAGGGTTTGTAAAAAAACCAGATTATCTTCATGGTCTTCAACAATTAGTATTTTTATAGGCTCCGGTTTTTCTACCAGTGTGTTTTGCTCTAAATCTTCTAATTTTTTTGTATTAATCACTGGATTTATAGTTATTGGAATGGAAAAATAAAAAGTAGTTTCCTTGTTGGCTGATTCAAACCAGATTTTTCCTCCTAATAAGTCAGTTAAACCTTTACAGATAGAAAGACCCAGGCCGGTACCCTGATAAAGTCTGTTATTTTGATTTTTAATTTGTCCAAAACGCTTAAATATGACAGATGATTTCTCCGGGGATATACCAATACCCGTGTCTTTTACAAAAAATTGATAATAAGATGTTTCTTGTTTTTTAATGATTTTATAACCAAACCTGATAAAGCCCTTATCGGTAAACTTAAATGCATTATTAAGTAAATTATTTAAAATTTGTTTAAACCGGATAATATCGGTATAGATTTGTTGATTACCCGCTTGTTTTTCCAGCACAAAATCAATGTGTTCTTTTTTTAATCGATATTGTTCTTGTTTAAACAACAGATATATATCATCCATTAGATGATTAAGACTGGCAAAAGTTTTGTTTAATGAAAGTTGTTCTGCTTCAATTTTTGCAATATCAATAATATCATCAATGAGGTTTAATAATTGTTTCCCGTTAGAGTTAATGATTTTTATATAGGTATCCTTTTCTTCGTTATTTACGAAAGGATCTTTTAGTAATTCGGCAAAACCCAAAATACCATTCATTGGCGTCCTTATTTCATGCGACATATTGGCCAAAAAGGCAGATTTAAGCCGGTCGCTTTCTTCTGCTTTGTCCTTAGCTATGATTAATTGTTCAAGCAATTGTTTTTCTTCTGTTATATCGCTAGCAATTCCTGCTCTTCGAAAAAGCACTCCTTCTTCATTAAAAACAGGGAAAGTACGAATCCAAAGCCACCGGATTTGTCCGTCGGGTCTTATAATTCGATGTTGATAATAGTGTGTGTTCTGAGGATAATTTTGATTTTCAATTTTTTGATGGATGGTTTCTTCTTTATCTTCAGGATGAATCCACTGTTCATATTCTTTAAAATTTTCAAAAATGTTTTTAGAATTTTTTCCAATAATTGTTTCGCAAGCCGGATTCATGTAAATAACTTTTTGGTCAAGTGTTCGGAGCCAAAAAGCATCGTTTATATTATCAGCCAGCTCATGGAAGTTTTTTTCGCTTCTTTTAAGTTCTTCAATCAGGTTTTTTTGCTTTGAATTGTCAACGATAATACCCCGCAAACCTTTAGTTTTATTGTTTTGATATATTGCATTGGTGTATACTAAAACAGGAAATCTTTTACCCTGTTTGGTTATAGCTGTATATTCTATTCCCTTTGAATTTTGAATTTTATTTTCAAATATTTTTTTAATATTCTCCCTGGCTCTGGATAAATCTTCTGGAGCAATCATTTGTAAAGCATGAAGACCGGTTTTGAAATCTTCAGGTGTATATCCAAATATTTCATAGGCTTTTAAGTTTGCAAAAGTTAAGTTTCCTTGTATATCTGTTTCATAAACAACTTCGGGTAAAAGAGTAGCCAGGTCTTTAAACTTTTTTTCGCTTTCTTTAATTTTTTGTAGATTTTCTTTGTCTTGCTGTATGTTTTTTAATAACCCTAATATCCGTTTAGGATTCCCATCCTTATCCCAGTCTGTATTTTTGCCTTTACTCATAAACCAAACCCACTGGTTGTTTTTATGTTTAATTCTAAATTCAACATTAAATATTAATGGTTTGGATTTTTGATAGGATAAAAGACGAGTTTTCATGTTTTTAAAATCTTCCGGATGCACTATACTTCCAGCATTTTCAATAAGTGTTGATATTTCTTCCTTATTGTATCCTAAACTCTCATACAAATCTTTTGTTGTGTATATTTTAAGCAGTTTTAGATTGATTTCGAAAGAAAAATAGTTAGCAGCCTCCATTGCCAGTTGAAGTTTGTGGCGATGTTCTATTAACTCAGATTCTTTGTTTGTTAAATAGGATAATGATTGTTCCAGTTGTTGGACTTTTTGTTCCAGTTGCTGATAAGTTAGCTTCTTTTTCATAGCCATTTATTAATACATCCGTGTAAAGAGATATTATTACCCGGATTTCAACAACGAACATGAAAAAAAAGTAAATAAGGTTAAATTTAAGTGTTTAATCCAAGGTTAAAATACCCTTATACAGTATAAAAAGATAAATATTAAAGGTAAGATAAGAAAAATTAAAAAGCAATAAATCTTTGACGAACGGCAAAAAATAAAGGACAGGCGATAAATCAGAGAATAATTTATGAAAATGGACAGGAAAAGTTATTTAGTTAATTCCTGAAAAACTTCTTCCAGACTTTTTTCTTTTTTCTGCATAGAAAGAACAGAAAGGTTCGATTGTACGGCAAAATTAAATATTTTTTGCCGTATATCTTCTTTGGATGAACTTTGAATCAGCCAGTTTTTATGGTCAATTTTAGCTACTTTGTCAACCAGGTCAATTTGTTCAAGCTCTTTTTGTTCCGGTTCCCGGTCAAACTCAACAACAATAGTAATATATTGATCTTTAGCGTGAGAATAAATTGATTCGATGGAGTCATCAGCAACAATTTTTCCTTTATTGATGATGATAATGCGATCACAAATAGCTTCAACTTCCTGCATAATATGGGTAGAAAGCAGAACCGTTTTTTCTTTTCCAATAGAAGAAATTAAATTCCTGATTTCAATAATTTGATTGGGGTCAAGGCCTGATGTAGGTTCGTCTAAAATTAATATCGAAGGGTCGTGAATTAAAGCCTGTGCCAACCCTACTCTTTGTCGATACCCTTTCGATAAAGCTCCGATTTTTTTCTTACGCTCAATGGTTAACCCTGTTTGTTCAATAATTTCTTCAATTCTTGATTTGGTTTGTTTCCCCAGTTTATATATTCCGGAAACAAATTCAAGATATTCTTTTACATACATATCTAAGTAAAGAGGGTTGTTTTCGGGTAAGTATCCGATATGCTTTCTTATTTCCAGTGAATTTTCAATTAAATCCAGATTATTTATTTTAGCCTCACCGGATGAGGGAGGAATAAAGCCGGTAAGAATTTTCATAGTAGTAGATTTACCAGCCCCGTTAGGACCTACAAAACCGACAATTTCGCCCGTTTTAATCTCAAAGCTAATTTGGTCAATGGCTTTTTGGGTACCGTATATTTTAGTTAAGTCCTTTACTTGAATAGACATAAATATTCTTTTTAATTGAATGCGAAAATAGTGAAATTATATTTTCAAACCTTAATGTATGTAAAAAGATTCTACCATTATCTATCTGCTCCTTTATTAATTGTTCTTTTTTTAATATAAAAAGTCCGGGTTTGGTTGAAATGGTTATTAATATATAACTCTTTTATAGTAAATTAATTGCCTTCAAAAGAACTTTTTAATACCTTTGAATAGTAACCCCCTAAATTTAATGATTATGAAATATTTAAAGTACATAACCAACGCGTTATTCTTGGGCTTATTGATGTATTCCTGTGGAAATCCAACAGGAGATAATGAACCTAATAATACCATTGAAGAGGCTTCGGATGTAGTATTTGGTGAAGAATTTTCATTAACCATAGATCCGGTCAAAGATGTAGATTGGTTTAAGGTAAATGTAAAAAAGCAGGGTTATATTCAAGTGCAATCAGCAAATAAGGTTGAAGGTGTTCAGTTGGAAGTTAGTTTCGCTAAATATCAGGAGTGGGATGAGCAAAAGGCCAAAAGGATAAGAGGTTGGCGTCCTGTCCCCGATGCTTTGTTTGTTCAGGAACCGGGAGATTATTATTTAACCCTGAAAGATGAATGGGATGACGGCTCCTCTAAAGAAGAATTTTTAGTAAAAATTAACTTCCTGGACGAATTTGACCCCACAGAACCTAATAATAAAATTGAAGAAGCAAAATTAATTTCATTTGATGAACAATTATTAGCCGGTATTTATCCTGTAGGGGATAAAGATTGGTTTAAGGTTAATGTTCCTGCACAAGGATACCTTGAAATAGCTGCAAAAAATGTTCCTGAGGCTGTACAACCTGAAGTCCGATTTGTGATTTATGATGAATGGTCAGATCCACAAATAAAAATAATAAGAGATTGGGGAAAAATACCGGAAGCATGTTTTGTATCTGATTCCGGAGAATATTATATTGAAATGCATGATGCCTGGGATGACAATGCTATACCTCAAGCATTTGATATTAAGGTTAGTTATACTCCTGAATTTGATGCTTTTGAGCCAAACAATTCGACAGAACAAGCCAAAATGATTGAACCCGGGAAAACGTACCAGATAGCCATTTTCCCGAAAGGAGATATGGATTATTTTAAATTTATTGCTCCCAACGAAAAAGTAAAGGTTTTTGTAAAAGATCATGAAGGAGTTCAGCTCGATATGAAATTGTTATCAGAAAATCCTGATCAGGAAGGAAAGTATATTACAGAACTAAAATGGACTAGACTTCCTGTTGAGATTGAGGTAGAGAAAGAGAAAGAATATATTTTAGTTATTCACGATGCCTGGGATGATAATCAATCAAAAAAATTATTTCAGCTGAAAATCGAGTAAATTTTTAAAATTATTGTAGTTGGATAAAAACGGGCTGTTATGGATAGCCCGTTTATTTTTGTTTGATTACATTTGTACTTTCGTTTTGTACTTTTAAAATCATTACTATCGGGTGGAAACTAAAAACAACAAATTTATTCAACATTTATTTTCCTATCAAAAGCAATTAACACAGGAAGTTGCTGTTGGTAATATTAAAATTGGAGGAAATAATCCTGTTTGTATTCAGTCGATGACAAGTACGAATACTCTAAAAACAGAGGAAACAATAGGGCAGTCGCTCAGAATAATTAAGGCTGGAGGAGAATTAGTAAGAATTACAGCACAAGGCATCCGCGAAGCAGAAAATCTTGAAAACATAAAAGCAGGAATACATCAGGCAGGTTTTTTTACTCCCCTTTCAGCGGATATTCATTTTAATCCGAAAGCAGCATTTACGGCTGCTAAAATAGTGGAAAAAGTTCGTATTAATCCCGGTAATTTTGTAGATAAGCGAGCCAATTTTACGAAAACTGAATTTACAGAGGAGGAATACAAAACAGGTGTTAAAAACATTGAAAAACAGCTGGTTCCTTTACTTAAGATATGTAAACAGCACCAAACAGCTTTGCGAATAGGTGTTAACCATGGTTCTCTGTCAGACAGGATGATGAGTAGCTATGGTGATACTCCGGAGGGGATGGTTGAATCAGCTATGGAATTTTTGCGGATTTGTGTGCAACATAATTTTAAAAATATTATTATTTCGCTAAAGTCGAGCAATACACGAGTAATGGTGCAAGCCAACCGATTAATGATTGCCCGGATGGAGATGGAGGGAATGAATTTTCCTTTGCATCTGGGAGTAACCGAAGCCGGTGAAGGCGAAGACGGAAGGATAAAATCTGCTGTAGGTATTGGAACACTGCTTGCCGACGGAATTGGCGATACCATCAGGGTATCATTAACCGAACCTCCTGAAAATGAAGTTCCGGTAGCTAAAAAGATGGCTGATTATTTTACAGAAAGGATAAATCATCCTCCAATCGAACCGGTTTTTCCTGTACCCATTGATTTTTATGATTATAAAAAATATGACACCCAGGCAGTAGTTGATATTGGAGGAAATAATCCTGCAGTAGTTATTTCTGGTGCCGAAAGCAAAACCGACAGGAAGCCCGAATATATATATTTAGGCCATAAGTTAGTTGGAAAAACCCTTGACACTCAGTATAATTATATTATTGATGAACGTGCATGGGAGCAGCAGGAGTTTGATCCCCGTCATGTTTTCCCATTATATTCTTCGGCTAACAACTATCTCTTATCCGATAAAAAATCAGAAACACTCAATTTTGTCTCTGTTTCTAATAAGAACATTAATCCTGATTATCTGAATAAAATAAGTAACCGCAAAGATGTTGTTATGATTTTAGAAACCAAACATATCAATGGTTTTGCCGACCAGCGGGCTGCATTTTTTAAGCTGATGAATGCCGGGTGCCGGGTGCCCGTGATTATCAAACGAACCTACACCGAAAATACCCTTGAGGATTTGCAGCTAAAATCTGCCGGTGATTTGGGTGGTTTATTTCTGGATGGCATGGGTGATGGTATTTGGATTGAAAACAAGGGAGAAATTTCTTGTCAGGATATTATCAATAGCGCTTTTGGAATTTTACAAGCATCCAGGGTGCGTATTTCCAAAACCGAGTATATCTCCTGTCCGGGTTGTGGGCGTACATTGTTCGATTTGCAAAAAACGACCAAAGTAATCCGCGAACGAACATCACATTTAAAGAATCTTAAAATTGGCATTATGGGATGTATTGTCAACGGTCCTGGAGAAATGGCTGATGCCGATTATGGATATGTTGGCGCCGGTCCCGGAAAAATTACGCTGTATAAAAATAAAAAAGTAATTAAAAAAAATATCCCCGAAGAACATGCTGTAGATGAATTAATCCGACTGATTAAAGATTGTGGTGACTGGATATAGTTATCCAGTTCAGAGTTCAGAGTTTAAAGTTTTAAATTAAGCCCCACAAAACTGAGAACTGAGAACTGAGAACTAAAAAACTATTTTATACTCGCTCCGTTGCTTGTTTTTTCTTCGGGAACGGCAAAAACAAGTTTTCCACTGGCGTCTTCTGCCATTAAAATCATTCCCTGCGATTCGATACCACGAATTTTGCGCGGCTGAAGATTAACCAGGATACTTACCTGTTTTCCAATAATATCTTCGGGTTTATGATCCACAGCAATACCGGAAACTACTGTTCGTTGATCTATTCCGGTATCAATTTTAAGCTTAATCAGTTTATCCGTTTTGGGTACACGCTCGGCTTCTAAAATCGTACCAACCCGAATATCCATTTTTACAAATTCTTCGAACGTAATGTTTTCTTTGGCTGGTTCAACTTGCTGTTTTTCTGCTTCGTTTGCTTTTTTAGAATCCATAAGCTTTTGTATTTGTTTTTCGATGGCTTCATCTTCTATTTTATCGAAAAGAAGTTTGGCTTTATTAATGGTATGTCCCGGCTCAATAATATTTTCACTGGAGGCTAAATTCCAGCTCAACTTTTCAATATTCAGGAATTTGCGAAGTTTATCCGCGGTAAAAGGTAAAAATGGCTCAATGATGATAGAAAGTGCTGCCGAAATCTGAATGGAAATATTCATGATGGTTTTCACGCGCTCCTCATCGGTTTTAATAACTTTCCATGGTTCGGTGTCAGCTAAATATTTATTGCCTAAACGGGCTAAATCCATGGCTATCTTAACCGCTTCGCGGAAACGGAAACTTTCAATACTCTTTTCCAGATTTTTTTTGATAACCGCCATTTCGGCCAATGTTTCTTTATCAAAATCGGTTAATGAACCACGTTCGGGAACATTACCTCCATAATACTTATGGGTTAGTACCAACGTTCTGTTTACGAAATTTCCTAAAATGGCAACCAGTTCATTGTTATTTTTGTTTTGAAAATCTTTCCAGGTAAAATCGTTGTCTTTTTGTTCCGGGGAATTGGCACAAATAGTATATCTTAAAACATCCTGTTTGCCGGGGAAATCCTGCAAATATTCATGAATCCATACCGCCCAGTTTCTGGAGGTGGAAAGTTTATCCCCTTCCAGATTCAAAAATTCGTTGGCAGGCACGTTATCAGGCAAAATATAATCGCCATGGGCTTTAAGCATCGATGGAAAAATAAGACAGTGAAAAACAATATTGTCTTTTCCGATAAAATGAATTAGCTGAGAATCCTTATTTTGCCAGTATTCTTTCCAGTTTTTGTTATTTTCCTGTGCCCAGGCTTTAGTAGCTGAAATATAGCCGATAGGAGCATCGAACCAAACATATAGTACTTTTCCTTCTGACCCTTCAACGGGTACCGGCACACCCCAGTCTAAATCGCGGGTTACTGCACGTGGCTGCAAACCCCCATTTAACCACGATTTGCATTGTCCGTAAACATTTGATTTCCAGTCCTTTTTATGACTATCGATCCACTCTTCCAACCATTCATTCTGGTATTTATCCAGCGGTAAGTACCAGTGTTTTGTTTTTTTCAAAATGGGTAAATTCCCGCTTAATCGCGACCTTGGGCTTTCTAATTCTTTAGGACTTAAACTGGACCCGCATTTTTCACACTGATCACCATACGCTTCTTCGTATCCGCATTTTGGACAGGTTCCAATAATATAGCGGTCGGCTAAAAACTGTTGTTCTTTTTCGTCATAGTACTGTTCTTCTTCTTTTTCAATAAACTCGCCATGGTCGTACATGGTTTTAAAAAAATCCGATGCTGTTTCGTGATGTAATTTGGATGAAGTACGATGATAAATATCAAAATTAATACCAAACTCGTCAAAAGCCTGTTTTATCATCTCGTGATATTTATCGACAATATCCTGAGGTGAAACATCCTCTTTTCGCGCGCGTAAGGTAATAGGAACTCCGTGCTCATCGGAGCCACAAATAAAAGCCACATCTTTTCCCTTTAATTTAAGATAGCGCACATAAATATCGGCAGGGAGGTATGCTCCGGCAATATGTCCCAGGTGTAATGGCCCGTTTGCATAGGGCAGGGCTGAGGTAATTAAATAGCGTTTCGGATTTTTCATGTCAACAAATAAGATTTATAGCGATTTTTAAATACCGAACAAATATACGAAGGAATATTTTTTTTCATCAAATAAATATTATTTAGTTTTACAAGGAATAAAAACTATAGGCGATGATTACTCCTCCTAATTTAAAACCAGGCGATACCATTGGAATTGTTGCTCCGGCGCGCAAAATTAAAGAAGCTGATATTGAAGCTGCCGTAAAAATTTTTGAACAATGGGGTTTGTATATTGCTTTTGGCAAAAATCTTTTTAATCAGGATCGACAATTTGCAGGTACCGATAAAGAAAGAGCCGAAGATTTGCAATTTATGTTAGATGATCCAAATATTAAAGCTGTTATATGTGCCCGTGGAGGGTATGGAACAATAAAAACTCTCCCGTATCTTGATTTTTCCCGATTTATTAATAATCCAAAATGGATTATTGGGTATAGCGATATAACTGCATTACATGCTCAAATTCATCAATTGGGTATAAAAAGTATACATGGTATTATGCCGTTAAATTTTCCTGCCGATGGCCGGAAAAATGAAGCTACAGAATCGCTAAGAAAATTATTGTTTGGTTATAAAACTAATTGTTTTTTTAAATCGCATCCTTTTAATAAAACAGGAGAAACTCACGGGAAAATTATTGGTGGGAATTTATCGGTTATTTATAGTATTACCGGAACAAAATATGATATAGAAACCGATCATAAAATTTTATTTTTAGAGGATTTAGACGAATATTTATATCATATCGACCGGATGATGATGAATTTAAAATTAAGCGGGAAACTAACTAAACTTAAAGGGCTTATTGTTGGTGGAATGACAGATATGAATGACAATACAGTCCCATTTGGGAAAACAGCCGATGAAATTATTCAGGAGGCTGTTGCAGAATATAATTACCCGGTATGTTATAATTACCCGGCCGGACATATTGATAATAACCTGGCACTAACCCTGGGAGCAACGATAAAATTAAATATATCACCACAAGAAGCAAGTGTTACATTTCTGGATTAGTTGCTTATTTCTTTATAATCAGTAGGTATCTCAAATAATTTATCGTTAATTGTTTGTGGTTTTATTTCAGTTATAGCAACTCGTCTTTTTACTTTTCTTAGTAAAGTTCTTTCTACCATTAGCATAGGAAAAAACCCCTGAGATTCGGGAATTTTATCAAAAAATTTGAAGGTTTGTTCTGAGTGGTTCATTAATGCTGTAAATTCGGCAAAAAAGGAAAAATTATTTTCTGAAACCCAATAGGTTATTTCTGTATTATGTTCTTTATTTCTTACTCTCCATTGATTGCAATGAGTTCCATTTACCGGGCGTGAATTTTTTGTTTTGATGATAGTAAGATTTTCATCGTTTGCACATGCATTGGAGCTTAACTCAATATGAGTGAAAAGTTTTTTTGTAGGACTTAAAACGATAATTTCTTTTTTTTCTAAATGAACCAATAGCGACTGTATGCTATTATGATTATGATCAAATTTATCTACCCTGATTTGATTATCTTTTATCACATAGGTATAATAAGTCGTGTCGTAATGTGATTCTTCCACCATTTTTATGGTCCCCTCAAAAAAGCCAGAATCAGTTACAGGAGAAACAATAAGTAAAAGGAAACCGAAAAGAAAATTTATCATTTGTTTAAAATAACTTATCTTTAAGGATAATTTATGATTATCTTTTATTCAATAATTGATTTCATTTTTAAAAGAAGCAAAAATAATTAAAATTATGGCAGATCATAATGAATTAGGAAAAAAAGGCGAGGAGGTGGCAGTAAGATATTTAAAATTAAATCATTATGATATTAAAGAAAAGAACTGGCGGTTTAGAAAAAACGAGATTGACATTATTGCCCAAAAAGATAACGTTATTGTGGTGGTGGAAGTTAAGACCCGTACCAGCGAATATTTTGAAAATCCGAAAGAAGCCGTTACCAGGAAAAAACAAAAGTTTATTATTCAGGCTGCTGATGCTTACATTCAGGAAAAGGAAATTGACCTGGAAACAAGGTTCGATATTGTTGCAGTAACGATAATTAACGGACAAACCAAAATAGAACATATTCAGGATGCTTTTCAACCCAGCTTACTATTATGAATATTGAGGATTTCAGAAATTATTGTTTACATAAAAAAGGTGTAACCGAAGAATTGCCTTTTGATGAGACAACGCTTGTATATAAAGTAATAGGTAAAATGTTTGCTTTAACTGATACAGAAGACGAGTTTAGGATTAACTTAAAATGTAATCCTGAAAAAGCAATAGAACTTAGGGAACAATTTCCCGGGAGTGTTTTGCCGGGTTACCACATGCATAAAAAACATTGGAATACTATTCTAATGCATGGTAAAATCCCTGAAAATTTAATTTTCCTTTGGATTGATGAGTCATATCAGCTTGTTGTTGACAAACTTACGAAAGCTCAAAAGCAGGCGTTGGAAAATTTATAAAAATGATATTATAATAAACCTAAGACAATAGAAAAAATGAAAAAATTATTCAGGTATTTTTTCCAGGGGCTTTTGTATATTGCTCCGTTAGGCTTAACCGTATTTATATTGTATAAATCGTTTGTGTTACTCGATGGTGTTTTTAGTCCTTTTTTAGAGAAATATTTAAACCTTACCATTCCTGGTATAAGTTTAATTATGGTATTTTTGCTTGTTGCTTTGTTAGGGTTAGCCGGCCAAAGTATTTTAGCGCGTCCTGTTAAAAAGATAGTCAACAGCATTATTGAACGGTCTCCGCTGGTAAAGGTAATATATTCATCAATAAAAGATTTATTATCAGCCTTTGTGGGTAAAGAGAAAAAATTTAGCCAACCCGTTTTAGTTAAGGTAAACGTGGTTTCTGATTTAGAAAAATTAGGTTTTTTAACACAGGATGATCTTTCCAATTTAGGAATTGAAGGGGAAAAAGTATCCGTATATTTTCCGCATTCATATAATTTTTCGGGCGAGCTATTTATTGTTCCTGCCGAACATGTCCGGAAGATAGATGTGCCGCCATCGGATGTGATGAAATTTATAGTATCTGGGGGTGTAACCAGCT
>Ga0209949_1000981_pt1 | contig 14323 bp, 8 predicted proteins | sample SalPonC_black_MG_FD_185711 | JGI IMG/M metagenome (GOLD analysis project Ga0209949, IMG submission 185711) | Salt pond soil microbial communities from South San Francisco under conditions of wetland restoration - Salt Pond MetaG... | ecosystem: Environmental > Aquatic > Marine > Intertidal zone >... | reverse complement strand
ATCCGGCCGTCGGTGAGTGCCAGTACAGCACTGCCGAAGCGAATCTGGCCCGGGCCGTCGCGCTCGATAATGGTCAGGCCGGCAGCCTTCAGTCGCTCCAGCAGCGGTGCGGCTACACCGGGATTGCCTTCGGCAATGACCACGGTCTCATCCGATTGCTGAGCTGGCTCGGTCTGTGGTTGGGGCTTTTCGGCGCCCTCGCCATAGGGATAGAAGCCCTGGCCACTCTTGCGGCCCAGCCGACCGGCTTCCACCAATTCTTTCTGGATCAGCGATGGCAGAAAGCGCGGATCCTGATAATAGGAATTGAAGACCGAGTTGGTGACGGCGTAGTTGACGTCGTGGCCGATCAGATCGGTCAGCTCGAACGCACCCATCCGGAACTGGCCGGCTTCGCGGATGATGGCATCCAGCGTGGCGGCATCGGTGGCCTGTTCCTGCAGCAGGCGCAGGCTTTCCGCGTAAAACGGACGGGCCACGCGGTTCACAATAAAGCCGGGCGTCGATGTCGCGTACACCGGTTTCTTGCCCCAGGCGGTTGCCGTGGCATGAACGGTATCGGCGACGGCCTGGCTGGTCGCCAGCCCCATGACGACTTCTACCAGGGCCATGAGAGGTGCAGGGTTGAAGAAGTGCATGCCTACCAGGCGCTCGGGTTTGTTCATCTCAGCGCCGAGGGCGGTCACAGAAATCGAGGACGTGTTGGTGGCGAGGATCGCGTCTCCAGCACACAGGTCTTCCAGGTTCGCCAGCAATTGACGCTTGATCTGAAGATCCTCGATGATGGCCTCTATCACCAGCCCGGCATCGGCGACGGCGTCCAGATTCGCGACGGGTTGAATGCGGTCGATGACCGCGTCCAGATCCTGTTGCTGCATCTTGCCCTTGTCGACACGACGCTGAAGCTGTTTGGCGATGCCGTCCCGGCCAGCCTGAGCGGCGCCTTCTCTCTGATCATGCAGGTAAACCTGGTGGCCCGCCTGGGCGGCCACCTGGGCAATGCCCGAGCCCATGGCTCCGGCCCCAACGACGGCAACTTTGGTTTGGGTGTCCAGTGCCGGCATGGCTTATTTCCCCTTGAAGTTTGGCGTGCGTTTTTCCATGAAGGCAGCGACGCCCTCGCGGTAGTCCTCGGTCTGCCCAGCCGTGCGCTGAAGATCGCGCTCCAGAGTGATCTGCTCTTCGAAGGTGTTGCTGGCGCTGGCGTGCAGTGCTCGTTTGATCAGCGCAAGGCCCTTGGTGGGTTGGGTCGCAAAATGACGGGCAAGTTTCATGGTTTCTTCCATGAGCTGCTCGTTATCGACACAACGCCAGATCATGCCCCAGTTCTCGGCCTGCTCGGCGCTGATCTTGTCACCGAGGAGTGCCATGCCCTTGGCCCGTGCCATGCCGGCCACGCGGGGCAGGGTCCAGGTGCCGCCGGAATCGGGAACCAGGCCCAGCTTGCAGAAAGCCTGAACAAAATTGGCTGAGCGGGCTGCGAGGGTAATGTCGCAGGCCAGGGCGATATTGGCGCCTGCGCCGGCCGCCACGCCATTCACGGCACAAAGCACGGGCATCGGGAGATCCCGCAAGCTACGCATCAGCGGGTTGTAGTAGTTCTCCAGTGACGCGCCCAGATCCGGCATTTCCTGATCCGGGGAGACGCTGCGGTCGGAAAGATCCTGTCCCGCGCAAAAGCCCCGGCCGGAGCCAGTAATGACCAATACACGGACAGACTCATCCTTGCGCACGGTGCTGATGGCATCGCGCATGCGTTCGTGCATTTCGACATTGAAACTGTTCAGGTTGTCCGGACGGTTCAGGGTAAGCAGAGCCACGCCCTGATCGATTTCAAGAAGAATGCTCGGCTGAGTCATGGCGTTGTTGTCCTGTTGTTTGTTGTAGGGGGATAGCGTGAAAGGTGTCCTTGATCGGCACGGTGCTATCGATCGTGGAAAATGAGTATATCTTAGAATTGATACTCGTCAAGGATTGTGCTGGCTCCGTTTTGTATCACTTTAGTCGGGCGTGATAGCGTGCCGACTCTACCTCCCTGAAAAATCAATAAAAATTTTTGTCGTTTCTGACGCTGGTCGCAGAATGATGGCGGAATGCGCTCCTGAAACACCTGCCAGGGTATGAAAAAGCTCCCGGAAAAGGATAATGTGATACAGAAAATGAATCACAATGACTTTTCGGGTCCCACGTTTCAGTCCGGTGTATGGCTGATCACCGCTGGACCTGGCCAATCAGGAGATCGCTATGCCCAGCTACAGTATAGAAGGCGTTGTTCCCGTCGTTCACCCGTCTGCCTATGTGCATCCCACCGCCGTTCTGATTGGTGATGTCTGGATTGGGCCGGATTGCTACGTTGGGCCGGCAGCGTCGTTACGTGCCGATTTCGGGCGGATTGTTTTAAAGCAAGGGTCCAACGTTCAGGACACCTGCGTGATGCACGCCTTTCCGGGAATGGATACGGTTGTCGAGAAGAATGGGCATGTCGGGCACGGGGCGATTCTCCACGGCTGCATTGTCGGCGAGAATGCCATGGTAGGAATGAACGCTGTAGTAATGGATGAGGCTCACATTGCGCCTCGTTCCATCGTTGGCGCCTGCGCCTTCGTAAAAGCGAAGTTCACCTGCGAGCCGGGCTCGCTGATCGTTGGCTCGCCGGCCAAGGTAATGCGGATGCTCAGCGATAAGGAAATTGAGTGGAAGAAGAAGGGTACTGAAGAATACCAGCGACTGACGCTTCGGTCCCTCGCCAGCCTGCAGGAAGTTCAGCCACTGGCGGAAGCCGAGCCAGATCGGGCCCGTGTGGATGCCAGCGGCTACAAGCCCAAGTACGAGCAATCCGAGTAACAACCGGCGCCGGATTGTGAGGAATTGCCTTTACAGTCCGGCGTCCTTGACGTTCTCCATCACCACGAAGGTGCTGGTCTGCAGTACATAGGGCAGGGCCGAGATCTCTTCCCCAAGAACCTGCCGGTATTCCTGCATGTTCCGGGTTCTGACTTTCAACAGATAATCGAAGTTGCCAGCAATCATGTGGCACTGCTCCACCGCAGAAACATTCTGGACGGCTTTGTTGAAAGCGGTCAGTGCGCCGCTGCTGGTATCAGTCAATGTGACCTGCGCAAAGGCAATATGGCTCAGACCCAGCTTGGTCTGGTTCACCAGCGCGGTGTAGCCGGTAATGAAACCCTGTTCCTCAAGCCGGCGCATTCTCACCTGGCAAGGGGTTTTGGAGAGCCCCACCCGGGACGCAAGCTCGGTCACCGTGATTCGGGAATTCTTCTGTAATTCGCGGATGATGGATTGGTCTATGCGATCCAAATCGGCCATGTTGTCGATTCCAGGCTGGATTAACGGCTAAATCACATTGCAAATATAATCGAAACTCCTCTAATTCGAAACTATATGGTCTAAGTGACTTTCGGGGCTTGCGTATACTGTTAAGAGCATCAGCCCAGTTTGAACGTTTACAAAGTCCGGAGAGTTTCGATGACCGATTCCCGCGTATTACAAAAACAAACCCTGCTGGAACAGCTTGCCGATGTCCTCCAGAATCAGGCGTCAGATAACGACGACTCTCTCGAACTTCGGGAGATCGTGGCCCGGATGGTGGAGGAGTCCCGATCCTGGGACGATGACCTGCATGGCGAGCTGGTCCGGAGTTTCGGCGACTCCATTGGCGGGCGCTATGCCCAGGTGTTCAGCGGCGGGTTCCCCTCGGCCTATCGGGCAAGATTTTCGGTGTCCGAAGCCCTCGCCGATATAGAGCAGATCCAGTCCATCGCGGTGAGCACCGATGTGCCCATGCGTTTTTACCAGCCGCGGGATCCTGCCGAAACCGGATTCCACTTTAAACTCTATAGCCAGGGGCAGCCGGTTGTTCTCTCGGATGTGATACCTATTCTGGAGAATCTGGGCATGCGGGTGCTCGGTGAGCATCCCTACCGGGTCCGGCGTCGTGACGGCGAAAACTTTGGCGTCAGTGATTTTACCGTGGAGCTTCACGACCGTTGCCGGGATGCCGACCTGGATACGGCACGCCCGCTGATCCAGTCCGCGTTTCGCGAAATCTGGAACGGCTTTGCTGAAAACGACGACTTCAACCAGCTGGTCATGCTTTGCGGTCTGGACTGGCGTGAAGTGGCGCTGATCAGGGCCTATGCCCGCTACATCAAGCAGCTGCGGTTCGGGTTCAGCCAGCCCTTTATCGCAGAAACACTGGCTCGCCACCCGGACATCACCTCCCGGCTGGTTGCCTTGTTCTTCAGCCGTTTCGAGCCCAATGTAAAAGGGCGCAAGGGGAAGACCGAAAGGCTTGAGGCTGAGCTCCGGGATTCCCTCGAGGCTGTGGCAAGCCTGGACGACGACCGTATCCTCCGGCGCTTTTTTGTGCTCATTCGCGCAACTCTCAGAACCAATTATTTTCAGGCCCGGGAGGATGGCGGGTTTTCGTCCTACCTGTCACTGAAACTGGATCCGTCGTCCATTCCCGACATACCGCGTCCGCGGCCAAAGTTCGAGATTTTCGTTTATTCGCCCCGGATTGAAGGCGTGCATCTTCGCGCCGGACCGGTGGCGAGGGGCGGGCTTCGTTGGTCTGACCGGATCGAGGATTACCGCACGGAGATCCTTGGTCTGGTGAAAGCCCAGCAAGTCAAGAACTCGGTGATCGTGCCCGCCGGCGCCAAGGGCGGTTTCGTGGTGAAACAGCCGCCACGGGACGGTTCAAGGGAGGCTATGCGGGAGGAAGGTGTCGCCTGCTACCAGACCTTTATACGGGGGCTTCTGGATATCACCGATAACCTGGATGACGGCCAGGTGGTGCCTCCGAAAAATGTGGTTCGATATGACGGCGATGATACCTATCTGGTGGTTGCCGCTGATAAAGGTACGGCCACGTTTTCCGATATAGCCAACACATTGGCCTCGGAGTACCGCTTCTGGCTGGGTGATGCCTTTGCCTCCGGCGGCAGTGAGGGGTATGACCATAAGAAAATGGGCATTACCGCCCGGGGCGCCTGGGAGTCCGTAAAACGGCATTTCCTTGAAAAAGGCACGGATACGCAGACGGATGAATTCACCGTGGTCGGTATCGGCGACATGGGTGGCGATGTGTTTGGCAACGGAATGCTTCTCTCGGATCGGATTCGCCTGGTCGGCGCGTTCAACCACCAGCATATTTTTGTCGACCCCAATCCGGATGCCGCGGCATCGTTTCGTGAGCGAGAGCGACTGTTCAGCCTGCCCGGCTCTTCCTGGGCCGATTATGACACCGGGTTGATCAGCGACGGGGGCGGGGTATTCTCGCGCTCAATGAAATCCATTCCGGTGTCTGCGCAAATGCGAAAGGCACTGGGCATAAAGGCCCGGACCCTGTCGCCGGCGGATCTGATCAGCGCTCTGTTGAAAGCGCCAGTGGACATGCTCTGGAACGGCGGTATTGGCACCTATGTGAAATCGCCTCTGGAGTCCCACGAAGATGTGGGCGACAAAACCAATGACGCCCTTCGCATCGACAGCACTGACCTGCGCTGCAAAGCCTTGGGGGAAGGCGGCAACCTGGGTGTCACCCAGCGGGCGCGGATCGATTTTGCACGCCGCGGGGGGCTGGTTAACAGCGATTTCATTGATAACGCCGGTGGCGTCGACTGCTCGGACCACGAGGTCAATATCAAGATCCTGCTCAACGACCTGGTGCATCGGCAGGTGATGTCGCTCCCGGAGCGAAATCAGATGCTCCGGGCCATGACGCAGGAAGTGGCCGAGCTGGTATTGCGCAACAATTACCGGCAGGCGATGGCGCTCAGCCTGGCCCAGAACCCGGCGGTTGCCACTGCCGACCAGTATGACCGGCTGATGCGAAGACTTGAAACCGAAGGTAAGCTGGATCGCGGCCTTGAGTTTCTGCCCTCAGACGAGGAAATTCAGGCTCGCCGGGAGCGAGGGTCGGGCCTGACCCGGCCGGAGCTTGCAGTCCTGGTGTCCTACGCAAAAATCGAGCTCAAGCAGGCCCTGGTCGCATCACCGATCGTGCATGACAAGCGCTTTAACTCGGCGCTGCACTCTGCCTTTCCGGCCTCCCTGCTGGCCGCTTTCCCGGAAGCAGTCGAGTCTCACCCCCTGCGCGCCGAAATCTCGGCCACGCAGATTGCCAACGATATGGTGAACCGCATGGGCATTACCTGGTTCGACCGTATTCGCAGTGCCACGGGGGCAGATGCCGGCCGGATTGCCTCGGCCTATCTGATCTCCCTGCGAATTCACGACGTAGACGCCCATTGGGAGGCCATGGAATCCCTGGATGGAAAAATTGATGCCAAAGTGCAGGCAGATCTGTTTGCGGATGCCATCCGACTGGTCACACGCAGCACCAGTTGGCTGCTGCAGAACCGCCGTCAGGCGCTTGACCCGGTTTCCTGTATTGATCATTACCGGGCGCCAATGGCCGATGTTCTGGCCTCGAAAAGCCGTCTTGAATCGGTGATTCCTGCAAGTCGCTGGTATGAGCGCTATGCTGAATACTGTGAGCGGATGGTTCCCGAGGACTTGTCGGCCTGGTGTGCCTCCGCAGAAAGCCGTTACTGGCTGATGGACATGATCGAGATCGCCCGTCAGTTGGGCGAGGACCTGGAGTCTGTTGCCTGGGTCTATTTCACCCTTGGTGAAAGCCTGAATCTGACCTGGCTGGATCGGCAGATGCGGGCGTTCCGGGCGAATGGCCACTGGCAGGTGCTGGCGACCATCCATTTCCGGGATGAGTTGGATCATCAGTTACGGAACCTCACGTTCAGCGTGTTTTCCGAACCCGTGGACGGTGAAGGAACGCCGGAAACGCGTCTCGAGGCCTGGCGTGAGGACAAACGGATGATACTCGGCCGGTGGGAGCGAATGCTGAACGACATGCAGGCCGCCAGTGATGTCGATTGTGCTGTTTTCTCGGTGGCGCATGGCGTCCTCAAAGAGCTGGCATTGAAAGCCGCGTAGAGGATCGATAGAGGCAAAACGCCCTAAATATAAGGTTTTGGAAGAAAATTATTAAATTTTGATTATCTAAAAAAGCCGTAATGGGGTGCTAGTCCGAATTTTATAGAGAAATAGTCTTTGTTGATCTCGGTAGAATGCGGGAGAGACAAACAACTAAGAGGGTACAACTATGAGACCGCAGCAATCACAGACGCCGGAGCTTGTCGATAGCCGGCAGGCGATTCGTGATTATTATCTCGCTGACGAGCACAAGGTGATCCACGAGATGATTGCTGGTGCCCAGTTGTCCCAGGCCGAGCGCGATGCTATCTCTGCCCGTGCGGCGGAGCTGGTGCGCAGCGTTCGCAAGAATGCCAAGTCCACCATCATGGAAAAATTCCTGGCGGAATACGGTCTGACCACCAAGGAAGGCGTGGCCCTGATGTGTCTGGCAGAGGCGCTGTTGCGGGTGCCTGACAACACGACGATCCATGAACTGATCGAAGACAAGATTACCTCTGGTGCCTGGGGTACCCACGTGGGCAAGGCGTCGTCCGGATTGATCAACACCGCCACGGTTGCCCTGCTGATGACCAGCAACCTGCTGAAGGACTCCGAGCGCAACACTGTGGGCGAAACCCTGCGGAAGCTGCTCAAGCGCTTTGGCGAGCCGGTCATCCGCACCGTTGCCGGTCAGGCCATGAAAGAAATGGGCCGTCAGTTCGTTCTGGGTCGTGATATCGAAGAGGCCCAGGATGAAGCCAAGGAATACATGGCCAAAGGCTACACCTATTCCTACGACATGCTGGGTGAGGCTGCCCGCACCGATGATGACGCCAAGCGTTATTACGATTCCTACTCCAATGCCATCGATAGCATTGCCAAGGCGAGCAAGGGCGATGTCCGTAAGAATCCCGGCATCTCTGTAAAACTTTCCGCCTTGCTGGCCCGTTATGAGTACGGCAATAAAGAGCGGGTGATGAACGAACTGCTGCCCCGGGCCCGCGAACTGGTCAAGAAGGCCGCAGCCGCCAACATGGGCTTCAACATCGACGCCGAGGAGCAGGATCGCCTGGATCTGTCCCTGGATGTGATCGAAGAGCTGGTGGCCGACCCCGAGCTGGCCGGCTGGGATGGCTTCGGTGTGGTGGTTCAGGCCTACGGCAAGCGCTCCTCTTTCATGCTCGATTGGCTTTATGGCCTGGCCGAGAAATACGACCGCAAGTTTATGGTGCGGTTGGTGAAAGGCGCCTACTGGGATGCCGAGATCAAGCGCGCCCAGGTCATGGGCCTGAACGGCTTCCCTGTGTTTACCCGAAAGGCCTGCAGCGATGTCTCGTTCCTGTCCTGCGCCACCAAACTGTTGAACATGACGAACCGCATTTACCCACAGTTCGCCACCCACAACGCCCACTCGGTTTCCTCCATTCTGGAAATGGCGAAAACCAAAGGCGTGGACAACTATGAATTCCAGCGCCTACACGGCATGGGCGAATCCCTGCACAACGAGGTTCTGAAGGTCAGTGGCGTGCCTTGTCGGATTTACGCGCCGGTTGGCCCCCACAAGGACCTCCTGGCGTACCTGGTGCGTCGACTGCTGGAAAACGGCGCTAACAGCTCTTTCGTGAACCAGATTGTAGACACCAGCATTACTCCCGAGGAGATTGCCAAGGATCCCATTGTCAGCGTTGAGGAGATGGGGAATAACATTTCCAGCAAGGCGATCGTGCATCCGTTCAACCTGTTTGGCGATCAGCGCCGCAACTCCAAAGGCTGGGATATCACCGATCCGGTCACAGTCAACGAGATCGAGAAGGGCCGCGGCGCCTACAAGGACTACCGCTGGAAGGGCGGTCCGGTAATTGCCGGCGAGGTAGCCGGCACCGAGGTGCAGGTAGTGCGCAACCCGGCGGACCCGGACGATCTGGTTGGCCATGTAACCCAGGCCTCTGACGCCGATGTGGACACCGCGATTACCGCTGCGGCGGCGGCGTTCAAGAGCTGGTCCGAGAAGTCCGCGGAAGAGCGGGCCGCTTGCGTTCGCAAGGTGGGCGACCTTTACGAAGAGAACGTTGACGAGCTGTTCGCCCTGACCACCCGTGAGGCTGGCAAGTCGCTGTTAGACGCCGTGGCCGAGGTTCGCGAAGCGGTGGACTTTGCCCAGTTCTACGCCAACGAGGCGATACGTTATAAAGACAGCGGCGACGCCCGCGGTGTGATGGTGTGTATCTCACCCTGGAACTTCCCGCTGGCGATTTTCACCGGGCAGATCCTGGCGAACCTGGCCGCCGGTAACACCGTGGTGGCAAAGCCGGCCGAGCAGACATCGCTGTTGGCAATTCGCGCTGTGGAACTGATGCATGAGGCCGGTATCCCGACGGATGCCATCCAGTTGGTGCCGGGTACCGGCGCCACCGTGGGTGCGGCTCTGACCTCCGATTCACGGGTCAGCGGCGTATGCTTCACCGGCTCCACCGCTACCGCCCAGCGTATCAACAAGGTGATGACCGAGAATATGGCACCGGACGCGCCGCTGGTTGCAGAAACCGGTGGCCTGAACGCCATGATCGTGGATTCCACGGCATTGCCGGAGCAGGTTGTCCGTGATGTGTTGGCTTCTTCGTTCCAGAGCGCGGGCCAGCGTTGTTCGGCCCTGCGTATGCTCTACGTGCAGAAGGACATTGCCGATGGTCTCCTGGAAATGCTTTATGGCGCCATGGAAGAGCTGGGAATTGGCGATCCCTGGTTGCTGTCCACGGATGTGGGTCCGGTAATCGACGAGAACGCCCGCAAGAAAATCGTGGACCATTGCGAGAAGTTCGAGCGCAACGGCAAGCTGCTGAAGAAGCTGAAGGTTCCCGAGAAGGGGCTGTTCGTTTCGCCCGCGGTGCTGAGCGTAAGCGGTATCGAAGAGATGGAAGAGGAGATTTTCGGACCGGTTCTGCACGTTGCCACATTTGAGGCGAAGAACATCGACAAGGTGGTGGACGACGTTAACGCCAAGGGCTATGGCCTGACGTTTGGTATCCACAGCCGTGTGGATCGCCGGGTCGAGCGCATCTCCAGCCGGATCAAGGTCGGTAACACCTACGTGAACCGGAACCAGATCGGTGCCATCGTGGGCTCCCAGCCTTTCGGGGGTGAAGGCCTGTCAGGTACCGGCCCCAAAGCTGGTGGTCCGCAGTACGTCCGTCGCTTCCTGAAAGGTGAAACGATCGAGCGCGAGGCGGATTCCAACGCCAAGAAGGTGGATGCCAAGCAGCTGCAGAAGCTGATTGGGCAGCTGGACAAGCTGAAGACGTCCAGGCCTGAAGCTCGCATGGACGCAATCAGGCCCATCTTTGGGAACGTTCCGGAGCCACTGGACGCTCACGTGGAAGCGCTGCCCGGCCCAACGGGTGAAACCAACCGCCTGTCCAACCATGCCCGTGGCGTGGTGCTGTGTCTGGGGCCGGATAAGGAAACCGCTCTGGAACAGGCCGGCACAGCGTTGTCACAAGGCAACAAGGTGGTGGTAATTGCGCCAGGTGTTCAGGACACAGTGGACCAGGCCGCGAAGGCCGGCCTGCCGATTACCGGTGTGGAAGGTCTGCTGGAGGCGGACGCCCTGGCAACCGTCGACGGTTTCGATGCGGTGGTGAGCTGCGGCGTTCAGTCCTTGCTGAAAGCCTATCGCGAGGCATTGGCCAAGCGTGACGGTGCGTTACTGCCGCTGATTACAGAGCACACCCTGGATCAGCGGTTTGTGATCGAACGTCACTTGTGTGTCGATACAACCGCAGCCGGCGGTAACGCCAGCCTGATTGCCGCCTCCGAATAATCGGCGGCAATCGGTACCAAACGCGCCCGGCGTCAGTCAGTCCTGACGTCGGGCGCGCCTGTTTTCAGCCGTTGGTTAAACAGCATCCGGCGGCCTTCGGCCTCGGCAACGTCCGAAAGATAGAAACTGACCGATGCCCCCGGCCCCCTCTGGGCCAGAAGGCCCGCATCCAGGGCGCTCAGGCAGCCGATTTTCGGGTAGCCGCCAATGGTCTGCCGGTCTTTCATCAGAACAATGGGCTGACCGTCTTTCGGTACCTGAATAGCCCCATAGGCAATCCCCTCCGAGACAATCCCGTCCAGATCCGAATAGATGGCATCACCTTTCAGGCGATAACCCATGCGATCGATATTCTGGCTGATTTCATAATCGCACGAGAAAAACTTCATTCGCTGAACCGCGGGGAAGCTCTGATATTGATAGCCTGGAATGACACCCAGACGCAGGTGCTGCCGGTAATCGGGGATTTCCGACCCGGGAAGAAACGCCTCAACGAAAGCCGGATTTTTTTCGAACGCCAGCTTATCGCCCTTTGCCAGTTTTGCGCCCTGGCCATCAAGACCGCCCAGGCCCTCCCGGCTGACGGTCGCGCAACTGCCGAGCTTCATCGCGGGCCGGAACCCGCCACTGACCGCCAGGTAAGCTCGCAGGCCACTCACCGGAGCGGTGAAATCCAGTCGGTCGCCGCGGCTGATACGGTGAGTCCGCCAGGGTGAAATCTCGCGGTCATTGATCCTTGCCCCCAAGTCACCCCCGGTGATGGCTATGCAGGCATCATCCTGAGCCAGCAGACTGAACCTGCCAAAGGTGATTTCCACCTGCGGGGCGTTCAGGTCATTGTCCAGCAGGCGGTTTGCCCAGAAGAAGGCGAATTCATCCATGGGCCCCCCGGTGGTTACGCCCATATGCTGGTAGCCATACCTGCCGGAATCCTGGATCAGGGCCAGCATTCCTGGCTCGACAACTTCAAAGCTCATCGGGCTTGCCTCCCAGCTCAAGGAATTCGTCCCGGCTGATGGCACGGAAGCGCACCTGATCGCCCACTTGCACCAGTGCCAGGGAGTCACTGTCCCAATCCACCATTTTCTGAGGCGTGCGGCCTATGATCTGCCAACCACCGGGCGTGCAGCTCGGGTAGATTGCGGTTTGGGTACCTGCAATGCCGACGCTGCCGGTGGGTACTTTCAGCCGCGGGGTGGATTTCCGGGGAATGGCAATCCGCTCGTCGGTGCTTCCCAGGTAGGCAAAGCCGGGAGCAAACCCGATGGCGTAGACCTGATAGGTCTGCTCGCTGTGGATACGGATGACATCGTCCCGGGACAGCCCGGAATATTCGCAGACGTCATCCAGATCCAGGCCTACCTCGGGGTCATAGAAGACCGGAAGCTCGACGACGCGGGATGAGTCGCCTTCGGCGGTGTCATCGTCCCCGGCCTCTATCGCTGCGCGCAGCCTCCGGGTAATGGCAAATCGGTCCGCCTGCTCCAGATCCCAGGTTACCAGTATCGAGGTGTAGGATGGCACCAGATCGATGACGAGGTCTGACATGTCGCGGCGCAGCCTGTCACTGGCCTGTTTTACGAGGCCAGCGGATTCCGCCCCGATCCGGTCGCCAAAATACACCATGCAGGTGTTTTCGTTGACCGATTCGATTCTCATAGGGCCTCAACAACCTGCCGCATGTGCCGCGCCGCATCGACCGCATGGTAGCTGTCACCGTGAATGCAGATGGTATCGGCTTTGATTGGAATGCGTTTGCCCGAAATGGAGGTGACAGTGCCGTCCCGGATAATCTGGGTGACCTGTTCTTCAATGGCTTCGGTGGTTTCGTGGACGGCACCGCGTACCGACCGTTTCACCAGTTTGCCCTCGTCGCTGTAGGCGCGATCAGAGAACGCCTCGAACCAGACCTCGATACCGTACTCGTCTGCCCGGTCTTTGACCTGCTGCCACTCCGGCGTTGCCATAACCACCAGCGGGCATTGCGGCGCGTAGGAGCGCACGGCGGACATCACCACGGACAGGGTGGTGTTATCCACCATCATCCGGTTGTAAAGCGCGCCATGGGGCTTCACGTAGGAAATGGACGTGCCGTGCACCTGGCAGATCCCGTTCAGCGCGGCCATCTGGTAAACCAGGATGGCCTTGAGCTCGTCCGGCCGGCAGTCCATGTCGCGGCGGCCGAAACCGAGCAAGTCAGGGTAGCCGGGGTGGGCGCCGATGGTCACGTTCTGGGCCAGTGCCAGTTTGACGGTGTGGTCCATGGTCAGGGGGTCGGACGCATGAAAACCGCAGGCAATACTGGCCATATCGATGTAAGGCATGACTTCGGAGTCCATGCCTTTGGTCCAGGTGCCGAAGCTTTCACCCATATCGCAGTTGAGTTTCATTGTGTACCTCCGAAAAACGTTGTTGCCTGCGTCATCCCCGACTCATGGTCTGCGGCAGGTAAGTGACAATCTCCGGGAACCAGCCGATCAGGAAAAGCGCCGCCATGATCAGCAGGAAGAACGGCAGGGCTGCCCGGGCCACATAGAGTATGTCCTTGCCGGTCAGGGCCTGGATGACGAACAGGTTGAAGCCCACCGGGGGCGTAATCTGTGCCATCTCTACCACCAGTACAATAAAGATACCGAACCAGAGCAAATCGATGCCGGCCTGCTGAACCATCGGCATGACAACGGCGACAGTCAGAACCACAACTGAAATCCCGTCGAGGAAACAGCCGAGGAGGACGAACAGCACCGTCAGGCCTATCAGAAGCTCGAATGGGCTCAGGGACATGCTGCCGATCCAGGCAGCCAGCTCCCTGGGAATGCCGAGGAAGCCCATGGCCAGGGTCAGAAAGTGCGCGCCGACCAGGATCAACCCGATCATGCAGGAGCTTTTCACCGCGCCCAGCAGGCTGTCCCGGAAACTCTGGATGCTCAGTGAGCCGGTTGCCGCCGCGATGATCAGGGCGCCGAACACGCCCAGGGCAGCGGCCTCGGTCGGGGTAGCAAAGCCGCTATAAATAGAGCCCAGTACGAAAATGATCAGGCCAACAATTGGAAGCAGCATCTTCAGGGCTTTGATCTTGACCGAGAACGCAAGGTTTTCCTTTTTGGTGGTCGGGAGCTGATCCTTGTTAAGCTTGGCCCAGATCATGGTGTAACCCATGAACATGGCGACCAGCATCAGGCCGGGCAGGGCGCCGGCGATAAACAGGCGGCCAATGGAAACCTCTGCGGCCACGCCATAAACAATCAGAATAATGGAGGGCGGAATCAACAGCCCAAGCGTACCGGAGCCGGCCAGGGTGCCCACCGCCATCTTGTCGCTGTAACCCTGGGCTTTCAGTTCTGGCAGAGTCATTCGGCCAATGGTTGCAGCAGTGGCGGCGGAAGAGCCGGAAACAGCCGCGAAAATCCCGCAACTCAGAATGTTTACATGGAGGAGCTTGCCCGGCAGCCCGCCCATCCAGGGGGCCAGCCCCTTGAACAAATCCTCGGACAGTCGTGTCCGGAACAGAACCTCACCCATCCAGATGAACATTGGCAGAGC
>Ga0209949_1000978_pt1 | contig 14354 bp, 8 predicted proteins | sample SalPonC_black_MG_FD_185711 | JGI IMG/M metagenome (GOLD analysis project Ga0209949, IMG submission 185711) | Salt pond soil microbial communities from South San Francisco under conditions of wetland restoration - Salt Pond MetaG... | ecosystem: Environmental > Aquatic > Marine > Intertidal zone >... | reverse complement strand
CTGTCACCAAATGCTATAGTTGCTTTTATTGATCGCTCTTTAGCCAATCTGATTATATGCGTATGAAGTTCAGAAACACCCCACCAGCTTACGATTTCATAGGCCCGGTCTTCTTCTCTGTCCTCATCTCCTGTGGAGTATGATATTGCACAGTAGTGAGCTCCTAATTCAGATCGAGCAGGATAGTCAAGCAATGCGGCTCTGAAACGAAGAACTTTTGCACCGGGGCTTGTCGTTCCTTCGGGAAATAATGTTAATCCGCGATTATCTGTGACAGTGTTTGATATCTTCTCATTGACACGGGCAATATCAGAACGACGCTTGCGATCAATAAACACAACCCCAATAGTACGGGCTATAAATCCAATCACCGGCCAATCAGCTACTTCTGATTTTGCAACAAATGTTGTATTGAGGCGACTAAACAGTACGATAATATCAACGTAACTCAAATGGTTACTCACTAAAAAAAATGGTGGCTCCGGTGGAGTGCCAATAACACCAACGTCAATTGAAAGTACCTTTGCAGCCATTTTTCCCCAGAAGCGCAAACTTTTGTTTCGCCAGTTATCGACCGGCCTTTTAAATAGCCGCAGAATGCCGAATCCTATTATAAACACGGAGTAGACGCCAAGGGTAACTGCAATAACCGATATGACCTTAGAGATGGCGTAAATAAGTCTCATTTGTTAATGATGAGTATGATTGTATATAAATTTAAATACGAGTAAACCAGTGTCATTATTACCAGAAGAGGGCTTTGCATTACCACCCGTCTGCGCGCAGTATGTGCGGGCCCACGGATTATGGAAACCCACCATCCGATAAAAACAACCGGCTGATGGGTATTTCAAAGCCTCATATAAAAAACATCAAACCCATTTTTTTGATGGTAAGCGATTGATTATTTTGGTCTTTTGATTGAAGATCTATTTTCCATAGTGATACATTTATTATCGAAGATAAAAAGATTGCCTTAACAGGCATTCAAATATATCCTTTTTTTATCTGAACTGAAGCCGGGAAATTAATTGTTATTCGGCAATATGGTATCAGAACAGCGTAAAATATTCTATGCTCTACTACAAGACTTTTAAAAAAGATGAACCGTGTGACTGGGTTGTTTTTATACATGGTGCCGGCGGTTCATCTTCAATTTGGTTCAAACAGGTGAGAGCATACCAGGAACACTTCAACGTTTTGCTTGTTGATCTCCGGGGCCATGGGAAATCCAAAGAGATGAGCACAATGAAGGCGTACTATAAAGAGAAGTATACCTTTAAAACTGTTAGCCGGGATGTTCTGGAAGTTTTGAAGCAAAACAATATAGACAAGGCCCATTTTGTAGGCGTCTCACTGGGGACAATTATTATTCGTTCTATTGCAGAAATAAAGCCTGAAATTGTTAAATCTGCCGTCATGTGCGGAGCAATAACACGCCTCGATGTTCGCTCCCGTGTCCTGGTTTGGCTTGGCCACACGTTTAAAAAAATTGTCCCCTTTATATGGCTATATAAGCTGTTTGCCTGGGTCATTATGCCAAAACGAAACCATCAGGAATCTCGCAGTATGTTTATCAGCGATGCAAAAAATCTTGCCAAAAAAGAGTTTTTGAAGTGGTTCCGACTTACATACGATGTAAACCCGCTTTTGAAATATTTCAAAGAGAAAGAGATGAAGAATCCAACGCTTTACGTGATGGGCGGTGAAGATCATATGTTCCTCCCTCCTGTCAAAAAAATGGTTGGAAATTTTAACCGCAGCGAGCTGCAGGTCATCGAGGGCTGCGGACATGTTTGCAATATTGAGGAACCAGAACTGTTTAATAAAATTTCCATTGAATACCTGTTGAAACACGGTACCGGTGTGCATGTAAACACAGTAACTGAATAGCTATAGTTATTTTAGTTTATCCATCTAACCTACTGGCCTGTAGTTTATTTACAGAGGACTTTGCATTATCACCCGTCTGCACGCTGTATGTGCGGGCCGACGGGTTAGGAACACCCATCGGCCGGTAAAAACAACCGACTGATGGATATTTCAAAGCCTCGTTACAGCTTTTAAAAACTGCATAAAATAAAAAACCCGGATGATCTCTCATCCGGGTTTTTAAATAAACGGCTGTACTGCTCCGCAAGTTACTCTCCGTTTAACTCGAGCCTTCTCTCCTGCTTGATTAATCTCGAAAGCCACGCTTCGGGCTGCCTGTTAGCCTGAATCTGTTTTACATATTCTATCGACTCCTCTTTTGATTCAAATCCCTGATATGCGACAAAAAAGAACCCTGTTACCGGGTTGTAAAGCATATGTGCGTCAAGTCCTTCTTCAATAAAGCTACTATACAACCTGTCGGCGTTACTCCTGACTTTGAATGAGCCGCCAATAGCGTAAAATTCCTTATCGCCATGATCGCTGTTTACGTTATGAAGCGGCATCTCTTTGTACGCCCCCTTATACCCTGATAAATCACTTCTTTGGAGCGGAGTGTGCTGAATGCCTGCGTACTCAGTTCCGGGCCTGATTTCACTCATGTCCACCTCTTCGCGCTCAACAACTTCGAGTACCCGCCTGTTTCCGGATTCTTCGGATGTACCTTTAGATTCCGAAGCGTCTGATACTGATGACTCTGAGTTTGAAGATCCGGATGAGGGAGGTACCGGTGTTTTGTCACTAATATACTCCATATCATTTCTGTGGCGCTGCTGCTTTTCAGATAACAGCTCACCTTTACTCTGGAACGCCCGTTGAATTCTTTCATCCAGAGGATCCTCGAGCTCTGCCTGCAGCAGTACAACCAGTTCCGACTCCTGTTGATCAATTGAGTTGTAGCCAAACAGATATTTGAGACCAAAGAACCATGCTGGAAGATCTTTGAGAATCGGAATACCTCTGCGTACCTCAGATTCTTCTGTTCTGTAGAGCCCGGCAATCACCGTGCTTTCACCATCCAGAAGAAGTGCATGAGTATTAGCCTGCTGCTTATTGATGACAGTACTTACCGGATCGGGCTGAGCGGACGACCGTTCGGCCTCAAGCTCAAGGTAAATAAGCGTCGTGTCTCCCACTTCTACAATCTGGGGGCGAACAAGCAGAATTGTTCCCGTGCTGAAAAACTGGTCCGTGACATTTCCGGCAAAATCACGCTGCTTAATTGAAAAATCCTGGCCAACCTGGATTCGGCCTTCCTGACCATCCATTACCTTAACACTTGGCGTGGCAAGAATCTGTCCGAGGTTATCGGCTTCAAATGCGCTAAAAAGTGCCTGAACCTCAATTCCGCCTCCGATATCACCAAAGTTTACAATTGAACTGAATACACTTTGTGATACGTTCTGGGCGCCTTTAGCATTTACCGACACAAACCGTCCATCAAATTCTGTGCTTGGCAGACCTTCTGATGCCTCATCACCTATAAAATCGGAGATATTATCAGGCACACTACTCGAAATCGTTGACCAGTCGACACCGATTTCCCTGAGCGCCCGCTTATTCCCTTCAAAGAACGTTGCATTAATTCGTACCTCACGGGTATCTGTCGTAATAGCTATTCCATCGAGCTCTTCACCCGAAATACCGGAACTTTGAACCGATTCTTCAGAAGCTGTTAAGGCAGCCGCTTCCTGCTCTGTTACAATTTCAAGAATGTCTTCAGATTCAAGTACAACAAGCTTCTGAACACGCATGATATAATTCAGCGCATCCTTCCAGTGCATTGCCGGAAGCGACACACCTATGGGTCCGGTTGTGTTGGTTCGATCGATAATAAAACGGTTCTCATATTGCTGTGCATAGTTCGTCAAAACATCAATTGCATCCGGAAAGGGAGTGCGGCGATCAAACGAGATCATCTCCTCAGGGTTTGTGAATTCCCGCGGCGGCCGTTCTTCAGATTGCGGATACGCAACTTGTGTGAAACCGGTAATAAAGAGTATAATTAAAAAGGCTGTTTTGATCATAAGTTTAAGCTTGTTCATCGTTCTACCTCCAGCGATACTGTTTCAATAAGTCCGCCCTTGTTCAGACGAAAAATTGCGATACCCTGATTAATGTTAATAGTTTCGAGTAGCCCGAGGTACACCCTGTCTCCCTCGCGCAATGTTTGTAGTGAACCGGATTGATCCAGCAGATATATAAGCCCATTTCCAATACCTACCAGCTGGCTCTGCTCAATGTTAATTCTGTTTTCGGTATTGGGCTCTATATCCCGGATCAGCGGAAAGAACGGGTTAAAAGATGCAACAGAAATACGCCCTGATATGCCGGGCGTGCCAGAGACATCAAAGTAATTCATGCGATCATAGTAGCTCGACAGGCGCATAGTAAATGTTACAAAGCTATATTCATCGGGCTGATTTACGGGTGAAATTACAAGCTGCTCAATTTTCTGAACAGGCTCGCTGTTCTCAACTCTTGTGAGAAAATTCAGAACTGATCGGTAAGAGCCCATCCCTGATAACTGTGAGTTGATAATTCCATACCGGTCATTGTTTGTAGAATCACTGAATACATAATCGAATTCAATCGGGTCTGTATCACTGAGAAGCGACAAATACCTGTAAACCCTGTCCGGATTGTTGGTTCTGAACAGAGTTTTGTCAAAATTGTCAATGAACATTTTTGACTCTTCAAGCTGCGCCTCAAGAGCCGGCAGTTGATCAGCAATTGCTTTTTTCCGATCGTATTCGGTCTGAAGTTCCGACACATCAGACTCGAGCTTTTCAATCTTCGGCTTTTGGTAGAAATGAACAAACAGGTAGCCGCTTGACCCGATAAGCACGAGTGCCACTAACAATATGAGTGTATTTCTTAATGCGTACGACATAATTTAAGGTGTTGAAGCGTCTGAGATTTCAGGAGAACTTTGCTGCGGTGTAAACAATGACGGATCGCCAACCACATCGCGAACCATCATGGAAAAGGAGTATATCTCCCGCTCGCGAATCTCCTGTTTTCGTACATTTAGCAGAGTTACGGTTTCAAACCGGGCTGCAAGTTCCGGTATTCTCTCCTGGTAGAGAGATAGCCCGTCAACCATAATTAAATCCTCGTTTTGGCGGAATGATGTAACCCAGAGCCCACCTGTATTCTGAACCGCCTGGTTGAACCGGTCGAGTGTTACCGTCCATTTGATATTATTTTCATTCAGATCCTGCAGCAGCGAAAGCTGTTCCTGCATGGTATTCAGCTCTATAGAGATCTCTTCAGATCGTGTCACAAGTGGCTCCACATTTGTAATCATCTGGCTCAGCTGTGCCGACTCTGATTCAAGTGAAACGATTTGGGCCCGATTCTGCTGATAGAAGTAGTTCAGGACAATTGGGCTTAGACCAATCAAAAGAAGAAGTAAAATTCCGTGCCACTGAAGTCTGAATATCTTCTGCTGATCAATAACATAGGAGGGCAGAAACGAGAGCTTTATCTTTTTTGTGATCTCTGTTTTAGCGGCAATTTCAGCCAGGCCAATCGAGGTGGTGTAGTAAGGAATCGTGGAGCTCAGCGTATCGCCATAGATAACTTTCTCCTCATTAAAGGAGAATTCCTCAACTTTCAGCTCACTGAAACTTTCCCGGAAGAAATCGAGTACCGGGGTGCCTTTCCCATTATTGAAAATAATGAGCTGATCAAGTCCGGGAACCTCACCGGTATCGATCTGAAACAGTATTTTTGAGAAAATGGTGCTCAGATAATTCTTATCATCATACCCCTCATTGATAATGGGCGACACCTGGAGTAGCTTCTCTCCTTTCATAAAAAGCAGCCGGCTTTTTGTCTTCCCTATCTGCAGAAGTGCCGTAATGATCTCCGAGTCCATCTCGTAATGCTCTCTGTAAAGCCCCATCATTACAGATTCATCCGGGGTAACATCGCTAATCAGGTATTTCTCCTTATTATTGATACCTGCGTTATTTACGAGCGATAGTGTAGGCGACTCGTTCTCAATAGACCCAATGACTAATGTACCGTCATCCCGGATTTCGAAATCATATCGATCTTCATCCGGCTGCCGGTTATAGAGGGAATAGAGTTTATCCTCAATAATGTCGGCAAGTTCTTTTTTCTTAATATCCTTATAGTTAAGGTCATTCAGGAACTGGAATATTGTTTCTCCCGCCGGAATATTAACTGCAACGAACTTTTTATCAGAATCAACAGACGACAGATAGTCGAATACGAGTTTCTCATTAGAAATAGACTCATCCGTTTCTGCAACGATATCTTCCTGTGGCGATTCCTCAAACTCATCATCATCCAGTTCAGCAAGGTCAATGTCACCAAACACCTCTTCTGTCTCTTGTTTTGCCGGTGCGGTACCATTTTTGTCCTGTTGCTTTGGCGCAGGATTTTCTGCATCGTTATCTAATCCGAAGATAAGATCTGCATCCAGTTCATCTTCAAACGGATCATTTTCCGGCTCTTCCATCGGTTTTGGCGTGTTCGCCTGTTTGATGGGGTCCACAAGCGTCATCTGATCAACCCGAACGACTCGGAGTCTGTTTTTTTCCGTTACTACCCGGGCAAATTTCAGGGTATCGCCTTCAAGACTAATCCCGACAAATTCTTTTGGTTTAAACATAGCTTAGTAATCCAATTCGTTAAGGAGCTGGTAAAGTCTCTTTTTATTATTGGCATTGTTAATGGCTTCCTCTTTCGAGATTTTGCCCTCATCAAACAGCCGTTTCAGATCCTGCTCCATCGTGATCATTCCTTTTTCGCTGCCTTCTGCAAGCATCTGGTAAATTTCATTGACGTTATCGTTTCGGATAGCCGCCCGAACTGAAGGTGTAACCAGCAGTACTTCTTTAGCCAGCACTCGTTTTCCGTCGAGGCTTGGAACCAGTTTCTGGCTTATTACGCCGGTTAAAACATCAGCAAGTCTCGATCGCACTCTGTTTTGCTCTTCTGTGGGTACCTCACCAAGTATACGCTCAATACTTTCCATCGCCGATGACGTGTGAAGCGTGCCAAAAGTTTTGTGACCGGAATCCGTAATTTCAAGTGTTGTCATTATGGTTTCCGGATCACGAAGCTCACCAATAACAATAATATCCGGATCCTGGCGAAGCGCCTGGATAGCACCGTTCTTAAACGATGTCACATCGCGGCCTACCTCCCTGTGACGTACCACAGAGCGCTTAGGCTTATGAATTAATTCGACCGGTGATGCAATAATGACAATGTGTGAGTCCACCGTCCGGTTGTTGGCATCAATAATTGTATCAAGTGTGCTCGACTTACCCGACCCCGTAATACCGGTGATAAGAGTAAGACCATATTTGAAGTATTTAAGGCTGAGTGCCTTTGCTACTTCAGGATGTACGCCAAGTGTTTTGAACGGGCGAATCTCTTCATCGATTTTCCGCATGTTAAGCGCAAGGTGCTCGAGATCGAAGTATGCGTTGGCACGAAACCGCTGTGCTTTTTCACCATTTTGCGTAGGCAGCGAGTAAGAGAAGTCAAGGTTGCGGTCCTGGAGAAGCTGTCTGCGCTGCTCGTCCGTAATAATACTGTGAATTAATATATCTGTTTCACGATAATTGAGTGACTCCGGGATATTAAGTGGCGATTTATTACCAAACACACGATACCAGATTCTACCGTCACAGCCTGCCCCGCCAAGGTCAATATCAGAGGCTTCATTCGATCGCATGTGGAGCAAAAATGTGTGCAAAGACGACATTAGCTGCTTGCGCTTCAGATCGTCCAGCGCTTTAATTTTTTTCCCAAGTTCAACGTGGTAGTCAAGCCCTCTGTAGGAATCCGGCAGCTGCTGCAAAATCTCTCCTGCAATCGACCGAATCGGTGCCATGGATACCGTTGATGTTTCTGACTCAACCATGAAGCATTAAATTTTATTTATTAAAAAATTCTAATGTTTACCTATATAAATCAACTGACACCCTGTTTGTTACAAAAATTATAAAAGAATGGTGTTATTAGCTGAGGACGATCGATTTACTTCTCCCGGGATGAAAATAAATTCCGGGGGGTACTACCTTCCTACCACTTCTTATCGTCCAAAATTCGTTTCTTTAAAGCGAAAAGTTGCGAATTCATGCCTGAGATTTTATTCTGCTGAATCTCAATGATGTTTTTGGTAAATATGTTGAATAGCTTTTCAGGTCTCTTGCGGAAATAATTCAGTGTTTCATACCTGTCGTACTGTAGTAAAATGCAGTCTTCCTCGCACGTTACCTTAGCCAGACGATTGTTTTTACTAAACAGAAATGTCTCTCCTAAAAAGTTTTTTTTCTCAAGCGTGGCAAGCTGGATATTCTCTTTCCAGATAGAAACTTTACCTGTCGCTATCAGGTATGCTGAATTAACATACTCATCTTCCCTTAAAATAGTATCTCCTTCAACGAATCGAATCTGTTCGCCCAGTTCAAGAAATGCGAGCGTATCTTCATAATGAAAATTTTTAAGCAGGTGCGGGGGATCTTTTAACAAATCCCGCAAATGCTTCTGCATGATGTCCGATCCATTTCTTTTTTCCTCTTCCATACTCAAATGTACTAATCGTCAACTGTGATTGCCATTATTTCCTCAACGGTTGTATCGCCGTTCTTGATTCGTTCTCTCCCCGAGGCCCTGAGTGTCAGCATTCCGCTCTTCACAGCTGTTTCCTTAATGAGTTCCTCGTCGATCTCCCCACCGGACTGCAAAATGATACGCTTTATCTCTTTTGAGAAATAAAGAGCTTCCATAATGGCAACCCGCCCTTTGTAACCGGTATTATAACACTTTTCGCAGCCTACTGCCCTGTGAAATATTGTATTTCTGATTTCATCGTCGTTAAACCCGATTCCGCGCAGCGTTTCATACTCCGGCTGGTATACTTCTTTACAGCTGCACAATTTACGCACAAGCCGCTGTGCCATTACAAGGTTAACAGCATTGGCAATCAAAAAAGGCTCAATCCCCATTTTATAGAGCCGGGAAACCGCGCTTGGCGCATCATTCGTGTGCAGTGTGGAGAAGGTAAGGTGACCGGTATTAGCCATTTTAATGGCAACCTCAGCCGTCTGTAAATCCCGCATTTCACCAACAAGAACGATATCAGGGTCATGGCGTAATATCCCCCTGATGGCCTGTTCAAACGTCATGTTTTTACTTATTTTAAGCTGACGGGCTCCTTTAATCAGGTATTCAACCGGTTCCTCAATTGTCAGTACATTCTTGGTGGGATCAATCACATAGTAGAGAGCTGCCACAAGCGTGGTAGACTTACCGCTCCCTGTTGGCCCCGTAATAATTACAATCCCTGAGGGTTTTTCAATAGCTTTTACAAAGTCCTTTTTCGCCTGCTCCTGAAGGCCAAGTACGTTCAGGTCGGTAATCACCTCCCGGTCATCAAGAATTCTGATTACAATAGATTCAAACTTTCGATCGAACTGGGCTCCCACCATCGGCATGATAGATACCCGGTACCGGATGTTATAGTTATCCACTGCCCTTTGAATGAATCCGTCCTGGGAGCTATCTCTTTCAAAGCGGTCTACATTTCTCGTTTTATCTTTGATGACAGCGGTTATCGCTTCCGGTTTAACATTTTTCTGCTGATACCAGAGCTGAAGTTTCCCGTCTGTCCTGAAGCGAATATCGGTTGTGGTCTGTCCGCTTGGAATGATGTGCATATCACTGACCCCGCGGCGTACACCTTCAACAAGCATCCCCTCTACCAGGGAATTGAGCATGCTTTGATTGATCTCCGCATCAATCTCATCCTCATCTACTTCCTCCTCTACATCGCTGATCTGTCCATCTTCCATGTCGATATCTTCGAGCAGGTCGAGAAATTCGTTCTTCTGCTCGTACACCTTGGACAAGATGTCTTCTATTAGCTCATACCGGCAATACCGTATATCGAACTCTTTATAATTGAGCCGAGATATTATTGTTGATAGTTCGGGGTTAGAAGGGTCTGGTGTAGCAATTGTTATAGACGTACTGCCAACAGCGACCGGAATGGCTTTTTGGTGTACAAGTTCATCAAGGGTCTCTTTTGGAATGTGCTCAAGGTACGATTTGATCCCCTCTATTTTATCTTCAGGCAGGGTATCGACGCCATAAAAAATTTCGTCAAATGCGTAGATGCTTGCAACCTCGCGCATAATAGCGTGACGATCGAGATTAAGATCCTGATGAAGAATCTGCCCGAGACGCCGGTTGGATCCGGCCGGCTCCTCATCGAGAATCTGCACGGCTAAATGCAACTCTTTCTCACTGATGACACCTCTGCTTAATAGAAGATTGCCGATATGTTGCTTTGTGTTAACCTTGCCCATACAGTCTGAAAGTTCCTCTTTTCAAGCGATTCGTATTCCGGACACATTAAACGTTTAAAACGCGTTAATACCTCTCAACTTGAGAATCAGTCAAATTATTCAGATCACGTCATACGTTCTCATTGATGAAATGAGGGTGTATACACAGTGCTGTTTTAATTGTCCGTTTTTGTTATCGGCTGTTGATCTGAAAATCTAAAGAGCACGTTCTGATGTGAATTTTATCTGAGGTGATTATTTGTGTCAGCCAAGAGAAGACAGAATAAGATTTTCTCTTGATTTAAGGCCAATCGTAATTAGAAGTGCAGGAAAATTTATCAATGACTGGTAGACTTATAAGCGCTAAATAAAATTTCGATTCCTGCCGAGCCTTAACAAACAGTTGGAGCGCTTGCATAGATCATAAGTCTGAATAAGGCTTACTTCATAAGAACCCATCGGTACCCTTTTGAGGTAGACCGATTTGGTTAGCTACAAATGTGGTGAGAGATTCCTCTAAAGTGATATCATTCATCAGTAACACTTGATTAAGACTTGGCATTTTGTGAGTGGCATATGGCTTTGTTTTCACAAATCAGCCAGTTACAGATACTTCGTCCCCTGCTATTGCGAAAAATACCATGTCTCATATCTTGAGAGCGGAGAGGTAGGGATTCCTTCAGTAGAAACCATCGGTACCCTTTTGAGGCACACTTATTGGATTAGCTAAAAAATGTGGTAAGGGATTCCTCTAAAGTGATATCATTAACAAGTAACACTCGATTAAGACATGGCATTTTAAGATGTGGCATATGGCTTTGTTTTCACAAATCAGCCAGTTACAGATACTTCGTCCCCTGCTATTGCGAAAAATACCATGACTCATATCTTGAAGAGCGGAGAGGGAGGGATTCCTTTGGAAGAACCCATCGGTACCCTGTCGAGGTATACTTGGGTTAGCTACAAATGTGGTGAGAGATTCCTCTAAAGCGATATCATTAATCAGTAACACTCGATTAAGACATGGCATTTTAAGATGTGGCATATGGCTTTGTTTTCACAAATCAGCCAGTTAGAGATACTTCGTCCCCTGCTATTTCGAAAAATACCATGTCTCATATCTTAAAGAGCGGAGAGGGAGGGATTCCCCCGCAGGGATTCCTTTGGAAGAACCCATCGGTACCCTTTCGAGGCACACTGGGTAGAATAGTAATACAATTGCGGAGAGGGAGGGATTCGAACCCTCGGTACCTCTTTCGAGGTACACACGCTTTCCAGGCGAGCCCATTCGACCACTCTGGCACCTCTCCGGGTGAGACAAGCTGCCAGGTCATTGAACCTGAAAACTTGCAAGCCAAGAATATAGGGGTTTACTTAGCTACTATCAATTGCTAGAGCGGATCTTTTGAAATGTTATGTTTCGTCATCTACATCATCAACAAAATACATGCTCGCCGCAGCAATGATCATAACAATTCCACCAAGTACCAGTGCAAAAACAGCTTCACCACCAAAATAGGTACGTGTAACATAGCCAAGAACTGTAGCGGCAATGAGTTGCGGCAGAACGATAAAGAAATTGAAGATTCCCATATATAACCCCATTTTCTGAGATGGAATAGATCCCGCCAGTATTGCGTACGGCATTGCAAGAATGGATGCCCATGCTATACCTACTCCAATCATCGAGTAAATCAGATACATCGGATCGGATATATAGTAGATCATGATTAATCCGATTCCGCCAAGAATCAAAGAGAGTGCATGCACCCATTTACGGCTGAGCAGTTTTGCCATCGGGGCCAGGCCGAAAGCGACTAATGCTGCTACACCATTATAAACGCCGAACATCACACCTACCCAGTCTGCTCCCTCGTTATAGAGGGCGCTTGTTGTATCGCTTGTGCCATATACGTGCGCTGTAACACCTGCTGTTGTATAGATCCACATCGCGAAAAGGGCAAACCATGAGAAAAACTGGACGAGGGCAAGTTGTTTCATGGTTTTCGGCATATGGATGAAATCGTGCATCACAACTACGAGGCCCTGTTCAACCTTTCCGCCTTTTTGGAGTAAACCGGCAATCAGCATAATTACACCGATGACGGCAATCCCGCCGGTCGCTACATACACCTCTTTGTCAAGTGCGTATTCATAGGTGAGGTAGGTAGTTACAATACCAATGACCGCAAAAATACTTCCAAGCGTGATTTTTTTCTGCCCCTCTCCTTCCACAATCGGAACTTCACGTACAGCGTTTTTATCCTCAATCTCATTTTTCTCTGCCGCTTCAAACGCTTCAAGCTCTTCCGGGGTGTACTCTTTTGTTCGGATTACGGTCCAGAGCACGGCGCTGATGAAAGCAAAAGCACCAAGATAAAACGACCATTTTACCGATGGCGGGACTAACCCCGGTCCTGCGGTATTGGCTACATCAAACCAGTTTGTGAGTATCCACGGCAGCGCGGATGCAACAACAGCGCCTGTACCAATGAAGAAACTCTGCATCGCAAATCCCTTTGTTCGCTGCTCTGAGGGAAGCATGTCTCCCACAAATGCCCGAAATGGCTCCATCGACACATTGATCGATGCATCCATAATCCATAACATCCCCGCGGCAACCCACAACGCAGGAGAATTCGGCATAAATATCAGCGCAATTGAGGCTGCTATTGCCCCAAACAAGAAATAGGGTCGGCGCCGACCAAGACGGGTCCACGTGCGATCGCTGAAATATCCAATAATTGGCTGAACCACAAGGCCGGTTAAGGGAGCTGCAATCCACAAAATGGGAATGTCATCTACGTTAGCCCCGAGAGTCTCAAAAATCCGGCTCACGTTTGCGTTTTGCAGAGCAAATCCGAATTGAATACCGAGGAAACCGAAACTCATGTTCCAGATCTCCCAAAAGCTGAGCTTTGGACGTTTTTGTGGCTTCATATAAATTGAATAATTGACTTGTTAAATTTGAATCTGAAAAACTGTTTAACGGCTCAGTAATTTGTAACTGTTTGGCCCCATTTCGAAATTTTCGGATACACTGACCGAATCCATGCCGAATTCATCAAACCAGGTTCCCTGTGCACCGGAATCGAACGTAAAATCCACGGTCTCATCTGAAAAGTTTAAAATGACAAAAACACGGTCCTCATTATTTATTCTTTTGTAAGAAAAAATTACATCATTCCTGTTGGTTGATGCTTTCAAATAGCTTCCACCCTGCTCGCCATTGTAGAGTGCAGGATTTTCTGATTTCAGTGTTAATAGTGTCCGGTAGAAATCTTCAAGCGGGTAATCTCCCCATTCAATCAGATCCTTCTCAAAAAATTCGAGCTGCTGGTCAAGGCGCGATTCCTGGCCACTGTAGACCAGGGGCATTCCCCAGACAGTAGCCGATAGCACGGCAAAATTCTCAAAGTTATCGCCATACATTTCGGTGTCACTTCCTGTCCAGGAATTTTCATCATGGTTGGTTGTAAAAAACATCCGATAGTCGGACTTCTCAAATTTTTCAAAGTTTTCGTTCAATGCTTCATCAAGCGCCGATAATTCAGCTTCGCCGGAACCAATAGTCCTTATTGTTTCTGCATAATCCCAGGCATAGGACATATCGAATGCCTGATGAAGTTCCGGAACTTCTGCTTCTGCAAGCATGAACACTGGTTTGATCTCATCGAGCCGCTGCCTGGCCCTGATCCAAAAATCAGTTGGTACCATATAGGCTACATCTGCGCGATATCCGTCCACTCCAAACTCATCCACCCAGTACTCCATCGCCCGGATCATCTGCTCCTGCATTTCAGGGTTGTCCACATCAAGCTGAATAACATCTTCCCAGTCTTCTACCGGCGGCACAAAGTTCCCATTCTCATCCGTTTCGTAAAACTCCGGATTTGTCTCTGTCCAGACAGCATCCCATGCCGTGTGGTTGGCGACCCAGTCGAGCAGCACTTTCATGTCATATTCGTGGGCCGTCTCTACAAGTCTTCTGAAATCTTCCTTGGTGCCAAACTCAGGGTTCACGGCGTTATAGTCAGCCACGGCATAGTAGCTGCCAAGCGGCCCTTTCCGGTTCTCCTCGCCAAT
>Ga0209949_1000971_pt1 | contig 14392 bp, 12 predicted proteins | sample SalPonC_black_MG_FD_185711 | JGI IMG/M metagenome (GOLD analysis project Ga0209949, IMG submission 185711) | Salt pond soil microbial communities from South San Francisco under conditions of wetland restoration - Salt Pond MetaG... | ecosystem: Environmental > Aquatic > Marine > Intertidal zone... | reverse complement strand
TTTAAGGATTTAATTTTTTTATTTGCGAGAATGATCTGGCAGGACACCCCTGGGATGATTCTGGACGCATGAAGGCTGCCTGTTAGACACAGATCCTGGCAGCCTTTGTCGTTTTCAGCCCTGGGCAACCGCCGCCGGGGGCAGCGCGCTCACGCCATCAGGCGTATAATTTTTCTGCGTGGGCCAAAGAAGAGGCATATCCTTTGAAGCCTTTGGTATCCTCACAGGAATTAATGGCATTTGAGGCAAAAAAGCCCTCCACCATGGTTTTATCACCGTGGCGGATCAACCCCATGAACAGCACCGGCACAAGGCTGATGCCGTCCTTGCCGGATTCCACAGAAAAATCCTTGGGAGACTCACCCTGGTATACGGCAAACAAGTTGTTCTGCACCGGCATGAGTTGGACGATTTCAGGATGATCATGATAGTGATGGTGGTGGTGATCGTTACACATTGCTCTTTTTGCCTTTCTTTTTATTTTAAGTTACAGCCTGATGCTGCCATCTTCCAAAAGCAGATCCCGGTATACTTCCGGGATGCCGCAGGCATTCATCAGCCGGATGGTTCGGGCGGTGTCATAGCCGACCGTTCTGGGCTCAATCCAATGGGCTTCACTGTCCCAAATCAGGTAAACTGCCGCTTTGCAACTGCCTCGCGGCTGCCCTACGCTACCGGAATTTATAATATATCTGGCAGATTTATCAAGAAAAACCCGTGACCTTGGATTTTTTTTTCACCCCAATGCCATGGGGCCCGCATTCATAAAGGGCCAGATCATGGGTATGTCCCACAAAGGTAGGGGATTCGGCCTGGCCCGCAACGATCTTCTCCAGCCGGGTATGGCAGAGTTTAGAGCAAGGCCTCCAGCTGGGATCGGGTAAAGGCGTAAACCGAGTTGCATTGGTGGCAGCGCAGTTCCAGGGGAAACGGACCGTTTTTCAGGATGTCGTCCCGGTCTTCCCGGGCAAGCCCCTTGAGATGCCCCCCCATACGATCCTGGGAGCAGCGGCAGAAAAACTCCACCCGGGTGTTGTTGACAACCCTGGGATTCAGCTCGCCAAAGGCCTCGTGAATAACCCCTTCGGGATCCTGCCCGCCGGCAAAAGCCTCGCCTAAAGAATCAATGGACTGGACCATCTTTTCGGCCCGGGCCACCTTGGCAGGATCCGCCCCTGGCAGGGCCTGGAGAAAAATCCCTCCGGCCCCTGAGACCTGTTCCGCCTGGTCAAAGGAAACGCTGAGGGTGAATCCCGTGGGGATCTGTTCAGACCTGAGAAAATATACGGCCAGATCTTCGGCAATGCTGCCGTTCTCAAGGACAATCTGGCCGGAATAGGGAACGGCATTGTCGTCCAGATACTTGGTCACCGTGAGAAACCCAGCGCCATATAGGGTGGACAGCCGCCGGACCTGATCCGGATTTTCAACGGTGATGGGATTGGCTTTAAGATATCCCCGGACCTCGCCGAATGCATTGGCCTCCACATCCAGCCCCTGGATGGGGCCGGAGCACTGGATGCCCAGGCAGATCCGGTCCCGCCCCTTTAAAGGAGAACTCATCAGGGCGCAGGCCACATAGGCCTGGCCCAGCACCAGGGTTTCCAAAGGCCCCAGGTCATGATTGGCCTGCATCTCCCGGACCATGCGGGTGCCGTGGACCACTGCCCCTTTGATCTGGTCGTCGGCCATGAGGAAACGGTGAATCCGATCCTTTGCAGCAGCCTTGAACTGGGCCTTGACATCGTGGTTGAATATGTCTTTTTTAATCATAGGAATGCATACTTTTATTTATTATATTTATAGGTGTCCGTGTATAATAAGCCATTCCGCCCGATTGTAAACCAAGGCCCAGCTAGAATTTTTTACTTCAAGACCACGAATCCTCCCGGACCGCCTGTTTATGCATCCTTGTCCCGCTCTAAGGCCTTGTACTGAGCCGCCTCAAGGACATGGTACTCCAGGATCTGCTTTTGCCCGGACAGGTCAGCAATGGTCCGGGCCACTTTCAGCAGACTGGTGTAGGCCCGGGCAGAAAACCGGAACCGGGCCATGAGCTGTTTTAAACGGGTAATGGTCTGTTTATCCAGATGGCAGAAGGCCTTTATCTGATCCGGACCCATGGCGGCATTGGAAAAAATATTCACATCCTTGAACCGTGCCCCCTGGATCTGCCGGGCCGCTGCCACCCGGTCCCGGATGACGGCAGAGGATTCAGCATCCTCTGCTGCGGCAAGGTCGTCGTAGGGCACCTGGGGCACCTCTACCTGGAGATCCATCCGGTCCATGAGGGGGCCTGAAATCTTTGACCGGTACTGACGGATCCGGGCCAATGTGCAGGTACAGTCCCTGGAGGGGCTGCCCAGATTACCGCAGGCACAGGGGTTCATGGCGGCCACCAGCATGAACCGGCAGGGAAACGAGGCCTTGGCCCCGGCCCTGGCAATGGTGATTGTCCCCTCTTCCAGGGGCTGTCTGAGTACTTCCAGGACATTGCGGCGAAACTCGGGAAGCTCGTCCAGGAACAAGACGCCGTTGTGGGCCATGCTGATCTCCCCCGGTAAGGGCCGGGGGCCCCCGCCCACAAGGCCGGCATCGGAAATAGAATGGTGGGGGGACCGGAACGGACGGACACCAAAGGTCTCCAGGACCTTGCCCGGTTCGGCCCCAATAGAGTAAATCCTTGCAATTTCCATGGCCTCATCCAGGGACGGCAAAGGAAGGATACCGGGCAGACGCTTGGCCATCATGCTTTTGCCGCTGCCGGGAGGGCCTGACATGAGCAGGTGGTGGAATCCTGCAGCACTGATCTCAAGGGCCCTTTTGACATGGGCCTGGCCTCGGACCTGGGAAAAATCGGGCAGTCCTCTGCCGACAGGCGCAGGCCGCGGGGCATCAGGGCTGGCACTCACCGGTTCCGTATCCAGATTCCCCGTAAGAAACGACACCACTTGGGACAGAGAGGACAATGCCATGACCTTGACACCGCTGACCAAGGCAGCTTCCTGCCCGTTGTCCCCGGGAAGGATAATCCCGGCAAATCCAGCTTGTTTAGCGGCCAGGGCAAAGGGAAGCGCGGCCCGCACCGGTTTGAGCCTGCCGTCCAGGGAGAGTTCTCCGGCCAGAAGCCATTTTGCCGTGGCCTGTGGGGACAAAAGCCCCGAGGCGGTAAGGATACCCAATGCCACGGGCAGATCCAGTGCGGTTCCTTGTTTTTTCATGTCTGCCGGGGCCAGGTTCACCACCACCCGGTCCATGGGAAAGGTATAGCCTGAATTCTGGATGGCCGCCCGGACCCGTTCCTTGCTCTCCCGAACCGCAGCCTCTGCAAGACCCACCATGTTGAATACCGGCAGCCCGAAGCTGATATCCACCTCCACCGCCACCGGGACAGCATCAATGCCCAGCACTGCGGATGAATGAATGGTTGCGATCATTGGCCACCCCTGACAAAAACTGACGCTGTATATGGATAAAACATGACACCCCTTCTTGTGTTCTTCTACCAGAAATTCCTGGCAGACCAAAGAATTTTCTCAATTGCTTTGGGGTTTAAAATCAGTTATATATAGCTGACTTTTTTTACAGATAATAATACCGATTAGACCATATGAACCCATACTTTCTTCAACGCACAGTCGCCCGAAATGTGGCCCTTTCCGGAACCGGGGTCCATTCAGGGAAAAAGACGAGTATAACCATCAAGCCCGCCCAGGAGAACCACGGGATCAAGTTCAGGCGCATTGATTTGCCCGGTACCCAGGATATCCCGGCCCTGTTCAAGCTTGTGGTGGACACCAGCCTGGCAACGGTCCTGGGCACCAACGGGGCCATTGTCTCCACCATTGAACATCTCATGGCCAGTTTTGCCGGCCTGGGCATTGACAATGCCCTGGTGGAGGTGGATGACTATGAAATGCCCATCATGGACGGATCGGCCAAGGAGTTCACACGGGCCCTGTCCGCAGCCGGGGTGGCCTGTCAGGTCCGGCCCAAGCATTTCATGATTGTCAAACACCCCATTGAAGTCCGGGATCAGGACAAGTTTGTCAAAGTAATCCCGGAAGACTCTTTTAAAATCTCCTGTACCATTGAATTTGACCACCCCCTCATCGGCCTTCAGGAACTGACCTATGACCGGGCCAAAAACAACTTTGAACAGGAGATCAGCCACGCCAGGACCTTTGGGTTTGTACGGGACCTGGAACTTTTGAAAAAATTCAGCCTGGGCAAGGGGGGAAGCCTTGACAATGCCATCGTTATTGATAATGATAAAATCCTGAATCACGAGGGGTTAAGGTATCCGGACGAATTTGTCCGGCACAAGCTGCTGGACTCTCTGGGAGATTTTTCTCTTTTGGGCATGCCCATTCAGGGGCATATCATCACCCACAAGTCCGGCCACACGCTGAATCACCAGTTCATCAGGACGTTTCTGAAGCAAAAAGACGCCTGGGAAACCGGACCTGCAAACATCGGGCACAGATAATGACACTGGGATCAAAGGGGTTTATCAGACCGTTCAATTTTTGCCTGATTGTTATTATCGGGTTCAATATGATACTGCCGGCCAGTATTTTTGCGGCAAATGCCGCCGCCCTTTCCAATATCAAACTGGCCAACACCCGGGATGATCTTTTGACCTATTTTGAGGTTGAAAACGCATTTACCCCGGCCACCCTGGAAACCATTCAAAACGGTATGCCAACCACCTTCTCTTTTTACGTGACCCTGTACAAGCGGACCTCCAATCTATTTGACAAACGCATTGCTGACTTGAAAATTCAGTCAACCATCAAGTATAACTCCCTGAAAGAGGAGTATACCGTCTTTCGCCCTTGGAAGGATGAAACGCCTTTGATGACCAAATCCCTGGATGAGGCCAAGGAATGGATGGTTGATATTGACAACCTCAAAGTAATTGCCCTGGCCGATCTGGCCAAAGGCGACAAATACCAAATCCGGATCAAGGCAGAACTGGAAAAAGTCACCCTGCCCCTGGCCCTGCACTATGTCTTTTTTTTCGTCTCTTTCTGGGACTTTGATACCGACTGGTATGTGATCAACTTCACTTACTAACCCAACCCGGTCAGGCCAAACATATGACACAAGGCACCGACTCAAAATCCAGGCGAAGACGGGAGGGATTTCTCATCCTGTTCATCCTTGTTCTCGTCTCCGGCCTGACCTTTGTGGAGACACGGATCTCTCCATTTGGTACGGATTTCCCCCTCTCTTCCACAGTGCTCATGTTCATCCTGATCAATATCAACCTGCTGCTGCTGCTCACCCTGCTTTTGCTGGTCTTTCGCAACCTGGCCAAACTTTACTATGAAAAAAAGAAAAACATCCTGGGGTCCAAACTCAAGACCCGGCTGACCGTGGCCTTTGTTATACTGGCCCTTTTACCCACCACGGTGCTCTTCTTCTTTTCCATCCAGTTTATCTCCACCTCCATTGCCTTCTGGTTCAATGCACCGGTGGAAAAAACCCTGGAAAGCAGCCTGGCCGTGGGCCAGAAACTATACGAGTATATTGAGGATAAAAACGCCTTTTTTGGAAAAAGAGGGGCGTATCAGATTGACTCCAGGGACCTGCTCGACTCCGGGAACCAGGAAAAGCTGACCCGGTATACCCAGGTCATCCAGCGGGCCTTCAACCGCCATGCCGTGGAGGTGTATACCCGAAATGGCAAACGGGTCAGCCTGTCGCTGGCCAATGAATTGGAACCCCTGTACTTTGGCCTGCTCACCACCTCGGATCTGACCCGGGTGACCGTTGACAAGACCCGCCATACCATCTACCAGGCCATTGCAAAAGGCGAGTTCCTGCGAACGGTTTCCGCCATTCCTTACGGGGCTGCAGCAGAAAATGCCCAGGGGTTTATCGTCATTACCACCCTGGTCTCTCCGGACCTGTCCGAAAACCTCAAGTCCATACTCAAGGGGGTGGAGGAGTACCAGCAGCTGAAACTGACCAAAAAACCGGCCCAGCTGTCCTATTATATCGCCCTGTCCATCGTGGCGCTTCTGGTGGTCTTCTGCGCCATCTGGTTCGGCTTTCAAATGGCAAAGTCCATTACCATTCCCATCATGAAATTTGCCGAAGGCACCCAGCGCATCACTGACGGTGATCTCAACTACCAGATTGATTTTGACACCGATGATGAAATCGGCACCCTCATCCGGGGTTTCAACTCCATGACCCGGCAGCTGGCCGCAGGCCGCGAGCAGATTGCCCGGTCCGAAGCCATGTTCAAGCAACAGAATGAAGAGCTGGAAAAAAGCCGGAAATACATGGAAATCGTTTTAAAAAACATCACCGCCGGCGTGGTTTCCCTGGATCAGGCCGGAACAATCACCACCATCAACAAGGCCGCAGAATCCATGCTGGCCGTCAACAGCCAGCAGATCCTGGACAAGAACTTTCGGCAGGTGCTGCAGGATGAGTATCTGTCCATGGCGGAAAAGATCTACGCCCAGGCCAGCCAGGGGGCCTCCAGTATCAAAGTGCCGGTATCTGCATCAATATCAGGTACGCCCAAGCATTTTTCCCTGAACTTCACCGCCTTAACAGATGATGCCGGACAGAACCTTGGGGCGGTTCTGGTGTTTGACGATGTCACGGAACTTGAAAAGGCCCAGCGCATGGTGGCCTGGCGGGAAGTGGCCCGGCGCATCGCCCATGAGGTAAAAAACCCGCTCACCCCCATTAAGCTTTCCGCCCAGCGCCTGAAACGAAAATACGGCAGACAGATCAACGACGATATTTTCACCGGATGTGCCGACACCATTGTAGAGCATGTGGACCTGATCCGGAATCTGGTCAATCAATTTTCCGCCTTTGCCAGATTTCCAGACACCAACTTTTCCTCGGAACGCATTGACAATATCATCCTGGAAACCATCGCCCTGTATAAAGAGGGCCTGGAAAAGGTGGAAATCCAGACCCGGTTCGGAGAAAACATCCCCACCCTCAACCTGGACCATCAGCACATGAAACAGGCCTTTATCAACCTCATTGATAATGCCGTGGCTGCCATAAAAAAGAACGGCACCATTGTCTTTGATCTCTCATTTGATCCCATACTCAAGATTGTAAGGGTTGAAATTGCCGACACCGGCCACGGCATTTCAGACAAGGAAAAAACCCGGTTGTTTGAACCCTATTTTTCCACCAAAAAAACCGGCATGGGTCTGGGCCTGGCCATAGTGAACTCCATCATTTCTGATCACAACGGGGTGATCCGGGTCCAGGACAACCAGCCCCGGGGGGCTAAATTCATCATTGAACTTCCGGCCTGAGAAACGACATGCGCCCGGGTTACACCGGCAGAACCACAACCGTTTTTGAAAGGACAACACGCTTATGTATCCGGCAGTACTTATTGTGGACGACGAGTCCACCATCATTGACTCTCTGGAGGGCATCCTCTCGGACGACGGGTTTGAAGTTATCCACGCCTATAACGGATATGAGGCCTTAAAAAAAATAGAGTCCCAGGCCCCGGACATCGTGCTTCTGGATATCTGGATGCCGGGGATGGACGGCATTGACACCTTAAAAGAAATCAAAAAGATGGCCCCTAACCTGCCCGTGGTCATGATTACCGGCCACGGCTCCATTGAATCGGCCGTGGATGCCACCAAATCCGGGGCCTTTGATTTCCTTGAAAAACCCCTGTCCATTGACAAGGTCATGGTCACCATCAACAATGCCCTGAATTTTCGAAAGCTGGAAGAGGAAAACATCTACCTTCGCAAAAAGGCCATTGAAAAAAACTCCATCACAGGATCCAGTCCTGCGGTGCAAAAACTTTACGGTGAGGTCATGGCCGCCGCCCCCAGCGACGCCTCGATCCTGATCACAGGGGAAAACGGCACGGGAAAAGAGATGGTCGCCCGGACCATCCATCAGTTCAGCAGCCGCCCCGAGGGCCCCTTTATCATTATCAATTGCGCGGCCATCCCCGAAGAACACCTGGACTCGGAACTCTTTGGCCATGAAAAAGGGGCTTTTGACCAGGCCACCTCTAAAAATAAGGGTAAGTTTGAACTGGCCTGCGGGGGCACTCTGTTCCTGGATGAAGTGGGAGACATGAACATCAACACCCAGGCAAAAATCCTCAGGGCCCTGGAATCCAAGACCTTCCAGCGCATCGGGTCCACCCGGACCCTGGAAATGGATGTCCGGCTGATCACCTCCACAAACAAAAACCTGGAAGAAGAAATTGCTGCCGGCAGGTTCAGAGAAGATCTGTTTTACCGTCTCAACGTCATTCCCGTCCGTGTGCCGCCGCTTCGGGATCGCAGAGCCGACATCCCCGCTTTGGTGGATACCTTTCTTAAAAAATCGGCAAAACAATCCTCTACCCAGGCCAAGGCCCTGACGCCGGAGGCCATGGATCTTCTGTCCCAATATCATTGGCAGGGCAATGTCCGGGAGTTGAAAAACCTGGTGGAACGTCTGTCCATCATGGTGAAGGCAGACACCGTGACCAAAGAGGAGCTCCCCCATCCCTACAACCCGAATGTTGAAAACAGCGACAAACCTGAACGACGCTGGCTGTTCTCCATCGACAACCTTGACCAGGCCAGAATCGCCTTTGAACAGGAGTTTCTGCGCAAAAAAGCCGAGCAGATGGACGGAGACATCAAGACCCTGGCCAAACAGATCGGGACCACGGTAAAGTATATCGAAAAACGGATATCCTGAATCCATGCGGATCATCAGCGGCACCTGCCGGGGCCGAAAACTGGCCGGGATTCAAGGACGGGATATCCGCCCCACCACCGACCGGGTTCGGGAGGCCCTGTTCAACATCATCGGCCCGGGTATCCGGGGCATGCGGGTATTGGATCTGTTTGCCGGGACCGGTGCCTTTGGCCTGGAGGCCTTAAGCCGGGGGGCCCAAGCAGCGGTTTTTGTAGACAGCGCAAGTACCAGCTGTGCTGTAATAAAGGAAAACATTACCCGGTGCTGTATGGACGACCAGGCCATGATTCTCTGCCATGACCTTGGGACTGGGGCACTCCCTGGTCAATTGTTCACCGCCCCCTTTGACCTGATCTTCATGGATCCCCCCTATCGCATGGGCCTGGCCGACGCCACCATGGCCCTGGCTGACTTTTTACCTCTGCTGGCACCGGAGGGGCGGGTAATTGTGGAACAGGACCACAAGGAATCTTTAGATACGTCAGGCACCGGCCTTGACATTTACCGCCAAAAAAAATACTCAAAGACTTTTATTTCATTTTTACACGCAGCATCATCAATCAAAGGATGATTATGACGGACTTCAGAACTGCAATCTACCCCGGCTCCTTCGACCCCCTGACCAACGGCCATCTGGATGTGATCAAACGGGCATGCGAGATCTTTGACCGCGTTATCGTGGCTGTGCTGCATAATCCCAACAAAAAAGTCATGTTCTCCAAGGAAGAACGAGTCAGCATGATTGAAGACAGTCTCAACGGCGATGCCCAGATTGAGGTGGATACCTTTGGCGGCCTTCTGGTGGAATATGCCCGGATGAAAAACGCCGTGGCCATCATCCGGGGCATGCGGGCCATATCCGATTTTGAAAGTGAATTCCAAATGGCTCTGATGAACAGAAAACTCAACAAGGATGTCCAGTCTGTTTTTCTCATGACAGGCCTGCGATGGATCTTTACCTCGTCCTCTATCATCAAAGAGGCGGCCCAGTTCGGCGGAGACATATCAGACATGGTCCCTCCGGCGGTTCATGTAAAAATGCTTAAAAAATTTCCTAAAACCTGATCTTCACAATCAAAGGCACCCCCATGGATTTATGGCAGCTTCATATTTTTGTTTCTGTGATAGAGCACAAAAGCTTTTCCAAGGCCTCGGAGGCCATCAACCTGTCCCAGCCCACCGTGTCCACCCATATAAAAGAGCTGGAAGAGCATTTTAAATGCCGGCTTCTGGATCGGTTGGGCAAAGTGACTGAGCCCACCCGGGCCGGTCTGATCCTCTATGATTATGCCAAACAGCTTTTGGCCCTGAGGGACCAGACCCAGACCACCATGTTCGACTATCTGGGCCAGACCAAAGGTGACCTAGTTTTAGGGGGCAGCACCATCCCCTCGGGGTATATCCTGCCGAAACTGATGGGGGGGTTTAAAACCAAACACCCTGATGTGGCCATCTCCCTGGTCACCGGAGATACCGGCCAGATCACCGAGGAGGTCAAATCCGGCAGACTCGAGCTGGGGGTCGTGGGGGCAAAGACAGAAGATCCGGCCATAGAACAGACCGAACTGATAAAAGACGAGATGAAACTCATCGTCCCCAGGGGCCATGCCTGGGCCGGTAAGTCTTCGATCCCCTGCAACCAGATTTTTACCCAGCCTTTCATTGTCCGGGAAAAGGGGTCAGGCACCTGGCGGTCCATCCTTAAAAGCATTGATGAGGCGGGCTTCAGTCCGCGACAACTGCAGCCCGCCGTTACCATGGGAAATTCCGTGGCCGTCATCCAGGGGGTCCTGGCCGGTGTGGGGATCTCTATCCTCTCCACCGTGGCGGTGGAAGAAGAGCTGAAAACCGGCCGTCTTTTTGCCCTGCATGTTGAGGGACTGGACCTGACCCGGTTTTTCTATCTGACCCTGTCCAGCCGGCGAAGCCGCTCCCCGATCTGTGACAAGTTCCTGGCGTTCACCCGAAAACAGTTCTGATCAGGCTCAGTCTGCCACAAAAAGAGTTAAGGGTTCGATAAACTCCGGATCCTCCTCGTCAATGATCCGGATCAGCTCTTTGTGGATCCGTTTTTTGAGTTCGGCAAAAATCCCCCGTTTCTTGTCAAAGGTGGCGGCAAAAGCCAGGGACTCTGCCATCAGGGCCTCCTGGTTGTCACATGCGTTAAGGATCACCCCTGCCGTTTCCAGTTCATCAGCCGTTGCCCGGCGGCCCGACAGCAGCAGTTCGTTAAAGCAGGACTCGGGAACCGCCTTGCGGACAAAGCCGATCATGCCCGGCAAAAAGGGGATGGACACATCCACTTCAGGAAAGCAGAAAAACCCCCTGTCCTTTCTCATAAATCTAAAATCACAGGCACAGGCAATAATGGCGCCGTTGCCAAAGGCATGACCGTTCATGGCTGCCACCACCGGCACCGGAAACAGCAGCAGGCGCTTGAAGATGATGTTCATGCGGTACATGAATTGTTTTACCGCGTCATTATCCCCTGCGGCCAGTTTTCCGCCGATCCACTCCACATCAATGCCCTGGGAAAAGTTCTTTTCATCGGAAGAGGTAAGAATCACAGATGTCACCTCGGTATCGGCCGCCACCTCATCCAGGCAGCGGATCATCTCTTCTGAAAATACCTGGTTCATCCGGTTTGCCCCGTTGCACATGTCAACGACGGCCACCCCCCCCTGTTTTTTCCAAGTAATAACAGCCATATTCACCTCCTTGACGGTATCGTATTTTAATTGCTGCAGGTTAACAATGTTATCGGACGATAGATCAAATCCAGGCAGATTTCAAGGACCTAAAACGTCATTGACATTAGGTGTGTTTTCTGCGAAGCTCCGCTGTATTGTAGAGACTTGGTATCAGAAGATTTCAACTGTGGTAGCAAGACCCCAAGGAAGACGCCATGATTTTAGGATTAGATGTCGGAGGGACGCACACAGACGCAGTCCTGCTGAGCAGCAGCGGTATTCACCAGCATGTCAAGGTTCCCACTGACCCTGACAACCTTTTTTCCAGCGTTCTTTCAGGCTTTTCCAAACTCCTGGAACATACCGATCCCAAACAGGTCGAGCGCGTGGTCATCTCCACCACACTGACCACCAATGCCATTGTCCAGCAGACCATGACCCCGGTGGCCATGGTGGTCTCGGCCGGACCCGGCATTGATCCGGAATTTTACCGGACCTCAGATCATTACTATGCCGTAGGCGGTTCCATCAACCACCGGGGCAGGGAAAAGGCCCCGGTCAACGAGATGGAGATCCAGGATATTGCCAAAAAAATCAAAAAGGCCGGCATTGAATACGTGGGGGTGGTCAGTAAATTCTGCGTGCGGAATCCCTCCCATGAGATCCTTATCCGAAGAATCTTGAAAAAATATGTCAAACAGGTGTTTTTAGGACACCATGTATCGGGAAACCTGAACTTTCCCCGGCGTATCGCCACCACCCATCTCAACGCATCGGTGTTCTCCCTGCATAAAAACTTTTTTGAGGCGGTTGAGCGGTCTCTTCTGGAAAAGGGGCTTACCGTGCCCATCCAGATTCTCAAGGCCGACGGCGGCACCATGACCCTTGCCGCCTCTATGCATTTTCCGGCCCAGACCGTGCTGTCAGGTCCGGCCGCCTCCATCATGGGTGCCATTCCCCATGCACCGGCCGGCCAGGATGCCATTGTGCTGGATGTGGGCGGCACCACCACGGATATATCCTTTCTGGTGGATAAAACCCCGCTGCTGGAGCCTGTGGGCATCCAGCGGGGCCGGTACAAGAGTCTGATCCGATCCCTGTGGACAGACTCCAAAGGCATTGGCGGGGACTCTGCCCTGCGGGTGAAACAGGGCAAGTTAAGAATCGGACCAGACCGAAAAGGACCGGCCATGGCCTTTGGCGGGCCTGTTCCCACCCCGACAGATGCCCTGGTGGTGCTGGGGCTCATGGATGAAGGGGACAAGGAAAAAGCCGTCCAGGGCATCCATGACATTGCCCGGGACCTTGCCATGACCGATGAGGCTGCTGCAGACCATATTTTTAGATCCTGCTGTTCCATTATCCTGAAAAAAACCTTTGAGATGATCGACCAGATCAACTCCAAGCCGGTGTACACGGTCCACGACTTTCTTGAAGGCTACAAACTCAGCCCCAGAAGAATCCTCATGCTGGGGGGGCCGGCCCGTTTTTTTGCCGAAAAGATCCAGGAGATGTACCAGATCGAAACCATTGCCGTTCAGGGATCTGCCGTGGCCAACGCCATTGGCGCGGCACTGGCCCGGACCACCTGTGAGGTCTCATTGAACGCCGACACGGAACAGGGTATTGTCACGGCCCATGAAGAAGACTTTGCCGAACCCATTTCCAAGTCCTATTGTGAAGACGACCTCATCGAAACCGCCTATACCCTGCTCAAGGAAAAGGCAGAGAACTGCGGGGCCGATCCCGACAATTTGGATCAAGTGGAAGTGGTGGAGTTCCAGGAGTTTAACATCGTCAGAAATTTTTCTCCAAGGGGAAAGATTTTCAGGACAAAAATGCAGCTGAAGCCCGGCCTGATCAAGGGCTATGAGTCAGTTGCCAGTTAACGAACAGGTTCAAGGAAATCATCCTATGTTAAAAGCATCCCATAACACCGGCCTGGTGTTTTTCCCCGCATTTGACTGGGCCATCGATCCCACCCATCCCGAACGGGAAGAACGGCTGCTGTACACCCAGGACCAGGTCATCGAAGAGGGCATATTTGACATTCCCGGCATTATTGAGTACAAGCCATCCCTGGTGACCAAAGAGGATATCCAGCGCACCCATTTCTGCGTCCCTGACGAGCAGTCCATCACCACCGAGTCCCATTTGATTTCTGCCGGCGGGGCCAAGACCATCGCGGATGCGGTGCTCAACAAAGAGGTGAAAAACGGGTTTGCCCTGGTCCGCCCCCCGGGCCACCATGCCATGCGGGTCACCCACGGAGGGCGGGGATTTTGCCATATCAATATTGAAGCGGTGATGGTGGAGTATATCCGGTCGGCATACGGTCTCAAGCGCATTGCCATCATTGACACGGACTGCCACCACGGGGACGGCACCAACGACATATTCTGGCACGACCCGGATGTGCTGTTCATCTCTATGCACCAGGACGGCCGGACCATGTTTCCGGGCACAGGCTTTCCGGGCGAACTGGGCGGCCCCAATGCCAAGGGCTCAAACCTGAACATCCCCCTGCCTCCGGGCACGTCAACCGAAGGGTATCTTTACGTCATCCGCAACTGCGTGCTGCCCGTGCTGGAAGAGTTCAAACCAGACCTCATTGTCAACTCCGCGGGCCAGGACAACCATTACACTGACCCGCTGACCAATATGAACTTCTCCGCCCAGGGCTATGCCCAGCTGACCACCCTGCTTAAACCGGACATCGCGGTGCTTGAAGGCGGATATGCCATTGAAGGGGCGCTTCCCTATGTGAATTTGGGCATTATCCTGGCCATGGCCGGCCTGGATTACGCCGGCGTGGTGGAACCTGATTACAACCCCGACGTTCTCAAGCAATCGGTAAGCATTACAGACAAGATCAAAAAAACCACAGACCAGATCATGACCTTCTGGTCCCAGCGAAAGCAGATGCGGCAAGCGGCCGGCTCCCCCGGAGAAGTCATGGTCCGCCACAGAGAGACCTTTTACGACAC
>Ga0209949_1000964_pt1 | contig 14519 bp, 14 predicted proteins | sample SalPonC_black_MG_FD_185711 | JGI IMG/M metagenome (GOLD analysis project Ga0209949, IMG submission 185711) | Salt pond soil microbial communities from South San Francisco under conditions of wetland restoration - Salt Pond MetaG... | ecosystem: Environmental > Aquatic > Marine > Intertidal zone... | reverse complement strand
CCCTCACTGTTCATCCGTTCAATAAGTTCATCACTGCCGCCCTCAATCAGATTAACGACGATACCGGTTTCATCGGTGAAATTATCATAGAGCTCGAGGTCTGTGTCGTAGTGGCGTGCAGAGTATACATTCACCTCTTCCTGGGATGAACATGAAATAGCTACTCCTGCAAGGAGTAACAGAAGCATCAGTTGTTTTATGTGTGCCATTGAATTAGTCTTATGTTGGCGTTGTGATTTGTTTGTTAATTTAGATCAATTCTAAATAGAATACGCCGAAAAATCAACCGCTATTTTGCCAATTAGCTCTGTTTTGAGTTCCTTTGCTGATGGACAAATAATTTGATTGACCCTAAAACAGGATAGTTCTGATAAAATTTTTTTACCCTTCGCTGAACAGAACAGCCACCGGGCAAATTAAACTGCCAGGCACCTTTTTTTAAAAAGAATATCCACCGGCCATCAGCACAGACTTCCCGAAATTTATTGCCCTTACTTCTATGCCTTGCACCATTTTTAAACAAACTAACCCCCGGCTTTTTTGATCGAATCTTCAAACACTACCGAAACGGATGAAAAACTACCCCGGAAACTGACCGCCTGGGGACTATGGCTCCTTGTCGTAAATGGATTTGTCGGGGCGGGAATCTTTGGCCTTCCCGGTGGCGCGGCGGCTCTTGCTGGTGAATACAGCGTCTGGATTTACCTCCTGTGTGCCCTTCTGATGCTTCCCGTGATCCTGTGTTTTGCCGAACTGGGAAGCTATTTTAAAGGCACGGGCGGACCCATTCGTTATGGAACGGAAGCGTTTAACCCGTTTATCGGTTTCCAGGCCGGCTGGCTGTTTTACGTGGCGAGGCTTATTTCATTTTCTGCCAATTCAGTGCTGCTCGCAGAGAGCATTGGCTTTTTTTATGAGCCTGTTTCAAGCGGCGCGGGACGACTGATCGCGCTTGCTGTAATTATTGGCTGCCTGACCCTCATCAATGTGCTTGGCTCCACGGAATCCATACGTTCTCTTGCCCTATTCACCGTCTTAAAATTCTCGGTGTTGATTTTACTGGTTTTTGGCGGACTCCTGTTGATTGGAACAGACATCCTTCCAACCTTCGAAAATCCCGTACCTCCGGTTAGTGATCTTGGTGCGGCAGCATTGCTGCTGATCTACGCTTTTGTCGGATTTGAAGGCGCTGTTGTTCCGGCCGGTGAGGCTAAAAATCCCACCCGCGACATGCCTATTGCGCTCCTTGCCGGACTCGGCAGCGTCGTGTTGCTCTATATGCTCATTCAGCTGGTTTCTCAGGCTGCTGTGCCTGACCTGGCATCGTCCGAGTCTCCCCTGCTAGATGCCTCATCTGCACTCTTTGGCAGTACAGGGGCCATTGTGCTTATGGTGGGACTTGTAACCTCTGTCACCGGCAATCTTGTGGGAACTATCTTTTCAACCCCGCGTCTCACATACGCCCTGTCGCTCGAAGGGTCATTGCCTGCATGGTTTGGGGTTGTTCATCCAAAGTTGCTTACCCCTGCAAACTCTGTCATCTTCTTTGGCGTGTTTGCTTTCATTGGTGCTGCGGCCGGTTCATTTATATTTCTAGCGGCAATGACAGTGCTGTCGCGGCTCTTTTTATTTATCATCACCTGTGCAGCGGTTCCTGTTCTGAAGCCACGGTTCACTCAGGTTAAAAAACGGTTCACACCCGGTTCATTGTTTGTCCCGGCTCTTGGTATTCTTGCCTGCGTATGGCTTATGTTCCAGGTCACATTTGCATCTGTCTGGCTTACCGCAGCCTTCATTGTGGCTGGCTCAGTTCTATACTGGCTTGGAAAACGAGCGGCAAACAACTGAAAACCAACCTTTTTCCACGTTACCCATCGCGGGCTAATTGCAACAGAGTAAAGCCCTCTCATTTTAATACCGCAAATCAACATTTGTCAGGCCTTACTGTTATATTTGGCGCAACTCATGAATGTGTAACCAATGAAAAAAATACAGCTTATTCAAACGGGCGGAACCATCGCCATGCATTCCGGCAACGGTAAACCGGAGCTCGATATCGACAGATTTACATCTATCCTGCACAAGGAGATACCTGAACTTTCAGATATCGCTGAAACCTCAACCCACCAGCTTTTTTTTGAGGACAGTTCCGATGTAACCCCGGGTCACTGGCAGAAGCTTGCACAACATCTCCATAAGGTATACGATCAGTATGATGGGTTTGTGATTTTGCACGGTACCGACACCATGGCCTACACAGCTTCAGCCCTCTCATTTTCTCTGATCAACATCGGTAAACCGGTGATTTTCACAGGCAGCCAGGTACCGATGAGCAACATCAGAAGTGATGCACACCGGAATGTGATCAATGCTGTTGAACTTGCCACTCATCCCGTTTATGATGTTGCGATCTGCTTTAATGACAAGCTTTATCGCGGTAACAGGGCCTCCAAAATGAGCATCGGTGAATTTGATGCGTTTGCCTCCCCCAACTACCCCGTACTGGCCGATGTTGGCATCAATATAAACCTGAAGCAAACATATAGCCGGCCCTCAAGCGATCTTCGATGCAACCCCGTCTTCAATGATCAGCTGCATGTGATTAAGCTATACCCGGGGCTCAACCCCGACATGCTAAACTGCCTCGATCTCTCCAGAACACAGGCTGTCATTTTTGAAGCGTTTGGAAGCGGCAATTTCCCGGTAGAGGGGTCACACAGCATGCTGCCATTTATGGAATCGTGCAGGGATGCAGGGTGCCATTTGATTATTACTTCCCAGGCAGCATACGATTCGGTAAACCTCAATCAGTATAAAAGCGGGCGGGCTGCGAAACATATTGGTGCGCTGAGCGCTGGCGAAATGACGATGGAGGCAACCGTCACAAAAACCATGTATCTTCTTGGGTGCGGATTGAGCGAGGAAGTATTCAAATCCCAGTTTGAACTTAACTTAGCAGGAGAAAGGAGCCAATAGCCATGTTTTTTGTATTTGACGTTGAAACTATACCCGATTTTTCATTTTTGAGACGCGTTTTGAACAACCAGGAATCTTCTGAAGACGACCTGCTGATTGAGGCCAGTGAAGCACTCACACGCAATAATAGCGGATTTCTGCCCCCGATGTACCACCGCATGGTCTCATGGGTGGGGCTATGGGTTGAGAATTTTGGAAAACCGGTCAAGAAAGTGAGCTGGAATGGTAATGATGAAAAGGAAGGCCTGATTCAGCTGTTCGATGCGCTGAGCACGTACAAAGATTTTGGCCTCATACATCATAATGGCCGCGGCTTCGACCTTCCGCTCATTACCTACCGCGCAATGAATCACAATCTTCAGATGCCTGTCCGCCTCAACCATTACGATATCCGGTACCGATTCAGCAATGCTAACATCGACCTTATGGATGAGTTCAGCAATTACGGCGCCAGTTCTTATCCGAAACTGAAACATCTCGGCTACCTGATTGACGTTCCGTTCAAGCAGACCGGTGAGGGAAATGAAGTGCTAAAAATGTACAGAGAAGGCATGCTTGATGACATTGAGCACTATTGCTACGAAGATGTGATGGCTACCTACGTAATATGGCTTCGAATGAAATACACAACGGGTGATATTGCTGAAGATGTATTCAAAAACCTGAATGAACGGGCAATCAGCAAGCTTAAAGAAATTCAGGACCGCCAATAGCCTGATTCTTATCCTCAGTAGCGATACAGTATAATATTGCATAGACTTTCTACGCTCTACTGTCTACCTTTTAACTTAATTTTTTCAACTTACATACAATTCGGTAGCTATTTATGATACGATCCATGACGGGCTTTGGCCGTGGTGAAGCCACAAAAAATAACATACGTGTTACTGTAGAAGTAAAAACCCTGAACAGCCGGTATCTTGATATTTCGCCACGTATGCCCGGCTCTATACAGGATAAAGAGCTGGATCTCAAAGAGATGGTGCAGGAACGCCTGTCACGCGGCAAGGTACTTCTAAACGTGTACGTTGATAAATCAAAAATGGGCCTCACCGATACCACCTATAACGCTGACAAGCTTAAGAGCTACAGCCAGATGCTTGAAGAGATGCGCTCGCTGGCCAATATTGATGAACCGCTGAAGCTTGCGGACCTGCTGGAGTTTAACGACCTGTTTGAATCCCGTAAGGAAGACGAAAAAAACCTTGAAATTATCTGGGCATGCACTCAGGAAGCACTCGAGTCAGGCCTGGACCTTCTGAACACTATGCGGGAAAAAGAGGGCCATGAACTTGAAACAGACCTGAAAAAGCAGATCCATGACATCTCAGACCTACTCGAAAATATCAAAGAAAAATCGAGCCAGCGTGCGCCTGAAACACGCGAAAAGCTCACAGAACGAATTCAAAAAATGGTTTCTGATGAAAATTTCGACAAAGACCGTATGGAGATGGAGATCGCAATTTTAGTGGATAAAATGGATATTAACGAAGAGGCTGTACGCCTTCAGAGTCACCTGAAATTCTTTCTTGAGGCTCTTGAGGGTGACCAGCCAGTCGGGCGACGACTCAACTTCTTATGCCAGGAAATCAATCGCGAGCTCAATACGATCGGCTCTAAAGCCAATGATTCAACGATTGCCCACGAGGTGGTAATAGGCAAAGAGAAACTTGAACAGATCAGGGAACAGGTCCAGAATATTGAGTGACAGGCGCGGCAAAATAATCATACTTGTTTCCCCCAGTGGTGGCGGTAAATCTACCATGGCAAAGAAGTTGCTCGACGACTTCGACAGGATCAAATTTTCTGTAAGCGCCACGACACGCCTTCCAAGGCAGGGCGAAGTAAATGGGCGTGAGTACTATTTTATGACACGGGAAGCCTTCCTGGAGCGGGTCAAAAACAAGCAGTTTCTTGAGTGGGAAGAGTTTTATAACGGCACGATGTACGGAACCCTCAAAGCACACGTTGAATCTGAGCTTGAAAAAGGCTATTTTATCATGCTTGATGTGGACGTGCTTGGTGCATTAAACGTCAAACAGATGTATGGTGATAATGCATTGACGATTTTCATCAAGCCGCCATCGATGATCGTTCTCGAGCAGCGGCTTCGAAACCGTGGAACTGAGTCTGAAAAATCACTTAAGACACGCCTCGATCGAGCTCAAAAAGAAATTGCATACGCTGAGAAATTCGACCGAATTGTTGTAAACGACAAAATTGAGACCGCCTACTCAGAAATTAAAGAGGCAGTCATAAACTTTATATCAAACCAGTAGCAAACTTATATGCCCGTACAGACATTAGATTTAGACAAAATGGGAGAAGAAGGTGGCAACAAATATGAAAAAATTGTTGTGATTTCAAAACGTGCCCGTCAAATCGCCGCCCAGGAAAAACTTGAACTTGATGAAAAGCTGAAGTATTTCGAAGGTTTTGAAGACGAAGATGAGTTTACGTTCAACGAAGAGCAGGAACAGATCTCAAAATCTTTTGAGAAACTTCCCCACGCTACTCAGCGCGCCGTTAACGAGATGATGGACGGAAAAACCACCTACCGATATCCTGATAAAGAACTTTAATGCTTAACGGTAAACGCATTTTACTCGGCGTTACCGGAGGCATTGCAGCCTATAAAGCAGTTTATTTACTGCGGGAATTTCAGAAAGCGGGAGCAGATGTACGAGTCACCATGACTCCATCAGCTACCCGCTTTGTTGGTTCTCAAACATTCTCTTCTCTTAGCCGCTCCCCTGTTGCTGTTGATTTATTTGACGATACAGACGAAAATAGCTGGACAAAACACATTCACTGGGGCGAATGGGCCGATATTTTTGTGATTGCTCCCTGCACGGCCAATACGCTTTCCAAGATTGTAAACGGCGCTTCTGATAATATGCTAACCACAACGGTTCTGGCCGCAAGGTGCCCGATTTTGATCTGCCCTACCATGGATGGTGAAATGTATGAAAGCCCTGCAGTATCTGAGAACCTGAGAAGAGCGCATGCCATGGGATTTCATATCCTTGAGCCCGACTCAGGCTATCTTGCCAGCGGACTGGAGGCCCAGGGTCGGCTTCCCGAACCTGCTGTCATTTTAAACGAGGCAGATGAAATCATCAAACACGACCGCTTTACCGGGCCGCTCTCTGGCAAAAAAGTACTGGTAACAGCCGGGCCTACGCGTGAATTCATCGATCCGGTCAGATTCATTTCAAATCCCAGTTCCGGAAAAATGGGAATAGCCATGGCAGATGCTGCCGCACGCCTTGGTGCTGATGTGGTTTTGTTAAAGGGGCCTGTTTCTGAAAAAGAGTCAGAAAAAATGTCTTCAGAATCGTTTGTATCGGCTGATGACCTGTTTGAACTTGCAAAAAAACATGCTGATGCTGATGTCGTTATTATGGCAGCGGCGGTTGCAGATCTCAAGCCTCAGGAAAGTCATCATAATAAAATAAAGAAAGAGAATGCTTCAGATCAGCTGAAACTTACCCGCACACCCGATATTCTGCAGTGGCTGGGAGATCATAAAAGAGAGGACCAATCCCTGATCGGGTTTGCCATGGAAACAGAAGATCTTGAGAAAAATGCCGGCATCAAGCTTGAAAAAAAGAACCTGGACTGGATTTGCGCAAATTCGGTTTCAGGTACAGAGTCTGGCTTTCAGGCTGATACGAACAATATCACGCTGATAAATAAAACGTTGAAAAAAGATTTTAACGGACCAAAGCAGGAGATTGCAGTTCGTATACTTCGTGAAATATTCGATCCTGAAGACTCTGACTGATCAGGTCATTCCCGCCTACTGGAACATAAAAGCAATTACGTAAATACCTCTCCTTCATGCGGCTTCTGCCTTCTCTACGACGGCCACTCCTGCCAGGGAATTCTAAGTAATATTAGCGCAAGCCCAAGGGCATAAAACAAAATGATATTTCTGTAGCGACGGACATCGTCACCGGGTTTTTTCGCTTTAATGTAGCCAATGGAGATCAAAATGATACCGATGATCATTGTAAGCGGGTGCTCCAGGATATAGAGCCGCGATATACTGTCTCCCATCGCCTCACCGCTGAAATTAGAAAGCCCGCGCGGTGATACAACATAAAGCACCAGCCCGATCAGCAGCTGCAGATGTGTCGCTATGAAGCCTACCAGGGCAACTTTTCTCACTTTTTCTGTAAACGGCCGTTTTCTTACAAACATGGTTACCGCGTAAACAAGAGAAAATATGAGAACGGCTAAAAGTAAGTAGGCGAAGTAGGAATGAAGGTGTTGAAGTCCTGTGTACATAAAATACAGTTAAAATTTTGGAGAGATCTGATGGATTTCGACTAATCACTGAATATCACGTAAAAATTAAACCCTTACAAGTCCGCTACCGGATATTAATACAATTAGTTCCGAAATTGTCTCCAACACCTTCAACAAAAGAATCACTGCTAAATAATTCGATCGGGGTCACTGTAATCCGGAATCTCCCCCCTGTACCCGAACAGCCGTTTGATCCATTTAACCATCGTTTCCGATTGATTACGAATATACCATTGATCAGCTGCCCTGCGTGCGCCCAGGCCATAGCTGGGATATGGATGAATCGTATCGGCAAACTCGCGCAAAGAGACGCCGTTTCGCATGGCAAGTGCGTATTGAGAGATCATCTCGCCTGCATGAGCTCCAAGTACAGAAGCTCCCAAAATCTTTCCGCTCCATTTTTTTGCATAGACTTTGATAAGCCCGGTTGTATTGCCATCTGTAATTGCGCGGTCAATTTTTGAAAACGGGAACCTGTATACTTCAAATGATTCGCCGGAATCTACAAGCTGCTGTTCAGTTGCACCCACGTGCCCAAGTTCAGGATTGGTATAGGTAACCCAAGGCACATGCTTTTTATCAATTTTCATTGGTACTTTAATGAGCGCGTTTGAGGTTGCCACCTTTGCCATGTGCTCACACATATGGGTAAACTGATAGCGGCCCGTTACATCACCAACTGCGTATATATGTTTTTTATTGGTCTGGCATTTGTCATTAACTGAAATCCCGCCTCGATAGGTTTCTATTCCTGCAGTTTTCAGCTGAAGAGAATCGATATTGGCGCGTCGGCCGGTAGCCATCAGAATTTTATCTGCTTCCAGCATTTTTTCTCCGTCGTTCTGTTCTATCGATACAGCGATTCTGCTACCTTTCGAAGCTACTTTTTTGAGTGACGATTCGAGATGATAGGTAACTCCCTCACCTTCGAGTGTTTCTTTCAGGATAGATGTGAGTTCCGGATCATCATTTCTCAAAATGCCGGGAGCCATATCAACCACATCGACTTTCGTACCAAGCCTCACGAATGCCTGCGACATTTCTGAACCTATTGGACCGCCACCCACTATAATAAGTTCTTCCGGAAGATCATCAATTTCAAATAGTGACTCGTTAGTCAGATAGTCAACACTATCGATACCATCTACCGGAGGCACGAACGCGCTGGCACCGGTACAAATAAATATGTATTTACCCGATACCTCCCGCTGCAATCCATTACTGTCGGTAATTTTAATGGTATGTTCATCTACAAAATTAGCCGCCCCCTGCACCACATCGATCCCCATTTTTTCAAAAATTAACGGGTCATCTGCTTCCTCGTATACCTCGCGCCTAACACGGTCGACATGTTTCATTACCGATGCCGGGTCTAATTCCACTGCGCCGGGTGAGAGACCATAGAGTTCTGCCTGTTTCGTTTGATGCATCACGGAGGCGGCTTTCAGTAATGTTTTACTTGGCACGCAACCGGTCCATGTGCAATCGCCCCCGAGGCGGTCCCGCTCTATCATTACTGTTTTTGCTCCAAAATTTGCGGCTATACCCGCTGTTGTCAGGCCGGCAGCCCCGCCCCCGATTACCAGTGCATCGTAATCATATTTTGCCATTAGTCAGCTCCACATCTTCTTTAATTTGAACTCTTACTTTTTTGTACGTCGACCAGGCCCCATACACAAGCATTGCGGCAACAACGGCATAGATCCACCATGGCACATTTTCTCCTGCAATCATCAGGTACAGGTAGGCTGATATAAAGAAAAAGGATGCACTCAGTACCGGCATAACGATTGATATTCCTTTGCGATAATTTTTTACAAGCCAGGCGATCGATAGTGTAAAAAAGGGGATTGCGCCCACATAAATCACACCGAAAATGACCGGATTAACCCCATATTCCTTACCCAGGCTCATAAACCAAACGTACGCTTGTTCAAACATTTCCATGGTTAGATAGTTTAGTTCTCAATAATTGGATAACAACATCGCGTTTCTCACAATCTTTTTTATAACAGAATCGTTACATAACAGTCACGGTAAAGCAAGATTTTAAAATCACGAACGCTATTTACAATTTTTTGTTTGTATAGTTGGGTTCAAGCAAAGTATATTTGATTTTTAATCAGACAAGTTACCCTCTTGAAAAAAGATAATCGATACATATCAGTGATCCTTACCGCGTGGGTTGCCCTCGGGATGCTTCTGTCCCTGGCACATAATCACTTCGTGGATACGACTGTTGATAACGGTATTGAGATACAGATTACAAAAGATACGAATGAGTGTATCATATGTGCTTCCCATTTCAAGGTATCTTTTTCAGACGATAACAAAACAAATCCCATTACCCTTCTTTGGGAGCGGGTTGAGTTAAACACGCTTTCAGCAGTTAAATCCCCCCGGGTAGATAGTCATAATAAGCGTGCTCCCCCCTTTGTTGTTCTCGGATAACGTCCGGCGTTTTCTTTATTAAACCTTCCACCTATGTCAGCCCGCCAAGCGTTAGTCAGCTGGTGGGGTGTGCGACTATTGAACAACAAAAATTATTTTACCTGATTATTATGAAGACTTTCTATAACAAAACTGTATTAGTACTACTTGCTGTTTTCACGCTTATTTCTCTCACTTCCTGCGATAATCCTACATCCTCAGATGAAGATGATGAACACACTACTCCTTTCGGGGTAGCCTTGATACTTAACGGTGTTGAAATTGCTGTTCAGGAAAATGGTGAGGTCACATATGCAGATGGCGATCACCTTGAACTTGAAGTTGGTGAAGAGACAAATCTTATCACGGTTCGATGGATCTCAGAAGATGGTGACCGTTTCGTGCCAGACACAAACGAGGGATACTCTCTTAACTGGGTCATTGACAATGAAAATGTAGTTGAGGTTGAGCAACACGAAGAAGACGGTGCCTGGGAATTCCATTTGGTGGGATTAAGCGCCGGTGAAAGCGATGTTCAGTTCGAACTGTTTCATAACGACCACTCTGACTTTACCTCATCCATATTTGAAGTACATGTTGAACAAGTTGTGAATGGAATGGAAGTTCGCGACGGATCAGGCAATGCTGTTATTTCTGTTGATGATACAGGTGCCATAACCGGTTCGGTGGTTCTTAACACCAGCGAAACAACCGAAGAGCTCACTGCCGTATTCTTTGATGACGAAGGATCAGAAATTGAGCTTTCTGACGAATATGAGCTTGAATGGCATGTTGAAGCAGGGGCCGAGTTTATTACCATCGACAGATCTGCCACAAACCCGTTTGCATTTACCCTTACCGGTGTTGCCCAGGGTCAGGCAACTATGCATTTTGAGCTGATTAAAGAGCATGGCGGACACGATGACTCAGGTGACGACCATGACCATGATGACGAACATGGAATCTCTGCCTACGAATCTCCCGACATTACAATAACTGTAAATTAACTCTCTAAACAGCGGGACCGCTTTGACCGGCGGCCCGTTTTTTTTTATGCATAAACTTATTTCAGGCTTTTCTTTATTTTTACTTTTACTGTCAGCACCTTCTCTGCTTTTTGCACAGCTGCGTGGTGAGATTCGGGATGCGTCTACAAATGAGCCCGTCTCATTTGCGTATGTTCATCTTGAAGAGATCAATCGTACAACCACTGCCGATCGTGACGGATCATTCCGATTTCAAAATGTTCCGGCAGGTTCCTATGTGATATCCGTTCACAGGATTGGCTATATCACCTTTACACGCGAAATTGAGTTTAACGGTCCGGAAAACGAACCGCTGATTATACAGATGCAGCCGCAGAATATTAGCGGAGATGAGGTTACTATAACCGGCTCCCGGGCACAAACTGGCGGCGCCCGTCTCGAACATGCATCAACTAAAATTGTTGGTGAGGAACTGCGACGAAACCTGGGTACAACACTCTCGGAAACGCTCACAAATCAGGCCGGATTCAGCGAACGCTCCTCCGGTCCCGCCCCAGGCAGACCGGTTATTCGCGGTCTGGGTAATGAACGGGTTCTTATTCTCAGGGATGGCGAACGAACGGGCGATGTATCTGCTCAGTCGGCTGATCACGGAGTAAGTATCGATCCAATGGGTGCAGAAGAGATCGAAATTGCCAGGGGACCCGCAGCGCTTGTTTATGGCGCAAATGCAATAGGTGGCGTAATCAACGTTGTAAAAAATCATATACCAAACACCGTACCCAACCAATTTACCGGGTCTGCATCTCTCAATGGTAAATCTGTAAATAGTGAGGCATCAGCTGCTGTTGACATGATTGTTCCCTGGAAAAACTGGGCAGCCACACTAGATTTAAACGGCAGAACCGGACAGGATTTTTCAACTCCTGAGGCTTCCATTGAAAACTCGTACCTGATGAACACAAACAATACGGTAGGCCTGAGTCGTGTCGGAGGCAATGGATATATTGGAGGTTCATTTTCAACTTATCTGTCCGATTATGGTATTCCACCCGACCCTAATGGCGGTCACCCGAATGGTGTTGATATTGAAATGCGAAAATATCAGGCTGATTTTCGGGGCGAGCGAATTCTGGACCATCCGTTTTTCAGAACCGTTGAGGCTCGGTACACCTTTGTTAATTATAACCATATTGAACTGGAATCAAATGGAAATTTAGGTACGGAGTTCGGTAAGCTTACCACCAATGTATCTATCAAATCAAACACTAATGGCTGGAGTATATTTGACGAAGGCTCGATGGGAATTTGGGGTGAAATGCAGGATTATGCAGTACGAGGTGCTCAAACGCCCGATTCCGATTTTTACAGCGCAGCAGCATATGTTATCCAGGAAGGCGACGCCGGCGACCTTCACTATGAAGTTGGTGCACGGTTCGAGGCTGTTCAGGCACGCCCCGAAGAAGAAAGGAGATCAACCAGGATTGGGCAGATTGAGACTCGTTCATTTCTTGGTCTTGCATCATCAGTCTCACTAATTTACAGTCTGACAGACCAGCTGTTCGCAGGGACTACCATCATGCACTCATTTCGTGCCCCCACACTTGAAGAGCTCTATTCTGAGGGCCCGCATCTTGCCGCCTACAGTTTTGAAATTGGCAATCCGCAGCTTGAACCCGAAAGAGGTCTCGGAACAGAACTATTTCTGCGGTATCGTTCTTCACGCATTAAAGCTGAACTTGCCGGGTACAGGAATAAATTTCAAAACTACCTGTTTCCCCGGGATACCGGTGAACAGAGCATTTCCGATCCTGCCCTGAACAATTTCCAGTTCATCGGTGCTGAAGCTGAATTTTACGGCTTTGAGCTCTCAGCTGACCTACAGCTGCATCCACGGTTTAATGTGGGAGGAAATCTTTCATACACCCGCGCCGAGCGAACAGTGAGCGAGGAGGAGCAACAGGTTACCGGATTTACTGGCGACACACGCCCGCTGCCTATGATTCCACCGCTACAAGGAGCCTTTTTCGTAAGATTCAGCCAGGGCAATTTTACCGCCACTACCCGCGCGGTTATGGCTGACGAACAAACCAGGCTTGCCGAGTTCGAAACTGAAACCGATGGTTATACATTGCTGAATGCATCACTGCAGTACAGAATAGATCAGCCTCAGCTGCTGCACACTATTACACTTTCGGGCAAAAATCTTCTGAACACCACCTATCGCAATCATCTTTCCCGGATTAAAGAGGTCTTTCCCGAGCCTGGCAGAAGTATCAGTCTTCTCTACAGAATCTACTTCTGATACATATCGGAACGATATTCCTGCTTGGTTCTTTATCTTACACTCTCTATCATAGCTCCGGCTATCTAAATCACAACAGAAAACAACTTTTTGGAAGCAAGTAACCAGGAAACTCCGGTACTTCGGGATAAAAATCTTCATATTATATTCGGCATCACACTCAGCGCCGTCATGGGTGTTTCGAGCATAGCCCCTGCCCTCCCCGTCATTTCACGGGCTTTAGATGTATCCACCGATCAGATCGGATACTTAATTACTGTATTCGCCCTGCCTGGTATCTTACTCACTCCTTTCCTGGGAGTACTGGCCGATCGGTTTGGCCGTAAACGAATTCTTATTCCTTCCCTTTTTCTCTACGGTATTGCCGGGTTCATGTGTGCTTTCACAACCTCTTACTCCGAGCTGCTCTGGCTGCGTTTTTTCCAGGGTGCGGGGAGTGCCGCTCTTGGCGTGCTGAACGTTACGCTGATTGGCGACCTGTTTGAAGGCAACCGACGCGCAACCGCCATGGGGTACAACGGCAGCGTTCTGAGTGTAGGCACCGCCATTTACCCTGCTATAGGTGGCATACTCGCATCCATAGCCTGGAATTATCCGTTTTTCCTGAGTATCATTGCAATCCCGGTAGCTATCTACGCAGCGTTTTTTCTCGACCCTGTTCCTATATCACTAAATTTGAACCTGAACGAGTATTTCCAAAAAATAAAGGACCGGATATTTACAACAAAGGTCATCGGCCTTTTCAGCTGCGTGTTTCTTACGTTTCTGATCCTTTATGGCGGGTATATTACGTATCTGCCTATACTGCTTGATGAAGATTTCGGTGTCACATCTACAGTCATCGGCCTTATGCTTTCGGGATCATCGCTTATCACAGCCTACACATCATCAAGGCTGGGGTCTCTTACCCAGCGGTTTTCGGAGCAGCAGCTCATTCTGACGGCAGCATTTCTCTACACGCTCATTTTCCTGGTTTTCCCACTGATTGAAAATATCTGGCTGATGGCCCTTCCGATTTCGATATTCGGTGTAGCCCAGGGCATCAATATTCCCAGTCTTTTAAACCTGCTTACCAGTGAGGTTCCCTCCGAATTCAGGGCTGCATTCCTTGCGGTAAACTGGGTAGTCATACGTGCATCTCAAACCATTGCTCCCGTTGTCCTGGGGCTGATGTATCTGTGGTTCGGAATTAACGGTACTCTTCTCTTTACTGCAGGCGTGGGAATCGTATTTATTTCGGTAGCGTATTTTTCACTGAAGAGATAAAAAAATAAAGCCCGGAAGTATCAGTTCCGGGCTTTCTGCTTTAGGTTCAGCATAGGAGTGACTAAACTAATCGTTAGAGATAGATTAGCTGATGCTGTACTATAAAGAGAATCTCAGTCGTCTTTTGTTACAAAAAAATTAAATTATTTTTGAGATTTCTTTTTTTCACCCCATTTGAAGTGATATAATCAGGTGAATATTAAACCCATACTCTCTTTCCGGAATGAAAAAAGTGCACTTTT